>JAAUXT010091297.1_pt1 | contig 21574 bp, 26 predicted proteins | sample 7278171 | NCBI WGS metagenome assembly JAAUXT01 (sample SAMN14350112, study PRJNA611818) | marine sediment metagenome | isolation source: surface marine sediment (1.8m) | place: French Polynesia: Moorea | collected 2018-08 | reverse complement strand
GTGGGGGCCAGGGGGCTGGGCAGGGTGGGGTCGGGGGCTGGGTGGGGTGGGGGCAGGGGGGCAAGGCAGGGTGGGGGCAGGGGGGTTGGGTGGGGTGGGGGCAGGGGGCTGGGTGAGGTGGGGGCTGGGGGCTGGGTAGGGTGGGGAAGGGGGCTGGGCAGGGTGGGGGCAGGGGGCTGGGCGGGATGGAGGCAGGGGGATGGGCGGGGTGGGGACAGCGAGAGCTGGGCGGGGGTGGGAGCACCGGTGGGAAGGGATGGGATCGGCTTGAAGACTGCAGTGACAAGGTACGGTCAACGTGTACACAGAAAACGTACGAAACGGGTGTCAAAGGAGCATTTTTCACTGGGCTTCAGGATATTATTTTTCCACAACGCTGCTTCAATCTCTCCGTCCCACTTTGATTGTTCAGGTGCATTGTTTCGTGCTTCAGAATTCTCCACAGATTGAGTGACCAGGATGTTCAGAAATGTCTTCGTGACATTTTCTATGCAGAGAAGATACATTGATGGCGTTGTTCTTGTCGGCCGTAACTTGAGCGTGCTCGGGTCGCGGCTGGGGGCGGTATCCGCTCCGTGTCCCCGTCGGGAGCCCCGCGGGAAGAGAGTGGCGTGCGACACGACACCGAGGAGGAAGCCGACGCCACTTCCGCCAGAGTGCGCCCCGGAGGCGTCGTGGGCAGCGTCGCTGCGCCAGACAATGGGCGTTGCATCACACGGGGTGTGTGGCGCGTGACGCGTGACTGCAGATGTCCGTAGAGACGTTCGGCAAAGAAAAACACTTCAGCAGTCAAGACGCTCGTGGCCCAAGGGCCGTCTCAGCAAACAGAAGTATTTTTGTGACAAAAGTATTGAACAGTTCACAACTCACAGCAAATGTGTGCAATCAGGGGCAAAAAACTTGTGCCAAGATAGGCGTTTCGCCGTTTCACGCCCAACCTCCCGCCGCACTGGCCATTACTTTGCGAGTGACGGCACAGCGCCCATTTACCAGCACACACCGGGGGCGTATCGCATGACACCTCCCGCGGGAAGCTAACCGCTAAGTGCCTCCTGTTTGTCTCCATCTCGTGGGTGTTTTGGGTCCATTTTGATTTGGGTCAGGTGTCAAGGAAGGTTTCCGCCCTGCGAGAAAAGCGCTTTGAAAAACGAAAGACGGGAAGATGACAGTGAGCTTCCTGCGAGCTTGAAACGCTTTTGTTGACCGCGGATATCAAGGCGGCGAACACAGACCCTGCATTGACCCACTCAGTGAGTGATCTCGGGAAGACAGTGCCCATTGACTCGTACGTACACGTGTCACATGACGCATCTGGTGTAACACAGGCCTGAGCCCCACAGGGAAACCCAACACGCACACAGCTCAGGGTAGAGACACAGCGCGATCCTCCGAGAGGCAGATGCACGCGACAACAGGCGGAACACGTACCAGTGGCACCAAATCTGTGTCTTCCCATCTCCCTGATTTCCTCCAAGGAGCATTTTGCTCTCACGTAGAGCCTTCGTCTCAGGCGCAGGGTTGAGAAGGGTGGTTCTTGCACGCTTGGTGGTTCTTGAACGCTCGCGATATTCTATTTTTGTCAATTGTTCTCGAACAACCAAGTGTACAAGAAATTTGTTCCTGAACAATAGAGCTGGTCACGAGTATCCACATTTTGGAACCAGTCTTGATGGCTGTGCCATTCTCGACAGCCTTCAAAACGTGGATGCTCTGGACCAGTTCTACAGTTCAGGAACCATTACATCCAGGTGAGTCAAACAGAGGGGAACCTGACCCAAAAGGATTTCAGTTTTGCCACGGACCAGTATTGGCATGCAGGAACTTCAATTCTGCTCACAACCCCTCAAGGTCTCGTTGTATTCATTGTGGGCATTGTGTGTGCTCCCAGCAGGGCAGGTTGAGTGGCGCTGGTCACATTTGACTTGACGGGCTGTTTACTCTTGATACAGACTGTGACATCTGAAAAGACTTCAGGCAACAGCCAGTCGGAGTCAATCGTGGTGGCAGAGTCAGCTCCGGGAACACAGACACGCACAAAGTCGTTTTTACTCAATGGCCAAGATTCAGACAGGAGAGGCCTTGAAATTATTCTGAGGCTGCAGGGGAACCCTGACCCTTGATTTTTGTGTCTTGTCTACTTTGGATCTGTTTGTCTTCCAAAAGAGGTGCCCACAGGCTGCAGATTCACACACGGGCTTTTGACGTCCCCAGCGTCAGACTCAACACCAGGCTTGGGGGGATCAGGCAACGCGCTTTGGACTTGATGGCACTGAATCAATGGGATTCTCTCTCCCCACAAGGCTTTTTCTGCGCTCATGTGTTCTGCGGCAGGGATTAGCTGAAGGAGCGAGGTGCGACACTTGAGACAAAACCGCCTCCGCAACATTCTGCACTTTTCCCCACAAAACAAACAGGAAGCTGTGGAGACAAGCGTTTCCTGTTCACCTGCGTCGGGTTCGTTCTGAAGCGAGTTGGGAATCGCAGTCAGGTGTATAGGGCATGAAAACAACCAAGGCCAAACAAAACTGGGAACGCGTGTTTCATCACGGCTTCCCTGTTGACGCAAAACACATGTTTTTCACACCTGTACCACACCAACGCAAAGTTCAGGAACAAGAAGCAGTGCTCAAGGCAACTGCAGTGCAAAGTCCCTTGCCGGTAATGTCATTGATTCTTCCTTGTCCTCCTTATCCACAAGTCATGCAGGCCACAGGGGGGTCCAAGCGGGTGGAGGGGGAGGGGAGGGGGTTGGGGGAGGGGGCAGGGGACATTTCATCCACCTTGCCATATATACTGCACGACCACATGGTGCTTCGCCCTAAAGGGACTTCGCACAACAACGACGCTTGTCTCTTATCTGAGCGTCGGTCTCCCTTTGTTCGCAGCGCGTCATCTGCGGGTTGTGACGTGCTGCACCAGAGCACCTCGTGCGGGACTGACACATCCCAGTGTCGCCCCTCTGTCTTCACACCCACACACGAACAAGGCCACTTTCATGCCTCCCTCAAAGGCAGGGTTCGTTGTACTCGTGTGCAGTGCGCGCTCGACGTATGGTACGAGAACATCCATTTGCCCACACAGAGCTGAGAGTCCTCCATCCCTGTCTCTCAGCAGCCACGTGACAGGCAGTGAAAGCTTTGTACAACTTTCAAAGAGCGCGGCATTCACCGGTCCTGGGTTCAATGACACATTTGGCGTGCTTATGATATTGCAATGCCCACAACATTGCGCTGGATTTTTCTGTCCACTGGAATAAGACGCACGTGAATTGAAGCTGAAGCCAAACCTGCTCAGCGAGATGTGTGCCAAAGAATCCGTAGATTCTCGGTGCTTGGAGCCTGGGGCGTGTGAGTGCACATGGACCGAGGGCTGGGTCGCTTGTCACTTGAACCCACCTGCAGCCGTTGATTCAGAGTCGGATTCTGTGGGTGTTGAGCTGCAACATCTGTGACGTCGCCATATTGGAAACATTGTGACTTGTTTCCAGCAGAACCAGATCCAGATTGTGTTTGTCGGAGAGAAATGGCGGGGGGCAATGGCTTATTTTTCACAGTGCGGTGCCCCAATTGCCAAATTTTAAGAATGATCTCATTTGGTTGCTCACCACCGGGTGTTTTCTTGAGATTTGGTGAACTCCGTTCCACACCAGCAATTCGGGCAAATTGGTTGAGCCTCCTTCCCTTTCTGACTCTCGTCGTTTCCCCGGTGCCCGCGTTTGAAGTGACGAATGCTGTTTCCTCTTCTTGGTTTCAGAAAGTCTTGCAAAGACTGGCATCATGGTTCTTGGACGCTGTGAGCTTTTCTTTGTGGAAAAGGTAAAAATGAGATCAGGGACTTGGGAACCTGGTTCTCCTTGATCTCATAGATTCATGTTCCAGCCAGGTGGAAATCCCAGGCAATTTTCTTTTCCCACTTCAAACACCCAGAAAATCCCTTTCCCAAGCTCTTGTGTCACCAGGATCTCACTTTAATTCCAGAGGACACAATGTCTTGATCTTTTAATGCAACGTGTTTCCTTCTCCAAACATCCAGGATTTGCCAGCCCTGGGCGGGTTGCTCCACCCAAAAAAATCATTCAGCCACCTGTCCAAGTTTGTCAGCACAGGGCCTATGTTCGTCTTTTTTTCTTTGTAAATTGCCCGTCAAAAATCGCCTTGTCCAAACCGAATTGTCCTCAAGACCAAACCTTGGACCTGCCCCTGCTTCCCGCCACAAAGTGCAAAAGTGGATTCTGCAGCACGAAATCAATTGCAGCGCAATTTGTGCACTTATCTACAGGTTGATGCCCCTATTTGCTGCTCTCCGATCCACTGCAAATTGAATGGATCTCATCTTGTTGCCAGACGCCGGTGCGGAGAGATTTTCAGGCTGGACTTTGAGGCTAAGATTTAGGGTGATCAGCCTCAGGCTTATCAGACGAAGACTCGTTCTGATTTGGGCGACAGGCAAACATCCAGCAAAAACTAGTGAAACTTGCCGCGCTGACTCTGTATTTTGCGTGCGAGAGAGAAAACACCCAGAACATTGCTCCGTTGGGAGTCTGGGGAGAGGAGTCCCTTGCACGGTCCTGAGTAAATCTCGGCTGAAACTGAGTACCTCTTCTGGTGTCACCCGTTTGATTCTCACCTGTGTGTGGGATCAGCGTTGGGGCAACTGGGGTCTTCCTGTGGGAAAACCCCAACATCAAAGAAGTCTGAAAAGAAGAGCACTGTTTGCCATGTCTGGTGGACCTGGGCCCCAGGCTCTGTTGCAGTACGAACTGGAGCGCTCTGCCTTCTGACACCAGGAGTGAATAACCCTGCCACGTATCCAGTCAATTTTCAGCTCCAAAGCGGATGCACCTTTTCTTTACAGTCAACGCTTCACAGGCCAAAAGCAATGCGCGTGGATCTGAGATTCCCTGTGCACGAGTGTTTAATTTCCGCGATCGAAGACGCACAGACGACCCATGCCGAGGGGATTGAACCGATTCAACCTACTATGAACCTCTCAATGTGTCAAGTCCATCGCGGGCGTTCACTCCGTGAGACAATCACCCGAGATGGAAATAGCAGTTTGCCCTTTGTCATCCTCTCTGTGAAATTTTTACGGAGAGATTTGGCATTACGGATAATTGAAAAAGTGAATTATTCAAAGTGAAGCTTCGTGCTTGAGGCACTTGGAGATTTCCCTGGGGGTCTGTCTCTCTTTGTTTCACATTGGATTGCGTCAGGCGGAGGGGTCTCATCGGTGCTGAGGCTCACACGGCGTGCGTCACGATGGTGACGACCCTTGTTCCAAATCTGGTTTGCAAGGAAGGGCCGTTGACCTCAAATGGGTGCAACGCAACACGCGTCCAGCGTGACAACGTTCTGGTGTGTGCAGAAGTGAATCTTAAACCTTTACGCAAGCGGCGAGGCGGCGACGCAGCGCCCACTGACTTCTGCCATGAACATCCGCAGGATGTATCCAGTGTGACGCAAGCCTGAGTCACTTCTTCCCTATTGCACTGGGATTTTTCACGACTCCTTGAATTGGCGCAATTCTTCCCCTCGGCGCACGATGCTTCAGGAACGACTCTCTGACGCGGATCATCTTTACCCCAGATGGAAAATTGGATTTGAAACCGCAGGGGGGCGTCTTTGTTTCTGGGTTTGACAGCCTCCAGTAGCGCCTCGATTCCCTCAGCGCGACGCTGTATCAGAGACGCATTCTTAGAACACACACGTCTCCACACAATCCGACTTTTCTGTCAAGTAAAATTGTTCTACAACTCTGCGATCTCTAAACATGTCGTACGAGCTCGCATTGTGGTAGAAATAGGTTCTCACCCCACAAAAAAGTTCCTGTTCAATCACACAACTCCTTTCTCGACTAAAGGTCTCGAAAAGTCATTGTGTGAGTTTTTGTGCAGTGTGAGAACCCTGTCTGTACGCGTTATCCCATTTCTCCACAACAGCCTCACACAAGACAACAACGATTCGCATTTTGAAGAGTCTTCTCAGGGTTTTGGTTGAGTTGACCGAGTTGCCGAACAAAGCCGAGTCGGCTGATCCAGGGTCGACTGTAGTCCGATTTCATTCTGCGCGCCTGCCTACTTCCAGGGCACAATTTCCGATTGGACCCAAGGGATGAAGATGCGCTCAGAGAGCCGCGCGGCGCGCTCAGTGCAGACCGCCCCTCCCAACGTTCACACGGTGCAAGAATCCCTGCAGAGGCAAAGGAAGATGAAACTACGTTAGGGAGGGTGCAGTGTTCTGTGTTCAGCAATGCGTTTTGCTGCGTTTCACTTGTCACTGGGTTGATGCAAATCGAACAGCTTTTGGACGCATAAAACTTTACGCAGAGTGCAAATCAAAACGGCCCTCTGGTCTCGTTTTGTGAGGGTGGACTACTTCAGGTGGATGAAGAAGTTCACAACGTTGCCCACGGTCTGCGGCCACCACTGCTGAAGCTCCCTGTTTTATTCCAGGTTCGTGGCGGTGTGTCGTCCCCTGCACGCCCAGGCCGTCTGCACCATGAACAAAACGTACCGCAACATGGCGCTCATCGCTGGGGCCTCGCTCCTCTTCTCTCTGCCCAGGTACGTCACCCCTCCCCAGCTGTGTGTGCCCTCCAAATCTGCGTGCGATGTCGAGCAAGTCTGGAGTGTGAGCGGTACCCAGAGTACCCTGTCGCGATACACTGTACCCACCATCCCAACCAGCCAGCCTCACCGCTCAAGATTTGATACAGGACCATCTCTCTGACCCTACGGGCTTCCCCTTTGAAATTTTCGCTGTCAGTCCAGCGTGACCTTTTTCAGATGAAATTCTGGACGTTGTGATTGGGGTCAGATTTCAGGATCGGATTTCACCGCAATCCTGGGTCATATCTGAGAAAAATAATAGCCACCATTAACCTCGGCGAAACCGAATTCGTCTAATTCAAAATGTCACTAATTTCAAACAGTACCCAATGGTTCAAGGTTGCTTTTTTTAAAAAAAAAAAATTGATCGCATCACTTCTGGATCGCAGCCAATGGGAGCGGTTTTCCTTCCGCAGAGGCTCAGGCCCGGAAGTCCCTCAACATGTTGAAACCGTCAGCTGTTCGCGCCGCGCCGCGCGGTTTGGTCTCAGTGTTGCTCTTCGCTTCAACATGTTCAGTGCAGCGTCACTGCCAGCGCGACCGACTTTGCTGGCAAGTTCGCGCAATTTCAATTTGCGCAGCACACTTGGCGGTCTCAGGCCCGGAAGTCCCTCAGCATGTTTCAGACCATCCGCTCTGTTTGCGCTGCACGCGTTGTCACAGGCCGCGCGATTTGGTCTCGCTGTCCCTGTTCGCGCTTCAACATGTTCAACGCAGCGTCACTGGCAGCGCGACCGACTTTGCTCGCAAATTCGCGCAGTTTCGAATTGAGCGAAACGCTTCACTGCCTCAGCCCCGGAAGTCTCTCAGCATGTTCAAACCGCCGCGGCGCGGTTAGTCTTTCAGTTCGCTGTTCAGCGCAGTTTCGCTGACAGCACGACTGGCTCATGTATTTCTCCAATCATAGAAGTGTTCATAGGAGATATGGCTGTTTCGAATCAAAAGTGGTCTCGGGTATGAACATGGACTGGGTTTATTTCCTCCATTTTTATTCTCAACTCAAGACAGTTCAGAAGTTAAGAACAAAGTTGTTCCAAAGTCCCTGACTTAAGAACAAGAACATATGACAGCACATATCTGTCATAACTTGTGAACTCTTTTTGTTCTGATCACCAATGGATAAAATACCCTGGTCAAATTCGCACGAAACACACTTGACTGCCTCCGGCCCGGAAGTCCCTCAACATGTTCAAACCATTGCCGCGAGGTTTAAGAAGCACGTCTCTTCACCTCAACATCGTTGTTGCCAGCACGGCTGACTTCCTCGCAAGTTCGCGCGATTTTGATTTGCACAATACGCTTCGCTGCCTCAGTCCCGGAAGTTCCTTAACATGTTTGGACGTTGGACCGAGGCTGCCCTGCAGTTGCGTCTGAGGCTGTGCGATTTGGCGTCGGTTTCGCTGCTGGCTGAACGCTTCAGTGCCTCAGATCCGGAAGTCCCTCAACATGTTGAAACAGTCGCAGCGCTTGTCCAGACCTTTGCAACGAGGTTTGCAAAGCATGTATGGTGTTTCGCTTTCTCGTCTTTGCCTCTCAATGTCGCGCGATTTTGCTTTGTGCAACATGAACGGTTCACTGCCTCAGCCCCGGAAGTCGCTCGACCTGTTTATCGAGGCACCGCCTGTTGCAGTCGTGAGAGAGCCGCGCGATTTGCGCGACACGCTTCGATGCCTCAGCCCCGGAGGTTCCTCAACATGTCTGGACCGTTGCAGCGCGATTTGCGCTTCAAGTGTCCTCTGAGGCTACGCGATTTCGTGTCGGTGTCGCTGTTTGCCTCGCCTGAACGCTTCAGTGCCTCGGTCCCGGAAGTTCCTCAACATGTTCAGAGCGACGCAGTTTGCACTGCACGTATCGTTGAGGTGTAGGGTTCGCTGTTTGCCTCGCTGAACGCTTCAGTGCCTCAGACCCGGAAGTCCCTCAACTTGTTCAGAGCGTCGCCGCGAGGTTTTGTGCTGCACGTGTTACGAGGTAAGGATACAAAGTGAGGTTCTTCATGCTCATTTAATGGGGCCAAACCGGTCGCACTTTTCACTGCAATGTTATGTTGACCGGGTGTCGCTGAGTCACTTTCCGATGACCATGTCGAACCTCACTTTGTATCCTTACCTCGTAAGTGCCCTGGCATGAGCGACCGACTACCTCTCAATCTTGCGCGATTTTGAAAACAGGTCGTGGTGCCTCAGACCCGGAAGTCCCTCAACATCTTCAAAGCGTCAACCGCTGCCATGATTTCAATGTGAGACCCGGGCGACTCGGTGCAAATTTTCGAGAACGCTTCCTTGGCATCACTGCATCTTCTCAACATGCCTGTGCTTTTCCCTTTGGCACGATTTCAACTCCTGGCGCTTGGAAGCCTCAGTCCCGGAAGTCCCTCAACATGTTCAAGGCGTCGCAGCGCGGTTTGTGCTGCAGTGTCGTGAGACGGCGCGGGTCTCAGGTTTGCCCTTCGCTTCAACATGTTCAGTGCCGCGGCGTGCGCGAGTGGTTTGCTCAGTTTCGCGCAATTTGCCTTTGCGCGCTTTGCTGCCTCGGTCCCGGAAGTCCCCCAACATGATGATACGTCAGTCTCGTGATTTGATTGAAAACAAGGGCCGCGCGATTTTGCGGAACAGGCCTCGCAATATGTCAGCCTCCTAAATCCTCTGGCGGATCCAGCAGCCGTGGAGCTTCGGCCCTCACTGTCCAACGAAAAATTTGTTCCCCTGTCTATTTCTGCGGTGCAGGTGCACCATGAACTGTTTTTGCGAGGCTCGCTCCAACAACCCTCGAGCGAAAGAGACCCTTCAGTATGTCTGTGCATTGCCTCACGGGAAATCTGTGCACTCGCTCTGCTTTTCGTGTCCGCGCGATTTCTTGCAACACACAGTCGCAGTCCCGGAAGTCCCTCAACATGTTTTGGCGTCGTGCGCGCGAGTTCGATGCAAGTGAGACATCGAGATTTCGTTTTCTTTGTCTTTTATGATGATTAAATTGCACGCATTCTCTCATCCAGTCATCCACTGACTCATTATGTGATACTGTAGCAACAAAAACTCAAAATATTTTTTTTCAAACTGCCAAAGTGGAAAAGTTCATTCTTCTCTACTTTATATTTTCTGGTGCACTAAACTAAATGACCAAGTGGTTTCTAGTTTGGTGCCAGCAACACAATTCAAGCAAGTTGACCAAACAAAAAAAATTATTTTTATTTTTATCACCATTCAGCAAATTTATCCAAAATGACACGTGATTATTTTTCTCTTCATGCATCTCTTGCGTTTCTTTTTTGTTTTTTCTCTCTTATTTTTTCATTAAAGTCTTCATGATAATTGATTGATTTGATTTCATTTCCATTCACTCTCCTTTTCATGATGGCCCGATTTCTTGCAACACACTGTCCCAGTCCCGGAAGTCCCTCATCATGTTCAGCTTCAGGCGCGCGATTTCGCTGCAAGTCAGACCGCGCGATTTTGCTTTGGCCGAACTCGCTTCGCTGCCTCAGCCCCGGAAGTTCCTCAACATGTTTGACACAAGTCGCGCGATTTCGCTGCATGTTGAGTCTCCCGAATTGATTTTGGCGGGACACACTTCAGCAGTGCCCCAGCCCAAGTCCCGGAAGTTCCTCAACATGGTTTGGTCTCAGCCGCGCGACTTCGCTGCAAGTCAGACCGCGCGATTTTGCTGTGGTGCGACACGCTTCGCTGCCTCAGGCCCGGAAGTCCCTCAACAAGTTTAGCATCCCTAGAGTTTCGCGATTTCGCTGTTGCATGACGAGAGTTGCACGAGAGGCGAGGGAGTTCGCCCCACTTGCTTTGCTGCCCCAGTCCCGGAAGTTCCTCAACATGTTCAGCATCAGGCGGTGACTTCACTGCAAGTGAGACCGCGATATTTTCGTCTTTGCAGAATACGCTTCATTGCCTCAGTCCCGGAAGTCCCTCAACATGTTTAGCATCCCTAGAGTTTCGCGATTTCACTGTTGCATGACGAGAGTTGCACGAGAGGCGAGCGAGTTCGCCCCATTTGCTTTGCTGCCCCAGTCCCGGAAGTCCCTCAACATGTTCAGCATCAGGCGGTGACTTCACTGCAAGTGAGACCGGGGTATTTCGTCTTTGCACAATACGCTTCATTGCCTCAGTCCTGGAAGTCCATCAACATGTTTATCATCCCAAGAATCTTGCGATTTCGCTGTCCCATGATCGCTTGACGAAAAGTTAAAAGCCGTGCGATTTCGCATTTGCTTTGCTGCCCCAGCCCCGGAAGTCCCTCGACATGATTGGCATCAGGCGCGCGATCTCGCTCGCGGCATGTTGAGAGTCGCGCGATTCGTCCTTGCGCGACACGCCTCACTGCGTCCGCCTCATGTTCAAGGACGCGGCGTCTCGCGACGCGACGCGACGCGATGATTGACAGGTCGCGGCCGCACGGAATCTTTCAATTGGCGAATGCGCTGCGGCTGTCGAATGCTTAACATGCACAACGGGAAGCGTACAGTACATGTACGAGATTTGCAATGCTGCCGTCTGCCCAATCATGATGCACAACATGTTGTAATCACCTTTGGAAAGCAGGACGCGTTTTTTGCGCTAATTTGTCAACAGGGTCGATCATCCTGATATTTACATGTAAAGGGACGACAGCATTGCAAACTTCCTCGTATACTCACGGATTATACTGGCCTGTCCAGTGTGATATCATTTGTGGTCCACTGTGTGCACGGCAATGGAGTTCCGTGACAGTCTTGTTCTCGGTCAAGAGTTGGCTTGAAAATACGAGTACGATTGTGAGAATTGTCATGGTCACCGACAAAGCCAATTGGCCTGTCTGCACTGAGAAGGTGAATGGAATCAAATGTCTCGAATTTAACTCCCGTGTTCTCCCAGGCACTTTCTCGAAGTGCCGCACGCACAACGCACAGTCAACCATGGATGTCTGAGAGTGGTGACCTTGTTGCACGAACATGTTCCCAGGGCACAACAACGTCTGCGCTTTCGATCGGACATGAGCGCGCGGTCACTGATCTCATCACACAAAGAAAAATTGAGTGCACTCACCTACATTTTGTTCTGCTGCAGGTTCTTCGAGTACAAGATCGACCTGGACGACCCGAGGGGGTTCAAGTTCGTCCTGACGCCGCTGATCCAGAACCAGGTGTACACCATCTCGTATCGGATCCTGCTCTTCTTCGTCTTCATGTACGGCGTGCCCATCACAATCCTCGTGGTGCTGAACACCAAGCTTCTGATGGCGCTGCACGAGGCGGACTCGTATAGGGCCAACATACGCGAGAAGAGCGGGCATAAGTACGGGCCCAAGTCCAACAGGTCCATCACCGTCATCGTCATCGCGGTCGTCTCCATCTCCATCGTTAGTAACCTGACGGCCATGGTCTCCCACCTGCTGTTTTCACTCAATGAATGCTACAAGCAGCTATCGTATCTGGAGGTGTACAGACGCTACACGTCCCTGGTAGGGAATGTTCTCGTAACCTTTAACTCGGCGGTGAACTTCATCATCTACTGCCTGTTCTCCCGGAACTTCCGGCAGGCCTTGGTGCGCACGTGCGCGTGCGCGTGCCCGAAGTCCCGGATGAGGCACCGCTGGAACTCGGCCAAGGCGTCGTCGATCCGAACCCAGCTCAACGGGACCTACATCAGCCTGGTGCCGAATAACTCCAGGAGCAAGATGGCGACCGCGATCTGAGGAGGGAGCCCTGGTGCCCGGATGTGTAGGACCAGTGGGGAACCTTTCTTTGTTGTGAGGGACAAAGGAAGGCGGGGTATTGTGATGGACAGCCCTTTCAAACAGTGGTGCCCAAATATATAAGCCAGGACGAAGGCTTTGCCCAGTGTTGCCAGGATGGAACCAAAGGGTGGAACCCTCCCTCTTGCCCTGGCGCCCGGATTGGGTGTGGACGCACGGGAACTGTGAACTTCATACGATGACAAACAGTGGGCGTCAGAAACTCTGCATCTGCCTGTGGCCTATGGCATCACGAAACTTTTTGGGCCCAAATCTGCTCTTGAATGTGCCAGTCAGTTTTCATATTCTCACCTGTATTCAGTTATTGACAGTTGGAATCGTGTTCAGTCGGAGGCAGTCGACAGCGCGAAGAGACGTTGGACCTGCCCCCACCGTGACACGTGACTTCGTCTCCTGTTGAACTGCAGTGATATGGACACACATAAAAACTTTGTGTACCACATGTTGTCTGGTGCTCGTTGTGGTGTGTGCAACGAGGTTCACGGCCCTCCTGCTGCCAGGGCCGGGCCGTGGTCGGGTCCTGTGGTCCCTGCGCCTGGATTTGATGGAGCCTTGTGTTTGTTGGACTCACAGAGATGCAAACAGTGGGTGTTTTGGTTTGATGCTCGGACGTTTGGCTTCGAGCCTTGCGTGTGTTTCTTCTTTTGGAGGCTGTCGGGCGTTGCAGGTGCTCTGCAAGATCCATTTGTTGAAACAGAGATTGCCCCAAACTGGTCACACACCCTGGACCAAAGCTTGGATCTGACCGTGCGCACGAACCAGGTTCTTGTCCTGAATCGGGGACGAACCTCGTTTATTCTCTTCAGCGACACCATTTCGCTGAGAGTTCTTCTTTGAAGTAACTTTGAGTGGATATATTACCTGCAGAAATGAAACACTGCTTTGGAAAATGGGCCACCTGATTTTCTGAAGATACCGCTGCCATCAAAGGCGAGTTCTCGGGTGCGGAACAACAGGCCTCGCTGCAGTAGCGAGGCTCGGGTTCCTGCGGCGGGTCGGGTCAGGTTACAGCCGCAGGGAGCAAAGCGCTATTCACGTCACCATGGCAGGTATTGTGGTAAGAATAGCAACTTTTAACACGACGTCCCTTTTCAAGTTGGAGCCACGAATCCGTGCACTCCATTCCTACGTGGCTTCATGGAAGTTGGGGACTTCGGCGTGGTTGTCAAGTTGGCTGAATGAATCACAGGCAGAGATAAAAGAACAGGGTGTGTTTGATGCCAATCGCACTTGGGATAAATCAAACGCCGTTTCCAGTGTGAACACAACTGAACGAGAAAGCGGTCGAACGGTCACCCACTTTTGTTGCGGCCTTTCGGATTTGGTTCTTGTTTGAAATGTGAAATGGTTCGGATTTCCAGCAAAGAAGGTCAGTCGCAAACAATGGAAGAAGAGGCCTACAGCCGCAAGCTCTGGTGCGCAGGGCAAACTTTCTGGATTTCACGACATTGGTCTCAGGAGAGTTGGGTCAGCCATGATGGTGCTGGTACAAACCAGTCTGTGGGGGAGAGCGAACACAACATGAAACGTTGGAACAATTCATTGCCTGAAATCACAAAGACAGCTGCTGGAAAACTGCCCTTGAGAGGTCAACTGGTCTCTCTGGATTCGCGTGAAGGACAGAACTGTGGCATGTGGACCAGACAGGAAATTTTCAAAATACACAATGCAATGTACAGAACAAACAAGTGTTTGTCAAGTTGTTTCAGCTCAACCGATGCATGCATGGAACACGATGGATATGCATAAAAGTCTGGGGTCCAGGGGTGGATGCTTGCGCTCACCCCAACCACACCCTCTCACCACCACCACCGAAAAAGAAAACCTTGGTACATCCTCCTCCTCCTTGTTGGCCCCTTGATACAGTTCGCTCCCATCCAGGTTGTGACTCCGGTGAGAGGTGGGTTGGGCCACGCCCCCCCCCCCACTGCACCCATCTCGGATTCTGCAGCGGAGACTGTCGCGACGTTCACGTTCAGAATCCAGGTTCAATGAGCCCAGTACGAGCTCCTTGTGCTCGGAAGTTCTTGTGATGTGTTCGTAAAAGTTGAAAATGCGAGTGAGAGCTGTGTTTCGTCAATTTTCAAAAGATTTTCTTTCACATTGATTGAAAATAAATGTGGAATATATCTAATATCAATGACATATTAAATGTCGATTGAAACGAGGCATCAAAACACCAAGTCTCGTCCGGAAGGGTCACAAATGGTTCTGTCCAAGTTCTGCCCCGTGAGCTCAAATTTTCGGGCGAAGTTCGATGACGTCTGCACAAAACAGCAAAGCAGAAACCGAGCCAGCCTGAACAACACGCAAGAACCCAGCTGTGGATCTTGCTTGGCAAATTCGAATTCGTGAGAATTTTCAATCCAAAATTAAAATGCAGCTTCACACCTCCACCAGCCGTATTCTGTTTAATACATGGCCGCATCCGTTCAATTCTCGGCTGATCCGAACAAACCAATTCGTGTCTCGTGTCTCCCGGCAACCGCCAGCGCGTCAACAGGAGATCAGGAGCAACAAACGAGAAACACAGCACAGCCAACAATGGACGTCGTGGACATGGGCGACAAAAGGCAGCAGAGGCGGCTCGAGACGAGACATAAGCGGTCCCCCCATCCCCATCACAAAACATGATCCACGATGCCACATTTGTCGTGCGAGAAAAGTCTTTTCGAACAACTTCAATCTCCCTCTCCCCCCTGCCACCCAAAACCCACCCAAACACCCAAACACCCGCCCACCCACCCACCCACCCACCCCCACACATACACACACACACACACACACACACACACACTGGTTGTCAGTAGCCAGCCAGGTTTGATAGAGCAGAGCGGAAAGAGGGAGCCAAGGACTCCAGGCGGAGGAGAGTGCATCAGAAACCAAGTCGAGAGTACAACTTGAGATTTGCCAATGACAACTTCGCGAAATTCCCCATCCCCGCCAATAGAAAAGTGCCTCCCTCCTGGATGCGGCTCCAGCAGCCCCATCGTGAGGGGTAATCAGGACTCGTTTTGATGTGAGCGGAGGAGGCAGTGACGGTAATCAGCCGAGGTGACGAGGAAAACACCTGCCACTGCTGTCCGAGCTGTTGCTACGGGCTGTTTGTCCTGCGTTTTATCTCTGTGGCTTTGTTTCGCAAAACTTTTCTTTCTGTCGTGGTTTCTCTTTGTCCCCCTTCTGCTCTGCTCCGCTCGCTCTTGACGAGTGCACGGCCGGCGTTCTTGAGGAGGCCTCCTTTCAGGCTCGCATCACTCTACATTCAACAGAGTTACAGCAGTTGGTGGTGCAAATCACATCAGCTGGAAACTGCAAAGCCTCCTCCAGATTCGCACTGTCGTGATAAGTTCTTTCATGGTAAGATCATACTGGTTGCTCCCTGGTGAGATCTCAAGCACCTTTGGTGGTGTTCCATTTCTGACAAGTAGAAGTGTGACCATCAGTGGGGTCGCCTCTGTCTGTCTCTGTCTCTGTCTCTGTCTCTGTCTCTGTCTTTCTCTCTCTCTCTCTCTCTGTCTCTCTTGCCTTAGAATCACTATCAGTCCAAAAGATCTTGTCTGCCTTTTCGAACACGCGAAGAATCTGAAACCATTTTGGTTGGACGTGATTCGAATCAGATGGAGACAGACATTCTGACCACTCCACAGACGTATCTTGGTCCTTGTGTGTCGCACTGAGACCTTGGGCCTTGGGCCCCAATGCATCCATGATGCTTCTCTGCGTGACCCCGGTCTCTGCATTTTGAATAAATTCAAATTGACATGAAAACCTAATTCCAACGGTTCCTGTCAACCAAAAATCCAGAATCACGAAGAATTTGAACCATGTTGGGACGAAATGATTTGAGTGAGGTGGGGACTCATTGAGCCTTACGTGTGCGCCTCGGGGCTTTGGGCCTCAATGCAGCCAAGACGCCCCAACGTGAACCCGGCCGCAGCAAAGACATCATCCCACACAGATGAAGGGAGGCTTTCCTCCAGAAGCGGTGCGCGGCTTGAGTGAGTGCGGAGGGGCTGAAGCGACTCAAGGTGCTGAGGACGTGGGGTCTCACGGGATCTCACGGGATCGGGGGGCCTCGGGAGGATCCGGTCCGAGACTCGGGGACACACGACGGGCTTGATCCTTGAGGCCTCCAGGTGGAACGATGAAAAGTGAGGAACAGTCCTGACGTGGATAGGCCCTGGGAAGACGGGCCCTTGGACCATTGTACCAACGTTTGTTTTGCCCTGCCATGACCCGGCAGCATCAGTCCAGCGGAGGACAGACGGGAGCTGTGTGCTCTCTCCTGGATCTGCCAGAATGTGTCCTGCTACATCGCACACCAACGGGATCTGTTTTGGATTAGATCCAGTGTTTTGTCTTCCATTTCCTTCTGGATACAAGAATAGCGAGGTCAAGAAACTCCAGCTGATGAATTGGGTGCAGTGAGCACCAGTCGGCCTCCTGCAGTGCGTCCTTGAAATGTACACGTGAACTTAATTTGCTAAATGCGCTCGACAGGGATCATACGCCAACGCTTTTCTCCTTGACAACAGCGCTGATGGGTTGCCATGGGGATCAGCTCAGAAATGCATTTCATTCCTGGAAACAGTGATGCGGCTCGGCTTGTGTTTGAGATCACTGCATTCACCTATGTTTGTTCTTTTGTTGAGAACACGTAGGATCCGCGACCTCTGTGTGAGCCAAGGCCGCGCAGAGGAAACCACACCTTTCCCCAACAGGGAGACACGTGTGCAGAAATGGAAATCAGACAAGATCTACGTCCTGACTCTGAGGCCCGACGTCGGTCTCGGCCAAGATCCGATGGAAGCTCCAAATTTGGCAGGCGGCAAACGTATTTATGGGGTTGGGCGCCCTACCTACAACTGCCATTTGGATATAAATTGACAAGGAAAAATGCAAATTTGTGACGTGTGCAAATTTACACCAAAGACGCCGACCCCTCCCGGCTCGATCCACTGGAGCCCAGAGCCTTGAAGAGACCCTGCGCTCTCGGCTCCGCTGCCGCACTCCCACACCACATCCCGTCAGCCCCGCGTCGTCTTTTCACAATCAGCGCGCATTTCAGTGGCGCCATAAGGCACTTTGATTCGTCCCTCTCCGCGCAATGGCTTCCCGTGCTCACAATGCCCGCCTCTGCTAGCCACGGAGCCGGATCTCCGGCATCGCCCGTTCCGGGGTCCCGCCCCTGGGAGCACTGACCCCGCTGGGCTCCGTATCCGGGAGTGCGCGCGTTGGGGCTGGGCTCGCCGGACGTGATGGTTGCAGCGCGGCGTCAGTGGGGAGTTTGAACAAACAGCCCGCAATCCTGGAAATGCAAACGCAAACGTAACTTTTGGCTTGTTGAGAGAGTAAAAAGTTACGTTTGCGTTTGCATTTCCAGGGTTGCGGGCTGTTTGCTCAAACTCACCACTGCAACCAGGGTGCCGCAGCGCAAATGAGTTCTCTTCAAGCAAACGCCTCAGCTCCCCGTATGCACCTCTCACAGACGACAGCGTGCGTGCACTGGGTTGGGTACAACCGCATTCCTGCAAGTTTCGGGAGATCATGGGTGTTGCTCTACTCGGAGCACAGGGAAATGGATGTGTGTGCGCGTGGAAGAGTCTGAGGCTTCACACTCTTGTACAAGGCATGATAACATCGTCCCCTTATGTCACACTGACCACGGGTACCTACCTGATAAACCCAACTGACGTGATTGTAGGAAGCACCCATCAAAACCAATCATTCACGGAAGGAAGTGGTGCAAAAGCTGCTCCTTCAGACCTGCCTCACACTGCGTGCAGTGAAGCACGTTTCGTCACATTGAGACCCTTGTTGAAACACAGTCTGGTGTGGAGCAGACCCGTAGTCGGGAACAGTGCGTGTTCATTCATTCATTCACCTGCACCTGAACACAGAGTAGCGCCCACAGCTCAACACCCCATTCGCCGCCTCAGGGGGTCGCGCACTGCGCGTCGTTTGACGCTGGCTTGACCCAGAAGAACATGCCATAAGGATTGGTATGAAAACACTGGTTGAACTTTGAGGTTCACCCAAACCCAAACAAAGCAAATGGTAAGAAAACTCAGAAAGAAGATCTCTTTTGCTTGTATTCTTATCAATGGCGTGTTTACTTTCTAAACATCAATATGGTTTGTATTGAGATGCTATGCGAATCACAATGGCACGTCATTCAGTGTCAACATCATCGCCTCCACGCTCTGTGTGCGTTCAGCCTGTGGGACGCAGCGCAGTGTGAAGCAGCACCCTGGGAGACTCTGTGCCCCCCTCGCCTCCGGGGAGGCGCCGCCCGGCGCCCGCGGGGAGAGGGAGCTGCGTGAGGGAGCGACCACGTGGGCATGCAGTGGTCCCTCCGAGCCGCCGGCCAGCATTGTGCGGAACATGAGCTGAGAAAAGGCCTCTTCACGGGACATTCTGCTCCACGTGCGGAGACCAGCGGGGTCTGAAGCTGGAATTGCACAAATCCACTTCTTTTTGTGTAATTCCGAAGCAATTCCGGATTGACGGAAGGGTAAATCGAACACTACCTTTGTCTCATTTTACGTTGCACTCTCATGAGTTGGCCTTTCTTCATCAAGTTTTCAGGAACCTGATGTTCATCCATGCCCACAGACCAACTTTTACTCGTGAATGTAACCCTTTTGTCTGGCGGGCTTTGAGCCTTGGTTTTGTTTACTTTCTGATGTCGGCACATTGCGCAGTCAGCGAGAAGGCGAAGGGACTCGGGTGAGTTCACGCCCTGTGCGCTCAGCCTGGGGGGCACTGTGCCGTTTGCTGCTTTCCTTCCACCGACGAACGCACGAGTCGCGACGTCGATTGTGTTGCTGTTCGGTCAAGATCTTTGGACTCCCGTTACTCAGCCATGGTATCCGGTGAGAAACGAGGCTCAGCACGAAACTTCACGACACGCAAATGCCAGTGGACTGATTTTGAGTAAAAAGTTGTTCAGCAAGGACACTTCGACCAGTATCCAGGGATACTTTGAGTAACCAGTTCAACCTCTACAGGTTGAAACATGCAGAACGGATGTGCTGTCCCGTACATTTTGAGGTTGCCAAGGCTCTCACTGTTGGGAGCGATCTTTGCAACAAAACAAAATTAGGTCATCCAGGGGCTGCGCAAAGTTGAGGGGAATCCCTGCGCACTGGCGACTCGCAGCGTGCCGGTGAAATTTTCGAGCGTGCTGAACCTCCCCACTCAGAAACAAAGGATGTCGAGTGGAATGTCGCATTGCAGGAAACATGACTGTCAAAGACCAGGTTTAAATAGTTGGAAGCAAATTTATTTCAATTTGAACAATTTTGCAACAAAAGGCAGTTGATGTGCGTTAAATTTTGTGGCTGAATAAAAACACGGCAGAGTGAACGTGAATGTGGAGAGCATGACGGCAGCGAGGGGCAGGACTCGAGCAAGGTGATGACGAACACAACAACATCGAAAGAACACAACAACGAACAACACAACAAAGCACGCAAGCAAACAGTAGTTCAAGATTTTTGCGAAAAATTATCAACATTCAAAGCGACATGAAACAGCAAGACAAATCGGTATCTTCCTCTTATTTTCTCAACAAATCCTACTCTTTGTGAATGTTGTGCGTCATTACCACACAAATTATGAAATGGTGCAAGATTCTACAACAACAAAGAACACATGGAAAGCGTGACATATGAAGTCTGCATGTTCATCAAGAAAGTTTTCAACTTGTGTGTACGAGTAGTTCAGCAAAAAGGACGTGTGCAAAACATTTCTCTTTCGTCGACTTGATTCAAAGAAGATAAAAAAATAATCCAGATTTTCACATCGCAAAAATGCGCTTACGAATTTCATGCGATGGACAGACAAAACGCGTGGGATTCGATGGCTCTCCCTGCGCACGCGCTAAACAGCTCGTCACTGCGCATGTGCGCAGGCGTGCGCACTGCTCTAATTGTCATCCTTGAGCAGATTGAGCAGCTCGCGCAGCAGGCTCTTCTTCTTCTTGCCCGCGAGATTATTATCGCGGCACGTCTTGCAGCACTCGTTCGGGTCGTTGGGGTCTTGCGCTGCGTTCGCCGCTCTGGGGCACATGGCGTTCAAGTAGTTCGGGTCGAGTCCCTCGCAGAAATCCGTATCCAAATCACAGCAGCTGTCATCATCGGCACGGCAGTCTTTGGCCCGCAAAACTGCAAAAAGACAAACAACAACTGTTAGCACCTGCCTTTGATTCCAACCGCTAATGTGGTTCAGTATACAGTGCGTGCAACCCGACTCTGTCCCGAACATGCCCTCCCACGGTACACGTCCCAGCTTAATTTCTGGATGTGGTCCAACATATATGTCCGCCACCCTTTCATGGCACCATGACCCTCTGTCCCAAGCGCAGGCTCACCCAATTCCCACCTCATCCAGCTCCCACTCAGGCTTCTTGACCCTGACTTTGATTCCATTGGAAGCCTGAACTCCAACCTGCCATGCCTCGAATCTCCGATGAGAACGCACCTTTCTCGCTTCTGATGGCCCTCAGCAGCGCCGCCCTATACTCTCTCCCACTCTCTTCCAACTCGCGCTTTCTGTCACATCTTCCTTCCGTGCACGAGTATTCGCAGCCCTGCAATCAAAATCGAGTCGTGTCGTGGATCAAGCTGAAATACAAACCGTGCTCTTGGGGGCCAACTGAGAGGTCCAGATCACTGTCACTTTTGTGCTTTAACTCTGCATGTAACAGGTGCGAATAGTTCTTGTCTTGCTTCAGTGAGAAGAGGCCCTTTTGAGTGGAGCCCGCCTACAGTGAACGCGGATTGTCTTGCTTTCGGCCAAAGGACAATGATAGAGAGTCAATGTTGTGGGTTGGATACAGAAAGAGCAAGTTTGGTCGGATTTCATGGCTGTCCGGGTCATCTCTGAGGCACTGAGGCAAAGCAGGGTGTGCGAACCAAAACGCACGGCCCATGTTTCAACTCGCAGCGACTTACTCTTCCGCCCCTGTTGCAGATATTACTGCCTGGAACTGCGTTCTTGCAAACATCCTCCCCTGCGGTGTCGCTACATGAGGCTGAAAAAATCAAAACACGTATTTTTTGGTGGCAATGCAATGTCGTGGATGCTTCATCCCGAAGTGGCGTTGCAAGTGGCAAGTTTCTGTCTGTCTGTCTGTCTGTCTGTCTGTCTGTCTGTCTGTCTGTCTGTCTGTCTGTCTGTCTGTCTGTCTGTCTGTCTGTCTGTCTGTCTGTCTGTCTGTCTGTC
>JAAUXT010129414.1_pt1 | contig 21575 bp, 17 predicted proteins | sample 7278171 | NCBI WGS metagenome assembly JAAUXT01 (sample SAMN14350112, study PRJNA611818) | marine sediment metagenome | isolation source: surface marine sediment (1.8m) | place: French Polynesia: Moorea | collected 2018-08 | reverse complement strand
TCCAGTCTGTGATCACTGGAACAGGGGTAAAATGGAGGTTTTGTCTGCCCAAGACGGACGGACGCGGATACAGGGGCAAACCAATATCAGACCGCTACCGCGGCTGATAAACACTGAGACCAACTTGCGTTTCGCAGTTTGTCGGCACTCGGCGATCGTCGAGACACACGACAATTCTCCAAAGAGCTGTGTTGAGTTCAGCGTGACGTTGTGGAATTTCCCAACAGCTCAGAATCTCTGTGATGGTGGTGTGTGCGGATTTACCTCTTCGCTGTCGTCGTCCATGTCGGACACGTCTTCATCGTCGTCGTTGAAGTCGTCGCCGAGGGCGACCAAGTCGGCCCCGCCCCGTTGCCGCTTCGTGCCTGCGCATCACAACATCGTTCAGCGGATGAAGACGCAGCGAAAACTCGAGCTGCTTTTGGGACACGACTCTGGTGTTACGTGGTCACTTCACTGCTATTCACTTCTGTTCAACAGTTACCAGCATGGACAGGAAAAGTGATCAACGTCCAGTTGTCGAGGATAACAAGACCAAGAGTTTGCACCCAACAAACCTGCACCAACAAGAAAAGAATCTTTGCTGAAAAGGAAAAGTGTGCCGCACACAAACGAGGGAACAACCACTTCTGAGCGACAGTGTTTTGACCCCGTCAAAATTTGCGGAGAGCCATCTTGATCGTTCAACATACAAAACAGACGCAAGAAGTGGCCACGCACTCGTAAATCTTGAAACAGCAACAAACCAAAAGCAAACAGAACTCAATGTTTTGGGCAGCAGCAAAAAACGACCAATGGAATGGAGGAAAGTAAAGCAAAGCGTGCAAAAGAAACGGAAAAGACACTTGGGTGCTTTTGAGAAACAACTGCATGCAGTGGAAGGAGTCTCACCGCGGAAGGACGGTTTTCGTGCAGGTGCAGCACTCTTTGAAAATGCCCTGCTGTTTGACCCTTTGGTTGAACCTTGCAACGCAAAAGCCACGGAAGAAGAAAGCAAACGAGAAATACCGACAAATCTGTGGCGCTTCACACTCCAACTGGCTACATCTGCAAACTTGCAGTGCACGGCTACTCACTCACATACGCACGTCCCTACAGCTATGGACCTCCAGAAGTACCGAAAGCACGCCCACAGCCCGTCCACTCACCCTTGAACTTGAACCCGCGGGACTTGGCGCTGAGAACGCGTCGCTTAAAGCTGGGCAGCATGTCGTCGCGGCTCGAGTCGCCGCCGGTGCCGAGGCCGTCCTCGTCGTCGTCGGAGGCGTCGAGAGCGCGCGTCGCGCCGCCGCCCATCGCCTTGTTCAGCTTGCGCGCCGCGCTCAGCGCCTTGATGCTGCCGCGGTTCTCCACCGCGTTCGGGTCGTCTGTGCGAACAAGATTAGTCCGCTGACGCGTGATGGGAAGCGATCGTCCTGGTGACATTGTCACACTGAACACCCGGCATTTGGAGAGTCTACGTCAAACTGATGTACTTCAGTTTTTTGTCGACGGATTCGAAGAAACACTGAACAATTGTCACACGGAGGTGGACTCAATCTGGTGTTCAGCCAAGTCTGGAAATTCTGTGAAAGCGGTCGTTGGAAACGCAGCACACACCTCTCTTCATGCCAGACAATGCGGTGAGAGTTTTGTCCAACCTGGAGCCGTGCATATACAGAAATTTGCTCAGAACCTGGAAACAAACCAAAACAAAACTTGCACTTTCCTCAACGTTGTCGCTTCCAGATAGAATATCATTTCTTTGTACACTAACAAAGTGAGACAACAACAGCCCAAAAGGTCAACCTCTATTTTGAACGTTGGATATTTGTCATGCAGGTATTTGAGTTTGTCATCGAACGGCAGTTCGTCGGCGACTTTCTGCGGGGTTTTGTCGCCCTCAGTGCTGCTGTCGGACATCATGCGGATGCGCTTGTAGTTGTTTTGCTGCACCGGTGACGCCGGCCTCTTCACTGGAGTCGCGATCACTGCAGCACAAACTCACCGTGGCAATTCATGGGTGGCGCGAGTTGGTCGTCACTGCAAAGAGCGGCTTGCGCGCTCGTCACCAAGTGGCCAGCGTACAAAGTGAAATCTCGTGCGATCCAGATCAGGTTCTTTGCCCTTGCGAAATTACCGAGCGGCAACGGCAACAAATGACTGTGTCTCACTGACGCAATCTTCTGACAAGGCATGTTCGGGGATTCAAGCCAAGGCGAAAAATTTTCCACATCGAGACAAGGGACAAATTTGAAGTGAATGAGGTTCACAAATTGTCTTCACTTGTCGAGAAACACCGAATTTTCAAGAACAACTGTTTGGTAATCACAGAAAACATACTGCTTGTCGAAAGAAAATAACTTTCCCCAAAAGTAATTGCGAAAACATGGTCAAAGAACTCAAGCAAATGGCCAAAGATGCAGGAATAAGACGACGAGGAGTGGCACCTGACGGCAAGAATGACATCGTTCCGAGAAACTTCCGTTGTGAAAACATATCAGGCGTCATCCAAGGAACGACTATAGCAAGCGTTCAAGAAACAAAACCAACACAAGGTCATTCATCGAATTTTGTACCATGACTCGCAATCCAAGAAAACCCGAAAGCGAACTTTTGCACGCAATTCAACTGCAAAGAGGACAAAAACTCGAATCTCGATTTCAGTGAAGACAATCTGTGTTCCTCCACGAATATTGGCCCCCTTTACCTTTGCGGACACTGATCACATAATCGATGGCTGTTTCCACGTCTCTCGTGGCGTTGAGAGCGTCCTGTAACATCTGTGGGGTCTCCTTCGGGAAAAGCGCCTTCAGGTGGGCCATACCTTGGAAGAACTCTTCGTGGTTAGCAAAGCCGGGGCCGCGCGCCGTTTTGTAGTTGGAGGACTGGGAGGAAGAAGCGAGAGAGGACGAGGAGGCAGGGCTCTGCGAACCCGACCACGACCCGGTACTCGACGGAGACCTGCAAACAACGCGCACACTTTACACACACACTCAAGGCTTCTGGCGACTGTCTCAGTGAAGAGTGTTTTCCGCATCCAGGACACAATTTCGGCACAATGAGAGATTTGACTGCCAAGATTTCCTCCATTCTATTTGTCGTGTGAACATAAAAATCAGTTGTGGACAAACCGTGCGAGGGCGGGCACGTGACCATTTTGCTGCCCGTAGGTCTTCGACAGCCATGGAGAACTGGAGCTGGATCCTGAACGCGAGCTCTGCTGGCTGAACGGACTAGTCTGGTAACTTGGCACGTTTTGGTTTCTCTGTACAGCGCTGAAGACCACTTGTTTCTGGGGAGTCGTCTGTCTCTGTTGACTAAAGCTGTTGGTTGTCGACTGACTGGTGTGTCCGCTCATCTTGTGGGGTCTCGGCTGCGGAGAAATGGTGACGACCAGGTCGTCGTCGTCGCTCGGCTGAGACGTGACCCTCTTCACCGGAGAATCGTCGTCCGAGTCAATCACCACGACGCCTCGTCTTCCCAGCACGCCTTTGACAAAAACATGTTTCGTAAAAATTCACGCAGTTGACAAGAAAGCAGAGCTTGAAAAACAGGCGCGTCGCAAGCGAGATCGCCAGAGTGATCTCCACAGTCTTTGTGGCGGTCACCATTGACCACCACTGGGTGGCTGCCGCAGAGGGCGGGATGTTTACAATCACAGTATGTCCAGCGGTTGGACAAGTCAAACGAGAGATCAAAGATCAAAAACCCGCGGGACCTTACTGTTGTGCTCGCACACTCATTGTGCCATCCAACAGGCCGTGGCTTGTTCTCCTTCCCAAGGCAAATTCAACCGTTTAGTTTATTTTGATTTGTAGGGGGCAGGGGAAAATAAATAAAATGGTTGGTTTTGCTGTATGGAGAAAATGAACAGTTGCTTTGCCCCCACCTGCAAACCAAAAAGAACTGAACTTCATGTTGGAATTTCCTGGCCCTCAAGGAAACTGCCACAGTTCACCAGGTTCGCGACTGATGGACGCGTCTGTGTGAACATGAGAGCTTTTCAAGTTTCACGACAAGGTCGTGAAAGTGGGCCGAGCCTCCTGAATCCACCTCCAACAACTGCACCAAACAGTACTGCGAGTTCAACACGTATTCTCTCTCGAGCTTTCAACTGACCTGGTTTATTTGAACGAACGGGCGAGCTGGGTGGTGGCAATTTGGCTTCAGGCGTCTCCGGAATCGTCGTTGGACCTACATCGAAGAATGGCAATGTCAAAGAACAAAGAGTTGCTGAACCTGACATCGAGCATCTCACAGAAGTACCGGTATGCCAGGCCGTGGAACAGCCGCCTCTCTGTGCTGTTTGACCTTCGAGTGTTCGGGGCTCCAACTTGTCAAGGTTTCTCATGGCCTCCCCCCTACCTGCACACCCAACAAACCCAAGGGCTGGGGCAGGCAACAGGTCAGCAGGGGCTGTTCCTGTGACCAACACCTGAGGAACAAGGGTTGGAACTCCCAACTCTGACCTGGTCAGGTATGGATGGCTGAGACTGTAGGGACAAACCCCAATCAATGTGTTGGCCCCAGCTTGGCCACACGTCAACAGTCCTTTGCCCGGGGCACAGCCCTTCAGGGGAAAACTGTATCATTGGTGTAAAACCATTCTGAAGAACAACTCACGAGATTGCTACCAAAAAATATTGGTTGGTTCCCATATGAGGTACCAAGCCATGATATGGTACATTATGAAATTCTTTATACTGAAAGCTCCACCTGCAGAAGAAATCTTTTTCCAGGTTTCAAAATATTTTTCCATGTTTTTGCTGAAAACCCCTCCTGCTTTTCCAGATTTGTAGTGATTTTCCAGGTTTTCCAGGTCAAGTTGGAACACTGATGACGTGTCACCCACCCTCAGTCACCAGATATTTCGTATTTGGTGACAGCAAACAAATATCCCGTGACCAAGGGGGTATCACCACATATTGAAACATTTTGTAAGGTTGGAGGCACTTTCTTACGAGACACTGAAATCAGACGCGAGAGCGACAGAACAATACACGGCGCCTCCGGCAGACGAAAGAATCTTGCAACCGGGGGCTGGGGTCGTCCTGTCCTGTTCTTTTGCGGATGCCCCCTCCCCTGGACGGACAATGAAATCGGCGCACATGAATGAAACTTGAGCGGAAGACACTTGCGGTACTTCCAAGACAACACCGTCAACAAAGGCATCCAGCGTATTTTGTTGTGTCAGAACTCTTTTGTTCCACAAATGTAAACATCGACTCACCAGTTTGTTTTGTTGGGGTTGACTTGTTTGATTTCGTCGCCCCCAATTCACTTCGTTTCTCTGTGTACCTGTACTTGAGCAAGCTGTTCAGCCGCGAATTGTTCATCGTAACTATTTACGCCTGAAATAGCAAAAACACAAACGCACAATTTATTTTTGCAACGTGCTGGAGTAAGTTTCAGGGAAGGAGCTGAGTGCGCACACGGGAGGGGGGATATGAAGTGAACCAGACCAAGATCCCGACCGAGACAGTCCAGGTCCAAACCTGGGACCAAACCTGTTCTGGAGGGGGGGGGGGGCTGGCATGGGCACTACTGCCTGACCCCCACCCCTTGTAGTAACCACAGGGCTACTTTGGGACCTAACCTGTGTAGGGGAGTCCACCATGGGTGCTTCCGCTAAACACCCCCAGACTGCTCGGGTGCACACACACACACGCGCGCGCACACACACCGACGGTGATTGCACTGAGCGCGCGGAAGCGACTCCTGGCAACGACAGCGCGCCCAATAAAACTACGTATTGATCAGGACAAATCACGATCAACTCCAAGTGCACAACCGACTCCTGGTTCATTGATGCTTGCGTGGTTTACGAGACGCACAGACCGTTACGAGTACAAGCACAACGCAAAGTTTTTGTACACTACAACATACCCTTTCTTGAAAACATGCACACACACAACATACGAGTACACAAACCAGGTTTCATATGGACATCCACACCGACACTTCTTTTCATCAGCCGCACCGTATGTACGAGCGTACGCTCGTATCTGTCCTTGGGCTGGACAGGTTTCCAGGTTCCCGCCCACACCACCACCCAGGACTTTGGACTTTCTCAGTTTTGGCTGGACAGGTTTCTGGGTTCCCCACCCCCACCCCACACGAGCTGTTTGTCCGTTTTGGTGTGCCTTCCAACTTCCCGGATTTCTGGGTCCCCCCCATGCCCCGACCACCACACCCACCCATAACCTTTGGACTTTGCCAGTTTCAATGTGCCTTCCGACATTCCGGGTTTCCTTTGAGACTGATCTGCGCATCTCCACTCTTGCGATCAAATGCAACAGAAAACATGCGACACACTTCAGGCCTGTCAAAACACGTGTGCACGGAGTGAACAGCAGACAACACATTCTGAATTGTCAGTTCAAGGAACCAAATTTGACAACAGACAAGACCCGCTGCACAAAAGCCAAAACGAACAAATCCTGTAGCACTAGACATCTACTGAAATTTCACATGATGTCTAGATTTGAAGTCGACACTTCAAGGCATGTCTCCTCTCAAAACACACCTTCTGCCGACGAGCTTTGCTTCGTTTTTGGTGGAACGTACCACAGGTGATGGAGTGGCTTTAAATCCAAGTAACTTACACTCAATTTCTGGCTGAAAATATCGCTTCTTTGGTCAAACAGAAAAATAAAGAGTCCACACCGAAAGGCAAAATTCGACTGGTACTTCCTGAACCGGTGCTGCACTTGCGCATGCGCATCGCTCCATGTTGACTTGAGATTTTGTGCTCGAAATCTATTCCATTTTTTTGTGGCTGATCCCTGAAATACAGCTGCAAATCAACGCTCCTTGAGCAGGATTTAGGTGAGCGGCTTGATTGTTACGTATTTATTGTTTGATTTGTTCTGTGAATGTTCGAATTAGCTTTCAGAACAAGTTCAGTGATGAGTCATTTGTCTTCACACAAATCCTGGAACACCCTGATCAAACCGACATCAGATCTCATCTCATTCTTTCACATCGGAACTATCAGTTTGGGATCTTTATCCTGCTGGACTGTGGTACTATTCGAGCAATAGTATCAACAAGTCTCACACGCCCGTGAGCAACTCCTGTGGCTGCATTGCCCAAGATCAACTGGACTTAACGCTGACTGTTCCTTACCGTTCACTCGTTTCACTTTCAGGTTCCACATGAAGCAGCAATGACAACTCACGAAGCTTATCTTCGAACTGCTCTTGGCAAAGTAAGGATGTGTCCCAACATTGGGCTTACAGTTGTACTGGAATAATTGTGGACACTTCCAGTGTCAGACACGAGCCTGGAAGAGGGTGGGAATCGTGCCGTTTGTCACGCGCCCGCACTTGCAGGACGCGAGATCTGCAGGGAGGGGACATTCAATCCATTTTTTGTTTTAAATTCCTGAAGACCCCAATGGTTGGTCTCTGTTTTTCAGTATCAGTATGCAGACATTGCAAAGAGGGACATCTTACACGCGTTTCAAACGTACACAGACCTCAGGCCAAAGTTAGATGCTTTCGGTAAGTTGTGTTGATCTATTTTTGTGGGCACAACACACCTGATTGACGGCCGAGCTACCTTCTGAGTCCCTCGTGGTGGAGTCACTTGACTCTGAAAGACCACAAAACTCCTTTCTCGTGTTTCAGTTTTCAACGATGGTACCAGGAAAGAACTGCTCAGTTTGGAAGGAACAATTCCCGTCTCTTACAAGGGTGAGTCGTGCGTGTAAACAGCGAGGAAGGTTTCAACGCTGTCAAAGAGGGCATTTTGCGATTGTGTCAGGGAATGACACTGTGGTCAACCTATAGTTGCCTCGATTTTCTGTTGTCAAGGTCCCATTGAATCAATGGTTGTCTCAAACCCATGCAAGACACCCCCCCATTTTAGTGCTGAAGTTTGGGCCCCCAATAGGGTGCGACTTTTCCAGGGGTGGACAGGCATCTGTACAATTTGCCCACTCCACATTCTGTGCCATTTGAGAAGTGATGAGAACTTGATTTTCTTTGCTGGAGTCTCCGTCTCCCAATATTTGCAGGGCAAGCCTGTGCGAAACTAAATCTGATCAGAACGACACAACTTGGATAACACTGTGCAATCTGTGTGTCTGAACAGGTGAATCCATTTCTTTCGTTTCAGGAAGTACCTACAACATCCCTGTTTGTATGTGGCTGATGGACACTCATCCGTACAATCCTCCCATGGTATTTGTTCGGCCGACTCAGACAATGCAGATAAAACAGGGGAAACACGTCGACGCCAATGGGAAAATCTACCTGCCTTATTTGCACGAGTGGAAGCACGTGAGTCCGTTTTCGGTGTTGTTGCTTCACACACGATTTGATCTGAACCGACGAAATTGTACGTACCCGCATTCCTATCTTTCAGCCCACATCTGACTTGCTGGGATTGATTCAAGTTCTGGTAATTGTGTTCGGGGAAGAACCTCCTGTTTTCTCGAGGTCGGCTGCCTCTGGGGCGCAGCCGCCACCATACCCACCACAATCTGGTGCTACTCCATACCCAGCTGCGGGTAAGTAGGCAGTTGGTGCGAATGCATGAATAGCATTGCTGTGCAGATTTTGTGCAAGGCTCTATTTGGAAGCAACTTGTGAGAATGCAAACAGTGTTGCGGTGGGCATGCGCAAGTCGACTGGCATGCTGGAACAGGGAACCAAAATTTCAGACTCCGTGTTCTTTTCACGGCGGTCACTGGACAACTCACAGAAGTTGGGGACGATTTGAATCGAAATTCATTTGGTGGATCCCTGAGATAAATTGGCCCTTTCCGTGAATGATTTCAGGTTCGGGCGGAATGCCCATGCCTGGCGCAGGATTCGCAGCAAGTCCGGGTTATCCTGCATCCACTGCAGGAGGGTACCCATCATACCCGTCATACCCTCAGCCAGCAGGTTTCCAGGGAACAGCCAACAGTCAAACACCCTACCCAGCCTATCCTAGTTACAATGCTAATTCCACTGCAGCCGCCACTCAAGGCAGTGCAGGTGTGTTGGAATGTCGTTTCTTCGTTGCATCGTAATTGTCTGGAGTACAGCGTGCTTCTCCTGTGGCACATTGTGGGTAGTTCTGCGTGATTGTAAGCTTCTGTATACACAACCATTTGTTCGAGGTTCGGTCATAAAATAGTTGCAATTATCATGTGTAGTCTCCTGTACGCTGTCGATGACAAGTAGCATTTAGAACGGGGAGCGCTGCACAGATAATTCTTTATGATTGGACCTCGTAGCTTCAAAGTACATTTTCATTTTCTTGATAAACGTTGCCAAGCGCGCAGTTCGCCGGGGGCGCCTTCCCCCGCGCTTGGTACAATCACCGTCTGTGTCTGTGCCTGTGCACTAGTTCTGTTCAGGGTGGGATTCCAGCAGCAGTGCCCATGTCGAAACTTTTCCCCGCCCTGGTTTTCAAAATTTGGCCAAAATTTCCAAGTCTTTGCAATTTTCAGATCTTGCCTCAATTTATTTTCGTGTGATGGTTTTGACATGCGCTCTGCTGGTGACCCCGACTCCCTGTTTTCAAAATTTACCGGTAGCCAAAATCTGCAAGTTTCATGTCAGCCAAAAGTTGGGTGGCCAGCCCAAGGAGTCCATTGCTGTGTGCAATGCCAACCTCACGGAACCGCGCGCTTTCTGGGCGATACCATGTTGTGTGTGGAACGGTTGCGTCATGTTGAAATTTTCGTCTTGTCAGCGAACCACGCATCCACCGTGTCGGCGCAGAACTCGCTGTCCTTGTCCGACGAGCAGATACGAGCCTCCATTCTGTCCGCCGTCGAGGACAAGATGCGACGGCGACTGAAGGACATCTTTGCGCAAGCATCGGCGGAAATGACGGCACTCAACAGAACGCAAGAAGACTTGCAGAAGGGCAAGGCGACGCTCGACGAAATGTTGCAGAAGCTGGAGCGGGAACAGGTCGGTGAATTTGATTTGTTGCCATGCACATTCACCGGTTTGATGTTTGTTTGTGACTGTGCCGCCACAACCTTGTGTTACTTCAGACTGACGTGGAAAGAAACATCGCACTCCTGACGGAGAAAAACGAAGAGATTCAAAACGTGCTCACCCGTATGGAAAACCGAGAACAGCTTGACATTGACGAAGCTGTTGTCCCAACGGCACCCTTGTATCGACAGTGAGTCAGTCCTTGATTGTCTTGGTTTTCAACAAGATCTCGAAGAGACGCGCGTGGCAAAGATGTTCATTTGCGAGGAGTACGCAACTTCAACTTGACCTCGTTTTGCAGATTGTTGAACACATTTGCCGAAGAGCAAGCCACGGAGGACGCCATCTACTATTTACAAGAAGGGTTGAAGCGTGGAGTGATCGACCTTGAAGTTTTCTTGAAGGTACTTACTTGGCTGTGCGTTAAAGAATCTCATCTTGTGCATGGCAAAGTTGAGTACCGCTCTTCAGACTGAAAGATCTTGACCTGACATTGTTTCCTTTTTGCAGCAAGTTCGAGAACTATCCAGAAAACAATTCATGTGCCGCGCACTCATCACACGATGTCGACAGAAAGCTGGTCTGCCCGACTTATCTCGTGTTTAGGTCATTCTAGATCACGGCGACATTTTCTATCGTTTACTGCAGGAATGGTCAGAGTTTTACTTGAATAACAGACGATTATGGATGCGTTACTCCGTTCACTCTGGTTAGAAGTGAACACAAAATGTCTTGCCGGAAAAACGGTGTTTTGGTGAAACTTTGCAACTGCGTATTGGAAAGTCGTGAAATTTAGCATTTCCTGCAAACATTTCTGTGTGAGGGTATGTGTGCAAATCTATATTGATTGCAAACACCGGCGGATGGAGAGGAGCTTCGTGTGTTGCTGACGGTATGTCGTCGGCTGAGGAATTCTTATTCGAAGTTTGTGCAACTGTGAGTGACCCAGAAGTCAGATGTGATATGAACTGCATTCAAAACTTTGAACCAAACAACGTGTTCTGAAATGTTGAGCTCTGGTGACGAGCCTGATTTTATGAACTGTGCATAGTGTGTAAATACACTTCTGTTTGAACAATGCCAATGCGAAACAGACGTCCGAAAAATCTTGTTTGGTAACAGTGCTAAGGACACACCATTGACACAAAAGCCAAAAGAAAAAAAATCTGCGCATTTTCTTCCGCATGTGAGGGGATTATTTGTCACTGCACAACGGTGTAACTGTTCGGCGATAACGCCTCCAGCTCGGGAAAATTGAAAAAAAAAAAACGTGGGTGTTGTCGGCATGTGCTGCAAATCTAGTCGTAGCTGCAACGTGCCTCACCAACGTTCCGTGCGCTTCATGTGAAAAACCTGCTTGGTGTCCGCTGTTTGCCATCAAACGGCCCATGCTTCTCAGTCTCTTGGACTGTGAAACAATCGTTGCCCTGCATGTAAATATTTTACAAAAATAAATATTTAACATGACTACAGCTGACTGCGACATTGCTGTTGTCCTCGTGAAACTCCCAAAAAGAAACACGTACCGGTCGTAAACGACGGAAAATTTCTCAGTTCAAGCCAACACCGCACTATCTGGGTCATTGGTTTCTGAACTGAAGAGGAATTGCTTTACATTTACAGCAGGTCGCTTGCTTTCGTTCACTGACGACACTTACATTCTAGAAATCAAGCCACTGAGGCAGAAGAAAAGGCCTCATCTGTGTGTGTTGCCAAAATGTTGAAACACGTTCGTACCGTTTGGTCAAATCTGGGCGCCGCGCATGTGCACCACACAATCTGCACCTCGTCCGTTTCCATCATCTTTGACAGCGGGAAACAAGAATCGGCGTGTTAAATTTACGAACCCGTTGGATGTCTTGTATAAAATATTTTATTTCAAAGTTCACTGTGCCAGTCTCGTATCAAATTTTGACGATGCAATCGCGACAATAATTCTTGGACAACCAGAATCTGTTCATTCGCCTCAACGCCTCTTTGGATTTCGGTTCTGCAGATTCCGACTAGAATCCAGGGACAAGACTAGTGTTTTTTTACCGGTTCTTTGATCGTTCGTTTCGATCAGTCTAATATTTGTTCGAACTTGACAGCGTGCACACAGAATTTCACAGCTACCATGCAGCTTCGAATTAGCTGTTCTCTCAGCACAACTGTTGTGTGTTGTGACACCGAGGCCACAGAAAAGAAAAGACGTTTATGAATGTGTTGTTCAACACGTTCAAGTGCTAAATTCGTACAAGAATCGAGTCGCCCTGTTCCCTCTACTCCTGAGTTGGTGGGTCTTTCGAGTGTCTCGAGTGTACATGGTAAAAACTAGCACAAATCACGACTCTTGTTTTTTCTAAAACTATGAGTTTACTTTTTTCCTGCATACCCGGTACAAGTGAGTGTCACGCACTTTCATACCAATGAATACACACTCGTACTGCAAATAAAACACTTCGCAAATTCACAAATATAACCTCTGTCAATTGCATGAAAACTTGATTTGTTCAAAGCTACATCAACTTCACAGGATGAGTCCGCTTCTTTCAAGTCATCCTGGACGATTTTCCGTTGGACACTCGATTTCAGACTCCTCCAGTCCCTTCCACATCAGAAGCATTCGACCACTTGCCTTGACTTGAACAACTGTCAGTCCACATTTCAGAAATCACAGCAAAGTTGAGCAAAGCTTGGAACTCTTCTGCCGCCGCTTGTCGGCAACAGAATCAGTCCGATTTCAAGTCCTTCACTGAATTCTCTCTCCCGTATTTGGAACCCCGCACGATCTGCGTAATCCCCATCATTTTCTTCGCAGCCACGTACACTGAAATGAAGCCAAAAACGCCGCTGTAATTCAGACTCCGATTCTCATGTGTTGCAGGAACAGCGCGTGTTTCATGCATGGACCACATGCCGTCCGCCAGGCGCAAGCAACATGCTTCAACTGTGATGAAAAGGGGAAAACTAAAGTCTGCTCAATCGAACATAACCTCATGTACTGAACAAAACAAAACGAAAGAAAACAAATCACCACCTGCCATCTCGAAAGGAAAGACATTTCCTCAGAGTTGTTTTTTGTCATTCGCATTCACTTCGCCCTTCCCGTAGTTGGACGCCTTCTTGATTTCCGTCACCCCAATCATTTTTTTCGAGGCAATAGACACTGAAATTCGACCATGCACCAGGTAACTACTACACTAAAACAAACGTTCATCACAGGTCATATCAGAGAACACGCATTGAAGAAAACTGGCACAAACTGGAGCAACTGTTCTGCAAACATGACTCACGTAATAAGCAGAAGACCACGACTGCCAGCTGCAGGTAAAACGACCCTGATGTGAACACCTGCACCAGGTAGTAGAGAAGTGGAACACAACACACGACCGCCCAAAATATCCACATGAAGAGGTCGTGATAGCGCTTCGGGACAGTGCGTTCTGTTCCAATCGTGTACTTTCCATTCTTGTGAAAGTTGTCGTAGATATCATCCTGCAATTCATGGGTGGAAAATAAATTCCCGAGAATGTTTCTATGGTAATGAATGTGTGTGAGGGACACACACACACACACTCTCTCTCTCTCTCTCTCTCTCTCTCTCTCTCTCTCTCTCTCTTTTGATTTCAGCCACACAGAGATCTCTTCTTGCAGGAGAGAATCTGACCTTTCCCCTGTAGAGCTCGTGCAGCCAATCGGCGCACGCTTCTTCCGAATCTGTTGGGACATCGTCGATTGGGAAACGTCTACAAAGGGCGAAAATATCCAAGTCTCTGACGGTTCTGTGAAAAAGGCAGGTGGGGACAACACCACTTTGATGTTCACACCAACCTGACAAAAATCTGGGCGTTGACAGGTTTCCCGTTGACGACGTTGGTGAAGTGCGGCTCGGCTCCGTCACTCGTGAAGCCGATCGTCAGGTCCAGGATGGAATGCACTGCAACAGGTGACGCGGGTGTTGAAACCTTTCAGCAAAAAATCCCCGTCTGACATCGACAACAGACCTCATTTGTTGCCGTCCAATACCAGCACGAGGTGATTGTTTGCAAAGTTTGAATGTACTAAAAACACAGGCGCGTCTCCAAAAGAGCATATCCCCGGGGTGACCACCCAATTTTTGTACGCCACTCATCGGGGGGATGGCGGTTGAGTTGTATGGGGTTTTTAGGATGGCCATCAGAGTGACCACCATCCTTTTCCAAAACGGGGTGATGTGCGACGCTTCTGTACGAAGAAAACTACGTTTATCAACGACGGGAAAGAGAACAGTGCATACTTTTCCCCTTGACCGCTCCCATGGTCAAAACGAAGCCTTTGGTCCGCGGCAGCAAATGGTGCTTCAGCTCCGGGAGGCCCTTCTGTCTCGCGACTTCCATCGACGCCTTGTGTTTCGCTTCGGTGAATCTGGTGCCCTCCGCGAAGAGCAGCAACTACCATGAAATGATGAATCACACCCGAGTGTGAGTGATACCAAATCCGCTTGCGCAATAGAGCGCTCACTTTGCTCTTGTCAGGTCATTGCAAAAATGTGCGAAAGGAAGCCGAGATAATCGCTTTTTCTTGTCTACATTCACCGAAGTAACGGTTTCAAAACCGCAGTATTGCACCAACTTTATACCCGTGACCCAACAGAACACAAAGGAAATCTCTGAATTTTGGCTTCACCTCTGGGACATGAAACTATCGAAGTGTCACACAGAGTCACCACTCAATCCGATCAAACTTTGCTTTGGGATCATTCAAGGCCAATCAGGCACAAAGAATTTAGTTTTTCGTTGTTGGCGACTGACCTTCAAAAATACACTCACCGTCACCCAGTAGTCCTTGGGATAGGAGCAAATCTTCTCCAGATCCTTGACGATTGTCCTTCTGTCTTTCTCCCAGTTTCTCCTCAGAAAGATGCTCTCAGTGAACGTCCACGCCCATCCCACCAGGGGTACCAGCTTCAAACTGCTCTTTCCGTAAATTTTTGTTCCCTGAAACAGTGAAGTGAATGAGAAGTTGCAGCGTGCTTTTTTCTCAAAATGAATATTTGATCACAAACATTTTTCTGCTCGTTTGCACGGATGTGAAAGATTTTATGCCAGTCGGAAAATAAAGCATTGTTGTCGACACGCAAAGCAACCACCACTTGATTGAAAGCACAAAGCTGCTCATCCCACAAGATGAACGAACACTAATACGAAATATCTTGCGAAAAAATACTGGAAACAAAAGAACACTTGGCAGTGTAGACACGCGCCGAGTTGGGACAACAAGGCCCTCAGACTTCTTGAAGCAGCCTGTGACAGCAAATGTGGTTTCCAGGAGGTGGTCCTGCATCACTTACAATTCTTTTGCAAGTACACCCCCGCACACACATACATACACATACATACACACACACACACACACACACGTCCTTCCACTTGGACCAGGAGGGGGCCTTCAAAAATGTTACACCTGGTGGGGGGGGGGGGATGGAGAGGGGAGGCTGTCCAACTTTCTTGTGGGGAGGAGGGGTCCCTGCACACATTGAAAAGAGCGTGATTGTAAAACACGCGTCGACACAGCTTCGATGTTGGTGCATGCATGTAGCAACGGACCAAAACAATTTTTGCAGTACGAGGGGTCTTTCCTTTCTGGCGCCCGTTTCTTCGTCGACTCGATAACATGTTGGCCTCTTTGACTGCACTGCACTCATTCTTGACTAAAGTGCTGAGTCACACGACCGGACAGGAATGTGCCTTTTGTGCTCTGACTTCGCACAGTGAACACATTGTTTCCAGCCTGTCAAAATGCAGCGCGTTTTGGCAGTGCCTTTGCTGCTGCAGCAAAGAGTCAGCGTGGATTTCTGTGTGAAAATTGGCATGTCCGCAAGTGCCACAATGAATCTCCTCCGCCAAGCTTATGGAGGCCAAGGAAGGAAGGTGCTGAGTGAGAGGCGTGTCCGATTTTGGTACAAAGCCTTCCAGACTGGACACACAAGGATAGCTGATTTGCCTCGCACTGCCAAACCCAAGACTGGACGCTCTCCTGAGAACATTGCTGCAGTGAGACAAGCCATTAGAAGAGACAGAAGAATGACAGTTGCTGCACTGAGCCGGAGACTCCACATCACTCAAACTACAGTCTACAGAATCCTCAAACAAGACCTGAAGATGGTGCGGAAGGCGGCCAAATTCGTTCCTAAGCAGCTGACAGACTACCAGAAAAGGCAAAGGCAGCGCATCTGTGAGCTTCTTCTCCGTCGACATGAGTTGGATCCCAAGTTCTTCAGCAAAGTAGTGACAATGGACGAGGCGTGGATATACCAATATGACCCGGAGACCAAAGTGCAGTCAACCCAATGGCTACAGAAGAATGAGGAATGCCCACACAAGTTTCTGCGTGCAAGAGCCACAGGGAAACTGATGCTGGTTTCTTTTTTCGACAGCAGGGGACTCCTGTACTACGAGATTGTCCAGAACAGAACTGTCAACAAGCACGTCTTTTGCAACATTGTGAACAGGATGAGGTTGGCATTCAAGAGAAGGCGCCCCAAGGTCAAGCAACTGTGGCTACATATGGACAATGTGCCCACACATAAGGCCGTCATGACTCAAGAAATCCTCAGAAGGAGCAACATCAAGACAGTCCCCCACCCCCCTTATTCACCCGACCTTGCACCGAGTGACTTTTGGTTCTATGCACACTTCAAGAAACCCCTCAGAGGCATCAGATTTGGATCACTGGATGAGCTGGAAGGCGTGGTCGCCAGAAGGGTGGGGGAGATCCCTTCACATCTCTACAAACATTGTGTGAATGTGAGTTGGCCGAAACATTGGCTGCGCTGCGTGGCAAGGGACGGTGGCTACTTTGAAGGACTGGACAAGTGAAAAACTTTCTGTTGACTGCAAAAGACGACTCTGTTCTGAGAGTGTTGTTGACATTTCTGTGTTGATGTTATTGTTTTTGTTGTCGTCTTTGTAAGTGCTTGTCGCCTCATTAAACACTTGTCTGGGTCACGACCAGTATCTGTGTTAAATACCTTCGACATGACTCAAAAGTCGACGAAGAAACAGGCGCCAGAAAGGAAAGACCCCTCGTACAATTACATGCGGCATGCTTGCGCAAAAGCTGTGATTTTCCCAAGCGCGATTCGAACACACTACCCGGCACATTGACACGAATTCATTTCAAATCAAGACCCTGAAATGAGAACGAAAATACAGGCTGTAATCGACTGAGTGGTGTTTGCATGGGAATGAACAAAAAATGTTCGCACACACGGAAAAACCGATCCTCTCCGAGTAACAGTGACAGATTTATGACGCCTCACAATTCAACACTGACCGAGCAGTTTCCTTGGCCTGTGGCCACGTTTTGTGCGAACGTGAAAAATTAACTTTGGGGGGGAAGTCACACTCGTACCGACATGCCTTTTGAAATTGAAACGCCGAAATCCGTGGTTGACAATGACAAGTTCTTTTGTAAAACAAGAACCTCTGTCGTTGTGGACACGCACCTCAAGTGACCGTCATGAATTTCGACGCCTGGCCAGAGTGGCGTTGTGGGAAAACAAATTCTTGACAATTTCTTTGCCCATTCGTGCTGGGAACCAAGACGTTGTTCATTTTTGAGAAGACAAACATCTCCAAAATTGTCCACACAACTGAATATTTTTTTCAAAAAGAGGTCGGAAAAGAACGCGTTTAATAAATTGATCACCATGTCCCGCAGAAGAACTTTTCCAAACATGTGTGCGTGCACATGGCTCATGTCACAAGGGGGGGGGGGGGTGCAGGTGACAGGGGTTCTTTCTCCAGCACTTCAAGTTGCTTTAGGACTCCACAAAGACAAGAGAAGGCGGCGTAGTGCAGACAGGTGAAGAAATAAATGTCAGAGGTGAGATTTTCATCATTCTGAAAGAGTTCAGAAGAGGAAAAGAGTTCAAATATAGAACAAGGCAAAGGTGGTGGCCTTTCATTCCAGACTGTCATTATCTTTGTCACTGAGACAATTTCAAACCTGCCCTCCCCGAGTGGTCCCAACACAAGACTCCGAAAAATGCGTCAATAACATTCCATTTGTTTGCCTGAGGCCATTCGGAGCCTTTTTTGTTTTTTTGTTCCACAATCATCCTCAAAATTCCCTGCGATCACATGACCAGACACACGTATACAAACAAACGCCAACGCGGAGAGCTCAGCTGCGTCAGTCGCGGATGGGACGCAAAACTAGAATGCGGGACGTATTGAACGGGCCGCTTCCATTGCACAAAGCCAACTCAACACGCCTTCGTTCAACGGGAGTGTGTGGGGACAGGGGGTCGGGACCCCCTCTTGACAACTTTTTCCGAAGAGGCCCAGGCCCCTCATAATCTGATAATACAGCCAAAAATCCTTGTGATTTTGACCACTTTTGCCAGATCTAGTCCCGTTTTCTGCACCCATTGCTCAAGTCCCAAAATTGCTTCCGTACTCCCACCCGTACACTTTGGACCCTCACACACAGATCCTCCACCCCTCTCTCCCCTCCTCACACTCCTGAAACACACTCTGCGATGATCAGCTATGCTGGAAGCGGCCTGCAAAATGGTCAGTCTACACTAAGATTCAAACTTCCATCAAGGGTCTTTACCATAATGTAATGCCAACTACAAAAGTTTCACCCACACAACTTCAGCCCCCACAGACAACACAACCAATGTCTATCTACATGATCCCGCCGGCATCACTACTAACCCCCAGCATTTGCATGCGCTCCGCCAAAATCCAGGCCATGAGCCAGTCGATGTCATATTTGTGGTTCATGGTGGTTATGACGTGCTCCTTGCCGATCATGTCGTAGTCTTCCATTTTCTCCATCACTACGGTGCACTCAGATCCAGACCACCATTGCGCCATGAATGTAAAATCTACGCAGTTATCAGGCGTGGTGTGGAAAGACAAAAAAACAATGTCTTGGTGAATAAGGCTGACACTTCCTTCACCTGAACACACACAAAGCAGCTAGTATCTACAGATCTGCGGTCGGCTCCTCGACATAAATAGCGACGGCCCAGCGGTGTACGAGGGTGAGAACACCTCCGGGGAGAATGCCCGGCCCGCATTCTGGTTCTGATGTTCTTGCTTCAAAATGCACCCATGTGCAGTCACTTGGGAGAGAAAGTCTCCAAAATTTTAGTCACTGCTGATTGGTTCTGCTTGATCAAACTGGGCCGGTGCATGTTGAAACCGCTTTCACAGTACAAGAATGCTGGGTCCCGCATTCTGATCCCAGGGGGTTCAAGTGCCTGCAGCAGAACAGTTGAATGCCGCGTCAGGAAGCAAAATTTCCAGCAGGAAACGTTTGCCTTCTGCACAAGAAATTCTTGTGAGCTTTCCTTGAGCTTTCCTCGTTTTCGCCACATTAATGTTAAGAACAAATCAAAAAGCCGCAAACTGACAAAGGTTTCTTTCTTAAAAGCTTTGACACCGGGAAGGCCCACGCAAACACAGCGTGGTATTGGTTTCAGCCATTGAATTTGTCTGTGCAACTTCATTTCCAGTGCGAAAAAAGCTTTCGAGGAAATCTCTGCATCACAAATTTCACGTTGAGGCTTCACTGTGAGAAACAATGGGTGGAGAAAGCCTTCGAATTAGTAGATTGGAAAAAGTGGAAATCACAACACAACGTTAACAGCTCGAACCACACCTTTAGCACAACCAGGAAAATCCGCCACCTGTGGTGAAGGTGAAGACAATTCCACGTTAGTAAAACAAATGGTGACAGCAGCGAACCGGCGTTCAGAGATTGCTTGGCCGAAGGGACGCAGGAGAAACGAGAGCGAAGGAAGTTCGGTGTGCAAGCGGGAGAAGAGCGCCAGTACTAACCCCCAGTAAACCACAGCGTTCCGCCAGCGTCCAGCACATGAGGAATTCCGTCTCGTATTTGTGGTTCATAATCACGATGGTGTGTCCCGCGCGATCCGCGCCAAAATACGACAGGTCGTCCACATTTTCAAGGAACAACGTGCATTTCGACCCTGCGTACCACTGGGTTAGGAAAGTGAAGTCTGAAAGAGAATTCAACAAGCATAGAAAGCGGTCTTGTACCAGTAACACGGTTCTGCCAGGGGTTCTGCTACGCTTGAAACACGAAAACATTACGAAGACATCATGCTCCTCACAAAGTATGGACGGACGCTGATCTGGGGAAACAACACGAATAAATACGTAAAGGAGTTTACAAAGCGTGTTACGCTCACAGACAACATGAATACAAGGCTGATTCAATAAATCACCAACCACGCCGTGGCTGAAACACTGGTCACTCTCAGCAACATGCCGGTGAACTGTTTGGCAAGAATTCCTTTGTTCTTTGTGAGGCCAAGTTTTTGTGCTTGACTGGCACAAAAGAAAAACAGGTGTTTGTTTCTCTACCTGGAGGTCGTATCAGTCACCAAAAAACTTGACACTTCAGGAGAGGGAAGCTTCGCTGGGGCCTTATTTGAAACAAAACATGTTGACGGAAGGCCTTTGACACAGAAACGAACTCGATAAATGTTGTGGCTGCGGTCGCGCTTCTTTTTGCGCTGCACGTCGCGACCACAATCCATCAAATGGCAGTTGCTGAAATTGACCAATGTCACGAACAATCCACCCGATCAAAAACCATTTGACAAACACGTTTGCGGCCACCACATCCCGCGAGCATGCGTAAATCTGTGCTGTGGCAGTTTGCTTTTGGCTTTTCATCTGGAATTTAGAATCGAGGTGCACGCTTAGTTTTCCATAAGCTTTTATTTTCTACACTCGTTCCGATAGCTTGTTGTCCTGAAGTTAGCAACTTTAGCAGCCAATTAAGACGCGAAATTTAGTCCAATGGGAAATGGACGAAACAAGAAATTTGGCAAAGACATAAGGTGCAAAAGAGCTTGTACTTACGAGACCACCACGAGTACCCAAGATGGATGACAATTTTTCTGTACAAATCTTTGTTGAAAGGCCACACGAAGACGAACGTGAGCAGCATGAGAAAGTTGACGACGAGTCCACTCATCAGCACGATGTAAAACAGCAACAGGTGACTGATCCACCAAGTCTTCACTTCAGCCAACAGCCCCATGGTTTCAGCTGCTTCACAACCTGGTTGACACAACAACGTTTTTAATTTTGGGACAAGTCCCGAACAATATGTCGACGCAACCTCGACCCACCCTCTTGACGAGTCCAGCCACTCGTCCTGACAGGAGGCTGAAGTCGAAAGTCTTCGCAGATTATCTTTGTGAAGAACACTGAACTGATAAACCTTCGATAACACGATGTCCATTCGATAACACGATGTCCAGAGGGAAAGAGAGAAACAAACACCAGATCTGTTGCAAGATTTTCATTTGTAGCAGACTGAAAAGTCTGGTGATTATAAAAAAAAAAAAAAAAAAAGCTCCATGGAGCTCGCGGTTATTTGAGGAAGTTTCGGTTGCTCTGATTGTGTGAAGTCCCTTTAGGGCGAAGCACCATGTGGCAGTGCAGTATATGGCAGGGTGGATGAAATGTCCCCTGACCCATCCCCCAACCCCCCTCCCCCTGCTGGACCCTGGGGGGGGGGGGGGGGGTCCAGCATGATTGGTGGAAGACAAGCCAGAATTGACATTACCGATGCCACAAGGGACTTCGCACTGCAGTTGCCTTGAGCACTGCTTCTTGTTTGGGTTGCTCTGAT
>JAAUXT010098627.1_pt1 | contig 21576 bp, 20 predicted proteins | sample 7278171 | NCBI WGS metagenome assembly JAAUXT01 (sample SAMN14350112, study PRJNA611818) | marine sediment metagenome | isolation source: surface marine sediment (1.8m) | place: French Polynesia: Moorea | collected 2018-08 | reverse complement strand
TGCTTTGACGCTCAGCATCAGAACTTGGACAGAAGTACGCCACTCAAAATTATCCTAGTCAAGGCACCCCAATTTGCAGGTTACACGGCCCCAGCATAAAACCTTCGCATGCTGCTGCTTCGCTTTGGAGTTTTGTCCGTTGAAAATGTTCGACCCAAGCCACACACATACACACACGCACACACACACACACACACACACACACACACACACACACACACACACCGGTCCATCCTGAGGCAGCAAGGACAGTGGTGCCTTCAACACCTTGACATCAAGATCAACCTCAACCTCTCACCCCCAAGGAACAGTACAAGTTTGTCTTGCAGTGTAGCCATCCAGCCAAACGATCGTAAACCACACGATTGCCTCATTGCAAGCGTGATAACAACTCCAGTAGGGACGAGCGCCAACCTGAGGGCAGGAACAGCGTCCAAAACACAGATCACTTCCTTGAGAATGAACCACAAATGGATTTTGGACGACATGTTGCCAGAACGCAAATCCAATACCCAAATCACACACACTCTTGTTGGCAAAGGACTCTGTGTCCTCATTTGTAGTCAGATTGTTTGATAACGGCCACAGTTCTGAGCGCTGCGCTCGGAGAACCTTGTATCTGCTGACACACGAGTGGACCCCGAGTCCTTTTGCAAGTGTACACGTTGAAACTGAGGCTCCACGCATCGTGTCTGTTCACTGCGCGGTACGCATCCGCAGCCGTATTCGCGGTGACATGATACGAACCCAATTAGTCCGCCGCACGTCCGACGCTTCTGCGATAATCAGCCGGTAAATATGATTAAATGTTGCGCGGGCGTCTGGTTCAGGAGCGGCGCCAGAATCTGATCCAGGGACGGGACCAGGATCTGATCCACAGGTGGCGTCAAGATCTGATCCAGAGGCGGTACCAGGTCTGGTCCAGGGGTGGCCTCAAGATCTGATCCAGGGAATCACTAGGATCTGGCTGCTCGAAATTGCTGATCCATTGAATTCAAGACATCACCTCCTGGACGGATCCACCGCTCCTGTGATCGGATCCTGAAACTGTACGCGTCTATCGGCGCATGATTCCCGAGCTCGGTTGACGCCGACGCCACGACAGAGCTCAATCGGATCGGAGACAATTATCCCGCTCGTACAGGGCTTCGTCACCCGAGATATGAGCTCGTAATCGTACAGGCCTCCACATAGCGCTGTATGATTAGATATCAGATTGGACACCGTATGTCGGATCAGTGTGCGGATCTGTCACTGTCCTTCAGGTTGTGATTGCCCGACGAGATAACGCCCTGGGCAGGCCAGGGGGACAGAACAACCCACGTCCTCCGGTGTGGTTCCTCTGATGGAGCGGAGCGTGGTTCCCGTAACACGCTCCAGTGGATGCAGAGTTGGGTGAGTGGGGCGACCTGACCGTGTCTGCATGGAGTTGGATGACTCCAACTGTGGAAAAAGCAGAAAAGGTTGGGACCTCATCTGTGGTTGCCATTCTCAGAGCAGACGCTGTGCAAAAAAAAACAAGGCGCGAGCACGCAAGCCGTTGGCGTCTGCGTGCGAGTTCGAGTTGTCACGTGCGGATGACCCCCAACACGAGCATAGACAAGGTAAAAACAACAGGAAGACTGCAGCTGCACCGGTGAAACACAGCAGATTTCATACACCTGATTGATACAGCATTGGCGTGTTTGGAACAAATCACACTCGCAGCAGCTGATACACACGCAAACAAAGTCTATCACAGGTGTGTTTACGGGAAGCTGCATCCGACCATTACGGCCCGGACAGGGCCTGGTTCACACTGGGTGCCTCAGGTGAACTGAAGTTCAAACGCATCTCTCCATTTAACTGGAAGAGATATGCCTGGTATGTCAGGCATTTACGTTGATTCCGTCGCTGATGCGTCAAATTGCAACAACTGGCAATGGGGCGTTGAGTTGCCGCTGGTGAGTGGCGCCCGTTGACTTCTGCAGACCAGCAACACACGACGCACGCAGTGTGAACCGGGTCCCATTGGGCCCGATTGGCAGGTATCGCATCGTGGATACTGTGCTACACGTCGCTGGTTCCTTTGTTCGAGTGACGGCGGTGCTGTGATGAATGGCGTTGACGCCATCACCTCGGCACCAGCTCCGGTGCACTGGCTCGTTCCGTCGTCACCCGAGAGGAGACGTGCGACCCGGGCCGTCCCAGGTCAGGTGCAGATCCAGGGGCGGATTCTCCCACGGATTTGGGTCCAGACCACGAAGGGCTCGATTAAGATCTATCTCTGGAACTTGGATTTTCTTGATCCCGTTGAAAATCAAAAACTGTCCCGTGCCCCTTTTTGTACCACCCACTGCAAGAATTTTGTTTGCTTCACACTTCAAACTTTCTGAAGCTCAAGCTTGCAATCCTTCAGTCAGGGAGAGAATTCTTGAAACATTTATGTGAAAATTTATTTCCGTGTGGCAGTGCAAAATTAGGGAAGATAAAGTGCGCGAAAGATGTATAAATTCCCTTGTCGCAAGTCTGTTACAAGACACGGGAGATGGGATTCCAGACGCTCTGTGATCACTTCTCCGTGTGACAGCCAAGGTGTACGTCAAGTCAGTTCGTCCCGTCCAGGGAACTGGAAGACAGAGGCGGGTCCAGGATAAGGGGCCCAAAGTCCCCGCCCCCTTGGACCTCCCACATCAGGCTGAAGACACGCCGAATGCGATTTCGGGTTGCGACACGTGAATTTGTGAGGCATTGCATCAAATGCTTCAGCTGATGCGATGCATGAGTCACACTGCAGTATCTTAATTCAGAAAGACACACTGCACATGTCAACTGATATGTCAACTTGACACGACGCATCACAAAATTGACCCAGCGTATTCGGTGTGTTTCCGGGGTCAGTGTTGTGGCGCAGCGCGAATGGTTCCTCTTTGAAGTCGGAGTCCTCCACCTTGGGTGTGGCCCCATGACCAGGTTCTGGATCAGCCTTGTGTAGACCCCGCTTCGCTGATGAAGATGAGTGATCGGGAGAGGCACGTGTACGTGACGCGTAGCAGGCTCCACTTCCTCCAATTAGTCTGTTGAACTCGACTTCTCTGCGCCGATGCTTTCCGCCCCATACACCGGGGGGGAGGCTGATCCTGTTACAGCGTCGTGAATGCGTTGCTTTGCTGCTGGGGAGAATGGTCACGCAGGCACGCACGGTACAGGCCGGTAAACGCAGCACCAAAAGGGTTTGCATTCCAGCAACGAACAGAGGTCAACAGGTTAAAAGAAGCTGAGGTGACCTGGTCAATCAACTGGTCTCCTGCACCCAACAGGACACGAACATGAGAGCCTTTAGGAACATCTCTGAACAAGACCAGAGCACTCGTCCATGCCTGACTCGAACTGGCACAATTCGAAAATCTCAGCAGTTTTGTTTGGTTTTTGACCTGATTCAATCCTGGCAATTTCACACAAACTTCACTCCGTTGGAGAAGGTGTGCAATTCACTGGGATGTGGACAGAATCTCCAGAGCCTCAAAGTGCCGTGGATCACGAGACGCGGTCAGTTTGCGCACTCTCTCTCCAGCCGCGATTCCACGTTAGCACCGGAGCGGTGTGATTTGTCTTTATTTATTCTCCCTGAGCCTCCTGAGTCCCGCGCTGCGAGTGTAACCACAAGGCAGCTCCGGGAAACCAAACTTTGGTAAAAAGTGTCAGACGGGACGGGCGGTGCACATCAAGCAGCTCAGCGCGGAACCGACGGGCGCGTCACAGGGCGTCGCGCCTCTGAGAACGGACACTGCGGAGGTCGCTCTCAGGGGTGGGGGGGCGTGCACAGCCTGTCGTTCGATGCTGGTTTGACCCTGAACAACACACCATAAGGATTGGTACAAAAACTCTGTTTGAACTTTGGGGTTTACCCAAACCCAAACAAAGCAAATGGTAAGAAAACTCAAAGAGAATATCTCTTCTGCTTTTTATTCCTTTGAATGGCACATTTACTTTCCAAAAACCAACATGGTTTTGTCAAGTATGGTTTGTATTGAGATGCCATGAGAGTCCTAAATGACACGTCATTCAGGGTCAACATTTTCGCCTCGAAACTCTGTGCACCCTCACTGCACGGGACGCAATGGGCAGCTTCGGACGATATTCTCCTCACGCTGCACTGGACGTGCATTGGATACGCACGGGTATCTCGTAGGTTCTCAGTTCCTTGGTCTCCCTTTGGTGGTCTGATCGTGGGTTGACACCAGCGAATGTCCCCTAATGCCTTTGCAGGGGATACCTGGGGAATCTGTGCTGAAGATGCGAAGTACTGGACGTGTCCGATGTAAACGTGGCCAAAAAGCCCAAAAAGCCTTCGTGCTGTAGCCGCTCCCCGGTCGGTTGGATTTCTCTTCTGAAGCAGCGCGGGTTTCGCTATCCTCCAACACACTGAGCCTGCAATTTGATTGGGTCTATCAGTGTACTCGACTAGATGAAAAGTGTCAATACAATTCTCCTCGCGCGATAAAGTCAGGCACAACTGCGGCTTGAATGACTTCATCAAGGCCCTGGATCAAACCGCATCCGACGGCCAAATCCGGCTCCAATCAAACCAGAAATCTCAAGTGCGTCTTCTCGTAAAATTAATTCTTTTTCAGGCACACAATCTAGCAATTTGTGTGTTCCAGGCCTGTCGTGTCTTGTGTGTTTGGAGCCGTGTTGATGAAGCTCCATTCAAATTGCTGCGGCATTGAAAGCGAGCGGAATGGTAACAACAAAGTCTGAAACTGGATTCAGTGGGGATCCACACCCTCGTCCGGATTTCGTTTTCCCCCAAAAATGTTGTAATCATTTTGCCCATTACCAAATTGAAAAGGAGCCCCCTGGGGTGAAACTTCCGCAGACCCCCCACACACACACACACACCTTTCACCACACACTCCAGAACGCATGCAATTGATCTCCATGTTTGCACGTTGCGCCAGGGTCCCCTCAGGCTCCAACTCCATCCAGGATCCACTCGAGTTGCAATCCCGTACAGTTTATATCAATCCCAGTAAAACAGGGGTCCACGATGTTGATTAAAAACCCTGCATATCAAACGCGATCCCAGCCCCGCAGCGCGAGGTGCGTGAATACGAACAACGTGCACTCAAACGAGGCACGCCACTCAACTCCTCCAGGTTCTGGAATCCAGCGGCTTCGTGTTTCGGCTCAGTGCAGCAGAACTCATTACTCGAAGTAGACCCACCATCCAGGGTGCAGCGCAGACACGGAGCAAAACAGCGACGTCCTCCTCAGAGGCCGGAAATAGAAGCTTTTGTTTCTCCAGGTGCGTGAGAACAACGTCCTTCTCTCGGCTACAAAGGGATCAAAGAATGTTCCATGCATTTTCAACGAGGCTTGTTCACACGTACACGAGAACAGACGTGGATGTAGGGGGTGGGCAACGTTCCAATTTTGGTCTTGAAGGCCCAATGCCAAGGGGCCTCATATCATTGGTGGTGGGCCTGACCCTTGATTCAGCGAGAGCAGAATTAAGAGACACATCTTTTTGGAAGGTAAGCTGGCAATCAGAGGGACTTGGGGTCTGATCCCCTGAACCTGCAGAGCTCAGTCCCCTTCACGTAATAAGTATCTTACAAGGTCAGGCAGTCAGTCTGTCGTTTTGGCGGCGGCACAGCCGGATGGTTCTGAGGTCATTTTGATGAACGTCATGTTCACCGTCAGCAGCTGACGGCTCCTCCAGGTCACGTGGGCTGTTCACGGGAGCTGTCACCGGCTCATCAACAGGACGAGTCCAGACACGGGGGAGCAACACCTCCATCGGGCTGGAGTCCCGTGGTGATTGCTCCAGCGGGTTCAGGGTCCCCTGGGGCCTGGGGCCTGGGGCCTGGGGCCTGGGGCCTGGGGCCTGGGGCCTGGGGCCTGGGGCCTGGGGCCTGGGGCCTGAGGGGCCTGAAATCCTTCGCTTGAGTCACAGGTGTAAAGTTTACTTCCAACACCTTAACGTAAACCTGAGTCCTGATTCGCCAGAGAATGGGATGAACGGAGATCAACGAGAACAGTGCAATAGTTCCGCTCAAAGCCAATGTGAATGAAGAAGTGCTTGTAAAGTCCAGACCAATCCGCACCCCTCCTCAGTTCAGAAAACTTGTTTCCCTGAACTTTTGATGAACAAGCGTGTCCTGCATGAAAAGAGCAATTTACACCCCATTGAGAACCACAAAGAGTCTGCCTCATTGTCCAAACACTAACATCCTCCTGACAAGGGTCTGCGGATATTTTGATCTGTGGACGACCACGCGAGGGCCATAGACAACCGCAGTCTCCTCTTTTTCTGTCCTGTCTGGAGTCTGGCTCACACCAGTTGCATTTCAATTGGCGCTGCGTCGTCATTTGCGACGTCGGCGCCCATGTATGCTGGTGGGACGCATGCAGTGATTGACCTGCTGCGTGCCCACATCCCGTGCGAACTCCAACGTTATCAGGCACAGCCTGCTCCCATTGACTTGCGCAGAAGCCAGACACGTGTCGCATCCAGTGTGAACTCAGCCTGCCGGGTCCGGCCGATTCGTGGGAATCCTGGCCACAGTGGCGGCGGCGGCGGCGGCGTCCAGCAGAAGCGCGGGAATCCAGTATCATCCCGTCTATTGATCTCGCCTTTTCAAAACGACTGGAATGGGCGGGTTCCCTCGTCTCCATTGATCCGGACCTGACAGGAGCCAGGCGCCTCTGGAGCCGGTGAGGTAGTTCCGCTCGACTCAGGGACTCTTCAGTGGGACCAAAAAAGGGAAAAATACTGCTGCTCGTGTTGTCCACTGGAACAAGCAACATGCCTGTTCGCCTTTTTAGATCGGATTACACCTGTTCAAACAAAAGCTGTAGCAGATCAGTTGAGCCTCCACCCTCTCGTCTCATTGTACGGCGTGTATTTGATGCAGCAGTGACAATCAGATCCATTTACGAGTGCACTGCTGCATGTGTGTGCAGGTGCGCGTGCTGCATCAAACGCCCAGTCACAGGTGTGGACTGCCACACATAGAGACGATCATTGCCATTTCCCAGCAATCTCAGAGTCCCCAACACCACGCGGCACACAGCGCCTATAGACGCGCGCGGGCCGGGCCTGAGTGGTTGATAAGATTTTACACGTGAGCACGCCGCAGAATGCCCAATTTCCCGGACTCCGTAATTAGAACTGGAACCAGATGAACATCGTGATTTTATGCTCTAAAAATAGCACGCAGACCCAGATATGTTACAGACCTGATGGCAGAATGAAAATAGATCTACCAACATTGTGAATCAACACCTGAAAGTTTTATTTTCACTCGATAAAAAATGTATCACTTGAAACTAGAGATGTGGAGATCAATGAAAAAGCTTCAGAACAACTATCGAACACGCAGAAACAGTGCTGGGTCCAAACGTTGCAGTTTAGTTCTTGACAAACCCACCTCCAAGCGCTCCTTGGGTTGGGGTTCCGAGGGGACGAGGTTTCGTCCGATAGGAGAGCAAACAATTCAATTTAGAATGGGTGGACAATAGATGCTAAAAACTGGAGGCGGATTCTTCAGGGGTCGGGGACGGTGCGTAGCTTTTTCAGGACGCCAAGCTCGGGTCAGCACCCAAATGAATCCACCTCATTCCCGTCTCTGCCGCCGTCCGCCCCTGGATTTCCTCAGGTGCCTCGTCCGAGCGATGGTGTTTCCTTGTTCTGAGCCTCGACGCGAGTGTTCTCCGCGAGACGCAGCATTCCCCGCAGACGCACAATTGCGCAAGAAATTGTCTCTCGCTTTTCATGTTCCCATCTGTTTCTCCATCACAGCACAAGCCACAGTGGATACAGTGCGTGCGGACACAGGGGCTGATCCAGGATCCAGGGCCCATCTGATCCATGCGCAACACACACAAAGACCACAAAATCTCTCTCTCTCTCTCTCTCTATCTATCTATCTATCTATCTATCTATCTATCTATCTATCTATCTCTCTCTCCCCCCCTCTGTCAACACACACACACACACACACACACACACCATTTCTTAGCGCCACCACCATCCAAACCCAACACCTCAGAGACACAAAGTTGGTAACAGCTCAAATTTGCGTCCCCACCCCATCAAAGGGTCAGATTTAAGTCAGATCCCTCTCACAATGGATCCGCGAGAGAGTCAGTTCTGCACTTGGCCATGTCCTTCGCAGCAGCCCCGCCGAATCCATTCCCGCATCGTGTAATTTCCCTGTTCCGCCACCCCGGTCACAGCCGCAAATTGCAATTGAATGAACCTGCACGTCCAAAGGTCCCAGACAGTTAATGGTCAAATGAAAAGCTAAGCTGCCTGCTTTTCCGATCAGCAGCTGCAAAAAACCGGCTCTTTACTGTTGTAAATGATGGTCATTCCCCTGGCTCCATCGACACCCAGAGTAATGTGTCTGGCATGGAACGGCCATAAAGCAGGATATACGGTCCAGTGGTCGCTTGTGGCTCTGCAGTACGATCATGCTCCCATCCAAGGGAACCGCCATGCGTGGTCAGTGCAGATAAGTGAGTCTGAGGCGAGGCTTGCATACACCTTGTAATGTGCGTTGGTACATCATCCAACGTGTTGACAGCTTCAGCTCTGGGCACAGTGTGTGTAGCATGCAAAACCGCGAAGGTGTTTTTGTCGGATGAATCTGTTGCCGCCGGAGCCGCTCTTTCAAGGCTTCTCGTTTGAGAAACTCTGCACGGCGGAGCCCGCCTGGAGCGACGACAAGCGAACTGAGGGACTCCAGAACAAAGACAAGAAAAGAAACCTTGGGCTCGAGGGGCAGGTGTACTCGTAGTCCAGCTTTACCTTCACTGTGTGTGAAGAAAGAGGCACAAACTTAGTGCAGCTTAATTCTATTTGTTGTATGATTTCACAGGAACCATGTTGGCAGCGTGGGTGAACCCTTACGTCACCAAAAAACCGTACGTGTAGTCTACCTGCTGAACGTAAATTTCGTGCGTGTCCTTTTCATGTTCACAGTGTCCGGATTCTGGGGGAAGCCTTGGTGGTTCAGGCCTAGGTCACACCAAATGCGTCAACCACCAACCTGTGGTCAGCCCAGTCATGCAAAACACATTGCGTCCCTTCCCCCCCCCCAACGCCAGTCAGCATTGCGCTGGCTCTCTGAGCTGCAGTGCGCATTGACTGGTCCGGCCACCCACCCACCCCATGACGCCTCTGGTCTGAACCCGGCAGCGGCACCGTAGTTATCAGCGGTGAACAAAGCGTCGGTTATCGCGGCCCGGAGCCGTGACCGGGACGGGACCCGGGCAGAAGACGCCTCGGCTCCGGCTCCCGCGCAGCCGAGTGAAAAATCTCGGCTGCGGCCGCTGGGATCATCCTTCCTGGAAAAGGAACCAGGAATCCGTCCAGCTCAATAACCTAAGTGGGTCTCATTCGTGCAGGTTGCGTGAGAATGAAAATTTCTGAAACACACGACTGTTCAGGACCTCACAACGTGACCATCTCAAGTATCTGAAAATTGGTCTTGAGGGAGTGTGGGTTCCCAGTTTGAGTCAGCAATTCAGACGGATGCAGGGACCACGGGGTCCGTACCCTCCCACATCACCGAAAATGAGTTTTCTCTGCAAATCTCCCACTCGAACCGTTGATCCCCCAGCTCAATGGAAGTGGCATCTGAGGAGCGGTTGACAGTCATCCGTCCCACACCCAGCTCGTCCCTCACTCGTGAGTTCATCTCACGCCTCCCATCGTGTTGACAGAAACGTCAAGGACCGAGTGACATCTCGTGTAGACTCGGATTCCCGGTCTGGTCCACGCTGGATGCGTCACTGCATTGCGTCCCGATACATTGCAAGCGACAAGCCCACTCCCATTGACTTCACACATTGACGCAACTCCCGACGCATCCAGTGTGACCGACGCAGGGTCCCATCGATAATCCGACTCAAGTGAGAGAAAAGAGACGAAGAGGTTTCGATTCGCACCCGAGTCCCTCCTGCCCCGCCGCAAAGCGACCGCGGATTTCGTATTTGTGTCTCAGCTGAAGAGCGAGTGGGCCGCAACCCCTGCTCAGTGGGAACCGCTCTATTGAATAGCGTTCGCTTCAGTACTCTACAGGCAGTATCCCCGGGGTGTCTGTGATATTACAATCCTTGGCGCGCCATATTTGATGGGATATGACAATGTGCTTCCCACGTGTGCACCTCGTGTTATTCAATTTTCTCATCTGAGGTGGGAAGGAAACTTGAGGCGTCTCGAATGACACTGACACTGAGACAGTGGATGTGAGTGCATTACAGACTCCCACTTGTCTGGGCGCTGCATATGTTTCTTCAGAAATTCATTTGGAAAAGGCGTTGCACCCGCTGGCCCCAAAGGAAATTAATGCCTCCATTAACACAGGGACCACAAGGCCGTGGTGGATTGAACAAGTTTGACATTTGACAAATTTGTCCCAAGTGGGAGTCGTTGCGGTGCGTCCGCTCCCACCTTCCGCTCAGCCAGCTGCGGCGTGACCTTTGCAAGAACTGAGTTCGCTGAACCAGTCGACAAATGCTGCGGCATTGAGCGCGACTGAAGGCGAAACGCACGAGGACGCAACAAACGAAGTCAGTGGTCTGTACATAAGAGTGATTCAAGGAAGCCTTTTGGGGCCCTGCCCCGACCACTGAATTCTTTTTGGTGCCTGTTTCAAAAATTTAAGGGCTCCTGGTTCACCCTCCCCTCGATCAAATCATGGATCCGCCCTTGCCGTCTCCAAAGACAAATGTCAATGCACTAACGACAACGTGAGAACAATTCACGCGTGACGTGTCCCGCTTGGATCCGGCCTCGAAAAGTAGAGCATGTGTCGTACATGCTCGTAGCAGCCAAACTTCTTGAAACGCATCAAAAACTCTCACGATGAGAGGGACGGGTATTGACGTCCCTGTCACAAAAGGCCCGCAGTGATGGGGTCGGTTGCCAATCGTGGGACGATCATTGACGCGCAAAGTGCTTCAGCCGCTGGACACCCTGAAATTGCATCGTGTTCTGCCTTGGAACTTGAGCGCTCCTGTCAACCTCTGCAAATTGTTTGGTGAAAGGGCAACAGTGGCGAACCCAAATGACATCTCGAGAGGATCTTGGTGTGGATATGAAGTTCAGCCCAAAAGGGGAATTCATTTCAGACAAATTTTGTGTTGAACAAGGTTTTACAGGGGCGTTCAGAGGTACGAGTTTTCGTCATCATCCGGATATGGTGGACCCAAACAAGAAGCAAGATACAGAAAAATGAAAAAGTCCAAGTGGAGGCGGGAAACATCTCTCTGAAAGTATCGAAGGTGCATCACCTCACCTCTCGGAACCTTGCGGGCGCCGCTGGACATGGCTTCTTCCTGCAGGAAGAGACCGTGGTTTCCGTCCCATCCCTCACCCATCCCGAGGCGTATCATCACCCAGCGATGAGTGTGAATCTTTCAACAGGATACACCTGCCTCTTCCATTTGTCACAGATGCAAATATTGCGTTCACATAGGATCCGCTAGTCGCTTGTGTCCCTGTTTACGTCAATGGGTGCGGCGTCGCTGAGTTGATGGACGTAACACAAACGCACGCCAACGCTTGACGCGTCTGGTGTGAACTTAATTTGCGGGAAAATGATGGTGTGAATGATGTGTCACTCTGAGGTGACTCTGCACGACGGAAACAACATCCACAGTTCACACCGATATCGGAAGGGACCACGGAAGGGAAACTGTCATTTCTGTGCACAACGCTCGTGGATTTGCTTGAGAAGCGGTTGATTTAGGTTTTGTCATTGTTCTGTGTTGAGTGATCGTTTGTGTGTAAGAACTTTGCCCCATGACTGCTTCACACCGTAGATCTATGCGTCTGCAATGGGTAACTATGCAGGTGATACCACGCCGCGTCGTCCCTTGCAACGCAACACCCATCAACTGGGCTGGGGACGCGCGACGCATCCAGTGCGACACAGGCGTGAAGCCTCCAAACGAGGCGTTTCGAACGAGCTGCGTGGGCGTCGCGTCGCCTGAAAATTGACACGTTTCTGCCAAAACTCCTGTCAAAGTGGATGTTCACCTTTCCAAGTTTCGCCTCGGGCTGTAGACACAAGTGGGTGTCAGATTATCACCTTTCTAGCTCGGCCTGCATCACACTGGGTGCGTCACGCATTGCGTCCTATGTCATGACAATCTTTGTCAACTCAAAGATTCAGTTCTTGTTGACTTGCAGGCAGAGGAACGCAAAGGCACAACACAACGCCTTCAGTAAGCCCTCGGCTGCAAGCATGAAACAAGGGAAGCCAACCCAAGCAAAACCAAAAAATCAATCCCGAACTGATCATTTTTCCCATTCAAATCCCCATTGCTCTTTTGTCCCATTTCAGACGCTCGGACATGGCGGGGAAGTTCACGCAGTTCTCCCCGGACCAGATCCGCGTCTACAGGGACCACTTCGAGATGTTCGATCTGAACAAGGACGGCGTCATCAGCACTCGCGAGCTGAGGAAGGTCTCCCGCAAACTCGGCTACCGCCTCTCCGACACGCAAATCAGGGTAAGTAATAACCTGCCGTGCCTCGCCCCGCAGTTATCCATCAAAGGGGAGGCGGGGTGAACGCTGGCTGCGTTGTGTCAGAGAGTTTTAGATGCAGCACGTGCGAGGACTACGCGTGGTCTGACGCCCGGTGCCAAAGTGCCATTTTTTACGTGGCAATCCAACTTGCCACGGAGCATTTTCCATGGCAATTTCATGAAGTAACAAAGGCTGGACAACCCACAATTCTTGCAGAACCTTGTGTGTAGCACACTTCTCCATCATCACTGAATTTTCTGTTTTTCTGTGCTGCTTACAACAGATAAAAATTGAACATAAGTGATGCATGTTCCCATGTAAAAATTTGTCTTGCCATGTTTTCTGGCACCGCACGTTGGATGGCACGTAAAATGGGCCCTCACGTGTTGCATCTAAAACTCCTTATTGTGAAAGCCAATCCGTGGGCGGTTAGAACGACGCAGCCAGCGTTGTTTCGCGCAGGGACGCAACGTTGGTTGTACCCAAAGGGTGGCTTTTTGCACTGCACTGGAAGCTGCAAGCATCGCGACACTGCACAAGCCAACGGGGACCTGGGACCACAAAGCCCATGGTATACGTGGATGCTTTCCGCGCTGGTAGCTCCAAACATCGCATCACTGTACAAGCCAACGGGGGACATGGGACCATACAATACCCACACACTTGCACAGGGACACAACCATGATGACCCTGGTGTGAACCCTGCTTCGCAGGGCGCTGGAAGAGGCAAGGGCAGCAGCGACACCGCTCCCGATGTGAACCCCTCCTCACGACGGAAGAGGCGGGGCGCCTAGTCCGTCCATTAGAGTCGGATATTGAGGCGCGGCCACCGTGTCCTGCTGGGATCATTCTCAAACCAAATCATCCATTACCTTCCGAGATTCAGCCCCGGCCTCGAAGCGATTCTTCTCTTGGCTTTTGATCCTTCGTAATTTCTCAAAAGGCCACATCACTCACAGACCTGCGCTTTTGAGAAGCTTCAGCAAATCCCGTGCATGGCAGTTCTTTTTTCAATCGTTGCAACGAGGTTGGGCTTTTCTTTTGGTCCGTTTCGTGCTGGACACACCCGCTGTGTCTTCACCACACGTTGCCGCCGTGTCATCCTTCACCCGCACAGGGACCTTTGGCCTGTACAGGGACGCGACGCAAGGCATCCTGTGTTAAATGGGCCTTGGCTTGTGTTACACATTTCTAATTGCGACCTTTCATCAGGAGAGAGCTGTAGGCTCTAAATCCGACACATGACAAAGACCCTTCAGGCGCAGCAGCAGCAGACTGAGCTCTCTCCCTGCATGACTGAGGGCCCCTCCACATAACAGCATCGTGTGGCATCATGCAGCTCGAGATAGACGGGAGGCCTGTTTCACACTGGAGGCGTTGTGCATTGCGCAGGGAACACGTCAAAGGGCGTCGCGTTGCTCACTCGACGCAGCGCCGGAAGACAGGAGTCCGAAGGATATGACGCAAGAAGATTCAGGCAACAGAATGTCGTGTGGAAGAGCACGGCTCTTCCCACACGAGCAATCCAGCTTTCAGCAAGGAGCTGAGTACCTGGCAGAGCTGCTTTAGCAGAGCTGTGCAAAGCCAAAGCTGCACCCCAGGCCAGCACCTTGCACCGATAAAAAAAGCCACAAATATAATGCCTCTGTACATTTTACTATTTTACCGGAGAGAGAATAAACTAAGAAGCATATAACTGAGGTGTTCACTCCAATGTAGCCAGGCTGGAACCCAGGGCTGTGAATGACCTTGGTGCCATAAGCGACGGTGAGTGTACGGCAAGCCCAACCGGGGCTACCCGCACACAACAAGAAGGCCAGACAAGGAGCCAGTCGTGATCATGCCTCACCCGAGGCTTCCCGCTCGTATCAAACTGTTCAGTTTTCCAGGCCACTGCAAAAGACTCTCATTTGTGGCAAACCAAGTGCGAAAAAACCGTCTCCGCAACACAAAACAGCAGCGAAGTCTGAATCAAGAAGCGAAGGCCTGACGCATCCATCCTGATGCATCCATCCTCACAAAGAACAAACGATTTCTGTGGAACCATAAAAGTCCTGCAAGGCCGAGACACTTGACATTCGCCTGGTGTTTGTGCTTCTCGGATCGGAGCACGGGAACCCTGCAGCCTCCATCGAACCCCGCGCCTGCAAAACCTCTCGAGGTGCTCGCTCCGTGCACTAAATAAGAACGTGCAAATCAATGCGAGATATTTTGCAGCATGTGAGCAAATATTTGAGAGACTCTCTGGAAAAGGCAATGGTTCTGAGGTCTGTGTGTGTGTGTGTGTCACACTGTGGGCGTCGTTCATGTGCTGCGTCCCTGGACAAGTCAAGGGGCGCAGCGCCCACTCAGCCACACAACGTCCTGTGGAGTGTCCAGGGGCGCAAGGCGTGACGCCCCAGTGTGAAACTGACGCACCAAACCGAGCAAGGGACGTTGGCTGGTGGAGTGGGCTGGAGTCTGGATATCACTCAGGCAGCCCAACCCGCGTTCCGTGCTGGCCCCAAATCACACACAGCCTGCAATTTGTAAGAGCGTAACCCCTCATCGGCCCTCCCCGCGGCAACACCGCGTGCATCTATTTGCGTCCCGTCTCTGTTCGTTAAGTATCGCGGAGGGATAAGTGGCGACGCATCGATCCTAATGGGGAAATGGCATGCAGCCACATTAATTCCTGGTGGGAGGGGTGCGTCCCACTGGGAGCGACGTGTGATGCGTCCGTACCCATGCGTTGGAAGGAACGACGCAGGGCCTGTTGACCCCAATGGGCGCGTTGCGCATTGCGTTGAGGACTGAATTTTCTGTGGGCCCTGCAGGTGGAAACGGCGTTGCACCTCCCAAGAACCTGAACAGGGACGCAGCGTATGACGCATCCGGCGTGGACTCTCCAGCCTGGTCCCGAGGAGCACACCCCGTGTGTGGATGCTGGTCCGAGATAAATCCCTCCATGTGACATAAACATTGACTCTTATCTATAAATTGAGTTCCAATCTTACGTAATCGCTTCTGGTTGGAAGTTACGGGCGCCCCTGACCCTCCGAATGTTCATCTTGATATTGAATCTGTGCGGTGTACGAGAACTGCGCAGGGCGTGGGATTTTCCTCACGTTTCTCCCTCCAGCATCTCTCGCACGCAATAGGAACTTCAGAGGCTGAAGAACAATCCTCTTTTGCTTCAGAAGAGCGACGGCAATTCCAAACCCACAGATCCCGGCAGCGTTTTAATTTGAAAATCATTTGGCTACTCATGCATGAGGACTTTGCCGCAAGCCGCGTTCCTTTTCAAGTGGGATTTTCTTGAAAAGGTTGTTTCACAGTCTTCCGTCATTGCGTAACGTCAACAGGTGCTGCGTTGTCACCAGCCAGCCCTGTTGATTTGTGCAGAGAAGCAATTCGCGACACACCCAGTGTGAAGCAGGCAGGCAGGTCTGCAGTGAGATCTGCCGAAGTTTCCCAAGATGCGGAGGCATCAGGTCGGAAACAAAGGAGCGCTCGACCGAACCGCGCCACACACGCACCGAACAACAAACACGCCGGGTTCTCACAGGGCTCCCGAATCCCCAGATATCAGCCCCGGGCCCGTTTCTCTCCACAAGTTACAGTGGATTGTAATTGGTTGGTTTGGTTCCCGAGTCTCTCTGGCGTGATTTCCGGTTCCACAGAATGCACACGCACGCACACTCACGTTCTCACACACGCTCGCACTCACACACGCGCGGAAGTGCGAGTGTCCCTGGAATGGCAACCTTGCAATGCTGCCTGTGGTTGTATTTTTTGAGCAAGAACCAGGGGCAAATTTTTTTTTACCTTCCAAAGGTGCTTGAAGCTCACTTGGACACCTTTTCTTTCACAGCTCTTTTGGACATTCAGGCTGTTCAGACTTTAGACTGCTGCAAAGTTGTCCAACATGTTGCAATACGGGAGTCGTTATTGCTTTTCATGAATCAGATTTTTTATGTTGTGCATGCTTGGTAACTTGAACGAAATTGGGTCACGGGCGACATCCGCCGCGACTGACGGTGTCAATTGCCTCAACTGGCGCGTGCGGCAGACAATGGGTGCGGCTCGCACCGAGTTCTCTATTTCTCTGAACCCATGAAATTGCGAAGGCAAAGACTGAGTTCATGCGAAAACGTGTCAATTTAATCTACTGAAATGCGTACAGGAAGAGACACGCCCACTGAGCTTTTTTTCAATTGTCTTGATGTCCCACAGTTAGGATGTCGTGCTCGAAAGGAGTGGAATTCCATGCAATGGAATGAAATGACAGTGGGACGTCGTGTCTGGCCGACTTTTCTCTGCGTGGCATCTCACACCGGAGGTGGTTTCGGCGCGGATCCAGGGGGCGCAACGTTTCTCCAGTTCATGTTTGTTGTTTCAGAGCTGTGATCGTGCCCCTTTTGGGGTTGGAACCTCTCGTCAAGTGCTGACCTGCATCGATTTTGTTCTGACAGGGTTTTCACACTGTACAAAAATTATTCCTTTGAAAATCACACAATGACTTTTTGAGAGCTTTGGTTGAGAAAAGAGTTGTGTGATTGAACAAGAACCCTTTTTGTAAGGTGAGAACCCATTTCTACCATGATGCGAGCACTATGACAGGTTTTGAGATCGCAGAGAACTTTGTGCCTGCTCTTCAGGATTTGTTTGTAATCCCTCGTTCCCTCACGCTTCTCTCTCTCTCCTCTTCAGGATATCATGAATTCGCGCGATCTCGACGAGAGCGGATCGTTAAACTTCGAGGAGTTTCTGATGGCGATGCCTGCGAACCTCGTCAATATCCCAGAGGATGAGCACAAGTGAGTAGCGCCGCGAAGTCAGGGGCGGAGCGAGAGGGGGCAGACCCTGGGAAGGGGGGGGGACTCCCAATTTGCTCAAATTTTTCAGGCTAAAGTTACACTGAGCAGTGTCACAGCGATCCGTGACAACAGAACGCGACACGATAGCCACGCAACTGAGTCGCGTTCATTAAAATTTAACACATAAAATATGCGATAATAGCGCGTGCAGCGTCAAGTTAAAGAAGCGGATGAGGGTGGGGGGAAACTGACTTTTCAGGAGTGGGGAGGAATTCAGTTGCAATCATTGACGAGAACACGAGAACAGAGGCAAAAGCAGAGTTCGATTTACCGAATCTGGGTGCGAATCCGAAATTCCAGTTTAGTTTCGCCTAAACTACCTTCTGAGTTGGTTTCAATTTTGGCTTGGATTTGATGGGTAGATTGGTGAAATGGTGTTCATTTTACATGAAACTGAAGCAAAACCATGACCAGCGACCCAGCCATTGCGGGGAACAATCGGTCTGTGAATGAAGACAAGAACTCTCGTGGGGAATGGGCCTGGTCATAACTGTTCGCGCAACGTGCACATGTTCAGGCTTCGATACTCGGATCCGGGTCAAGAAATCAAAGTCAATTTATTCTCCTTGAAGTTCCATTTCAAACGTGGCCGGTGAGAGTTGAAAACAGGGGAACAAGTTTTCAGCAAAGGAAAGTGCGCAGAACCCGTTCCGATAGTCTTTTGTTGACCCGATTTTGTTCAGGAATGGATCCAGTTTTGGTTTCTTGAGGGAGCTAGTCCAAGGGAAGCCCACTGCCATTGTTTGGGATTCCACCAAAAAAATTGTTGTTCTTGAGCCTCCTCTCTGTGCTGACCCTCGTCTCAATGCTCGTCTCTGCTGCGCAGGATGGCTGAGATCCGGCGGAAGTTCATGGAGTTCGACACAGACGGGAACGGCCAGGTCACCGTCATGGAGGCGCACGAGGTCCGTCAACTCAACAATGGCACACGCGCACAGTTCACAACACAGAGACAAAAACGACACACACACACACACACAGCAACAACAGCAGCAGCAGCAGCAGCAGCAGCAGAACACAAACACTCAACCCAACAGAGACCTTTCAATTTTGGACCCGTGTGCGTGGTCGAGAACACCACCACAGACAGACAGACAGACAGACAGACAGACAGACAGACAGACAAACAGACAGACAGAAGATGAGGTCCAGCTACGCTTGCACACGGTGGTCTTCGCGTGGTCACAGCCCCGTGTCTCCCCCCACAGGTGCTGCGGAAGGAACTGGCGTTCACCCCGGAGCAGTCGCTCGAGCTCGTCAAGAGATACGACAAGAACGGGGACGGCTCGCTCAGCTACGACGAGTTCGTCAGGTTCTACTTCAAGGTCAAACAGAAGTGAGTTCAAGGTCAAAAACTTTTCACTGGTAGATCTGAATAGAAAGGACATAGACGGAACAAACATACTAAAGACATGTTGGACCAAAGCTTAGCCTTGCTCAAGCAAGCAAGCCAGAACTGGGTCACTGAGGAATGCACTTGGGCCACGCGTGTGAGACTCCTGTGTACGAGTGGATATACTACTGTCTCGGTGGTCAAGCTGTCCTGTTGGCTATGAGAGTGTGCGGCTCGGTAAGGCCACGTTGGAGCGTGGCCTGAAAGGGAGAGTCATCTGGTTGTGTACAGAGGGGTCTGGCAATTTTGAGCGGATTGGAATCCTCCCTGGCCAGACCCTCTTGTCAGACCCCCACTTCCAGACTGCTCCATGTCACACCCTCGCCTTGCATACAACCCCCTGCAGCAGCAAGTGATACTTTTCAGGGGGTCGCTATTGAGGGATGGGACAAGTAAAAAACACTCAGACCGCACAACATGTGTACTGAGGTGCTGAAGCATTTGTCGAGCACCACACGATTTTCCACAAAAATAACATGATATGAACCAGTGTTCGTTCATTTTGAGCAGCTCCGTGCACGATTCTGGTCTTCTCGAGATTGACTGAACAATTTCCAAGTTTGCCTTGGAAACCATTTGCTTCCGTTCCTGTGAGTGTTCTTGTCCACCCATTTGACAGGTTCTTTCCGCCAATCGGCGAGACCTGATTCACACCTGACACGTTCACCTGAACGTGGACATTGTGTCTATGCAAAACAAGGCTCAAGCCGTGCGACGTCCAGTGACAGGTCCTTTCACAACACATGCAATCAGCTTCCGTCAACACGAAGAAAAAATTACCTCTGTGTCGATTTATTGCCAAGGAAACGAGGAAAGGGACGACGAATCTTCGCTCGTCGACAAACCACGTGCATCTTTTCTCTCCGTGCACTCGTTCAACGCACAACAACGAACTGCCTCAGGGGAGGGATCTCTCAAGCGGACCCATGATTGAGGCCAGGAGGGCCAAACCTGAGAGGGGGACACACGCAGACACAAATATTGAAAATGATCGTGGGGGTTTTGCCAGAGTGATCGGGAAACACTGAGCCCACACCTCTGGATTCAATTGTTTGCCGTTCGTATCCACAAGTTAATTTTATTGGGTCGGGAGTGGTGCCCCTGGAAAGCGCCTCCGTTATTTCCTTGTCAACATGAGGAATCTTCAGTGAATCATGCGGACACTGTGGTGCTTTGCTGAAAAAAAAGGAACTTTTCTTCAGGTCTGCGGCGGGGGCCCAAGCTCCGTGCTCCCTCAGACTCACTGGGGGGAATGACGTTTTTGTCCGCATCGTTGCAGAGCGAAGCAGATCAAGGACATGTTCCGGGAGTTCGACCGCGACTGCTCGGGCTCAGTGTCCATCGACGAGGCGAAGCACATGCTCAGAAAGCTCAACATCCCGGACGACGAGATCGAGACGCTCGTCTCCATCCACGACCGCAACCAGGACGGAGAGCTGCAGTACGAGGAGTTCGTCACCTTCCTCCTCCACTCGTGAGGGGGCACGCGCGCAGAGGCGGCCGTTCGCGCGCATGCGCAGCCTGACAGTCGTGGAAAAATTGCCTGGTTTCTCACTGGTGCGGAGTACAGTGGAGTGTGGTGCGGGCAATCCACTTTTTGGAGCTGACTTGACAGACTCGAAATGAGGGGCTGGAGCTCCACTCAAAGGCTCCTTCTTGTTGAGTTCTCTTCAGATGCAGTCATGTATCACGGCTGCAGTGCAGGGGCATTGAGCTGCTTGTCGGAAGTCGGAGAGAGGAAGTGGACTTGACGGGTGTGAATTCTAAAGATTGAAGGTTTGAAGGGCAACGCAGTGGAAAAACATTGGTGGGTGAGTGGCAGCTTTACACATGTATCGACAGAAAAGGACTTTGAGTGTTTCGAGATAACGGTAGAATTGTATCAGAAAAGTATCTTTTCCACTCTCCGTTCAATTGATCAATGTTTATTTGGTGCGTACTGGAAGGCTTTTGTCGAATGGAGACGCTGTTGGGACAAGCGATTGTTAAAATGTGATTGTTTACCTCATCAAACTCGAGAGACTTAAACAGGCGTGATTCAAACGGTCTGATGCAGTGCAGGTTGCGTGATTTTTTTTGCAAGTTCAGAAGTGAGTGGATTGATTATTTATTTTGTGCATTATTGGTTGTATTGAACACAACTGCAAATCGAGTTACGATTTTCATGGAGCAGGATCCATGGTTTGCTCAATTTTTCTTGATGTGGGAAAAAGAACGAAACAACGAACAGACACAAAGAAAGAGATTTTGACTTCTGAGCTGAACAACATGTGTGTGTGTGTGTGTGTGTGTGTGTGTGTGTGTGTGTGTGTGTGTGTGTGTGTGTGTGTGTGTGTGTGTTCTTTTTCATGGACCGTGCGACACTGGCGACGTCTGCTCTGCTCTTGGTCTCCCGCTGTTGTTCAATTGAAGTTTTTGGTGGCTGGTTCACTTTTTATGTAGACGAACAAAAGCGGGTTTTTGACAAACATTTTATTTTCTGCTATTTGTGAAATGTGTTGGCAGCGAACAGCCTCGTGCGTTTTGAATTCCTGTGGAAAATGCGAACCACCGCGAAAAAAAAAGTTTTCCTCACAAATCAACTGAAGCTTTCATCGATCACAAGAAGCCACGTTGACGCTGAGCCGTGTTCCACAGCTTGGGGGCCCCCCCCCCCCCCCGGTGGGTGGGGGTGGGGGGTGGGTGGTGGGGGGGGGGGGTGGGGGGTGTTGGGGGGGTGTTTGTTTGTGGGGGTGTTGTTTGTTTTTTGGTTGGGGGTTGGGAGTGTGGTGGGAGGGAGTGTGGAGGGAGGGAGTG
>JAAUXT010101896.1_pt1 | contig 21580 bp, 30 predicted proteins | sample 7278171 | NCBI WGS metagenome assembly JAAUXT01 (sample SAMN14350112, study PRJNA611818) | marine sediment metagenome | isolation source: surface marine sediment (1.8m) | place: French Polynesia: Moorea | collected 2018-08 | reverse complement strand
CCCCTGGTGGGGGAGGAGTATGGTGTGACACACCAGCCTCAAATGTCAGAACCACTCACCAGATGTTGCTTCTGTACATAATAAATATGGAGGTTCCTGCCCCCGGGGACAGTCTCTCCTGAGATACCAACCTGATCGTTTGTGATATCACTACATTGCTTTTCAGGATTCCAGCAGTGAAGATGTCCAGAAACTGCAGACGAAGATAGAGGAGCTGGAGAACGAGAAAAACTCTTCGGGTGATTTTGTGCCTCGGGAAGAAGCAGCTGACGATGAGGCGAAGGAAAATGAAGCACCTGTTTACGTGTCCGACAAGAAAACAGATGAACTCAAAGGTTTGTGTTTGGTAAAATGAACAATGCTGCAAGAAAGGGCATCCAGAAGAGCGGTGGGTGGGTCTTCACTTTGAGTTCGCGTGTTTCACTTCAGGTTTTCTGACACAGTTCAGAAAAGTAAGACACTCCATGCGCTTCTCTATTGCTGGCAAGTGAGTTGTGTTTTCAGTGAAATACCCCCAACGTATGACTTCTGGAGGTTGAGTGGGTGTTTCTCTTTTGAAATGTGGAAAACCAACGAACCCCCACTGACGTCACTTTTCGTGTGTAGTGACTGCGTGATGCGTGCTCTCCCACAAATGCAACCGTGCGTGTAAACAGCAAATATTTTCCACAAAACTGCACGTGAAGAGAATGGACTTTGTCACTTTCCCCACCATCCGTTCCTGCAATTGTTTGGACACTTTTGATGTTTGACGGTGCGGACTGGAAAAGCATTGACTTCGGTTGCTCTTTTGCAGAAGAAGAAAAGCCGACCAGTCTGGTGTGGCGCCTGGGAAGCGGCGTGTACAGCACAACGACGGGAGCGGTCACTGGTGCCGTCGGTCTGGGAGTCGGGAGCGTCAAGTGGGTCGCCGGCAAAGGCTACGACGCGGGAAGCGCTGTGATAGGAACGACGAAATCCGTTGTCAGTAAAGTCCCTGTTCCGACACTGAAACGTAAGGACAAGAAAGAATAAGGTTTGGGAGGACCATGTTGACCAGAGATGCCTGCTGCAAATCAGTGCTAAAGTTCTTCTCGTGCTTGATATGTTCGTGCTGGAGACTGGGGTTTGCTCATGAAGTTATTTTGAGACGTGTGGTGTGCGTTGATGTGTCCGTGCATGTCAAAAGTAAAAAACATTCTGTTCGTCGAATAGTACGAGTGCGGTAAGTTCACCCATCGCTCTGTGTGGTGATGGTTTCACTGAAATTGCAGAAATCATTGCGTTTGGCAGCACAGGATATTTGTGTTCCGCAGACAGTATCCGTGTTTTGATCGCGTAAAATTTGATCGTCAGGAAACGATTTGACCTTCTGTTTGTTTCATTGACATCCAAACCTTTGCTAGTCACGAGTGTACATTTCGTGGCAAAAGTCCATTTGAAATGTCAGTCTGTCACCAAGGGATGTCCGAGCTGCAGTTTGAACGGTGACCACATTTGCAACTGAACAATGCATTTTTAATTGTGCATAAACGAGTACATGTAATTTGATACAGTATGACACCGTAGAGTTTGCACTTCGAAGCCAAATGTTTGATACGTAGTTTGCAGATTTTCATGTTCACGACGCTTCACACAGAACAGCCAACAGATCGATAAAATCGACCGTTTCCTCTGTATTTGCTGAAAATCATTGCGGTCAAAATTGCACATGACTCACTGGCATTCATGTTTTTGTGCATGAGTTACAACACCAAGCCTGGAAAAATCTGATCTGGTTCTGGGGCGTGCGTCTGTTGCGATGAGCACGCAAACCGTCCGCCGTCCTGGGGCGGGGGGGGGGGGGAAGTGCAGACAGTCACATCTTGCAACATTTCTGTTCAGAGATCTCTGTCAATTATGTGTGTTCATTTTGGACAAGTGGATCTGTTGTGTTCGTTGCCATTTTTCTCTCCTTTTTGCTGCAGTGAGTGCAGAGTCGCACTGTCGTTTGGGAATCTGGTCTTCAGTGCGTCGCTGTCGCCACAAATGTCGCATCAGACTTGAAGACGAAAGTCTTGGGTGCAATGAAAATTCCGCTTGCAACTCTCACGAAGACCACGTTGAAAGCGTTTGGATGTGTCAGAGTTTGTGTTTTCATGTTGATGTACTTAATTTAACACAAAAAGGTTTCTCATGTGTTCTCGCAGTTCATTGCCGTTGTCGTCTTTGTGTGCGTTTCTGAAGTTACTCAAGAAACTTTACATGCATCTCTTGTGTTTGGCGGCAGAGAGGCGATCGAGTATTTTGTTCCAGCGGTTGAGGTTCTGTATAGTTCTGTTGTGTGAGGTGGAGTGCACACACAGGCGCATCACTCGTTGACAGTTCATCTGAAACTTTCACTTGTTCAGCATTCGTCGTTTGAGTTTCCGTGCCATTGTTATTACATCATACTCTAACCTTATCATATCATGCAGTGTCAACAACTTACACAAACAGAATAAAAATATGAGATTCGAGACTTTTTTCGTGGTCAGTGAATTTTCTCGCGTTACTCGGTGCTGATCGAAATTCAGGTTGTGCGGTTGGTGTGGTGGAGCAAGTACGTTTTGAGACACCAGTGGAAACTGGATCTAATGGAATCAAATTGTCACCAAGATATTTTGACAGACGGTGCAGTAATTCGATGGTGTATATCGAGAACAATATTGTTGACCACCCCAATCTTTAATCTTTTTGTTTTCGCGCGTAGAAATCGCTTTTGCCAAACTGGATCTATAGCATCTGCTTCTGTAGGCAATTTAGCAGACAGCAAAATTATCCCATGTTTTTCGTTCGATTTCTTGAAAAACAAGGCGTCTAAACCTCAACGTTGGCAGCATCTGCATTCTTTAGCGCTCGTTGATAAATTTATAATGACATTTGCCCAATAAGTGTCTCTTTCTGAGAGGCAACACGAATTTTGCAAAGCCATCACAAAAACTGTCCTTCAATATGAAAACGAGGCGACCTTAGCTTGGAGCAGACGGAACCCACATCATGTCTTTCAGCCGAATGAGAAGAGGCTCTTTTGCCAAGACACTGAAAAGCATAGAACCTGAGTATTCAGACTTTGTGTTAGACGGTGGAATAAGCGCTGCTTCAAAGAACCAATGGTTTTTCGAGGTGGCCTGGGAGGTGGCAAACAAAGGTGAGAGTCAAAACAGCTTCGGCATGACGTCCGGTTTTCAAGTGTTGGCTGGTCACCCTCACTTGTTTCCGTCCAGTTGGTTCGACCTCGGCTCGTCTGACTGAAGAATCATGGAGCTGGTCAAATTGAGATTCTGTTTATGTCACAAAAGCAGCGCACCGGTCAGGTCCTGCGAGCGTTTTGAATGGCACGTCCACCTGCACCCTTGGCTGGATGTCTTGCGTACACACTTCACCGGCGTTGCAAGCCCTGTTGACCCAGAACCCTTCTGCTTCATGTGGGGCTTTTCTGGGAAAGTCCTTCTGCAGAGATGAGAGATCCCTAGCCGCCCCCCCCCGCCGGCGCTTGGTTTGTCGGACACTTCACAGCACCAGACCCATGTGTGCTGCAGACAATACAGCAATTCTGACCCCATATTGAGGTCAAACTTCGTGGGAGAAAAGTACTCAACATCTGTCAGTTATCAGTTGAAAATACGAACATTTTGTGTGACAGGTTTGTCTCACTTTTCGCACGGGAATTATTTTTCTTCTGAACACGAACAAACAAATCTGCTGCTTGTGTCTGTTGCGGGTGCACACCGTGTTTCAGTTTTGAACGAAAACGTGTCCTGACCTCAAATATCGTTCGCGAAAGACGGTCACGTGTTGAATGTCCCGGTCAAGTTTGATGATCGCGATTTCGATCTCCAGTGATAAGATTAGATTCTGTCTGCATGGACGGCTCACCACGCACATCACCGATGTCTTCACGTTGTAGTCGGTGGAATCTACACGGTGATAAAGACGAAGGCTGGGGTGACTGTGGAGGAGCTGGGAGAGCAGTACTGTCTCATCGGGCCCTACAATGAAACGTGCGTGCGCACAGAGGTCGAAGTCATGGAGCCTTACAACGAGGCGATGCGAGCGGCGATCGCGCAGATGCGTGAACACGGCATCAAGGTGAGTTGGCGTCATCCGTTCAGTGTTCCCTTTCTGGGTGTGAGAATGTGAGCGCAAGATCCTGGGATGAGAATCTGGGTGTGACAATTTGGGCACAAGAAACCGGGGTTGAATGTAGGCGAAGCAAAGTGGGCGTCAGCATGTTGGAAAATTACGTGGGCGAAAGAATCTGGATGCAGGAATCTGGGCACAAGAGTGTGGGTGTTTCGCCTGTTGGCGTAAGAAGACAAGCTTACGAATTCAGGCGTACGAATGTGGGCTGGGAAACCATTAGACCTCTCCATGCTTCCCCCGCAGGTGACCTTCGGCCGGTGGTTGATTGACGGGTACCCGAAGGTGCTTCTCTTCGACATTGCGTCGGCCGCCTGGAAGCTAGACGAGTGGAAGAAGGACATCTGGGAGTACGCCCGCATCGGCATTCCGTGGCACGACCGCGAGTCCAACGACGCCGTCATCTTCGGGTTCCTCACCGTCTGGTTTTTGGCAGAGGTATTTTCCCCTTTTGTCTTCCAATTTCAGTGTGTTCACTGGGTGCGTCCTTTCTGAGCAGAGGGTGGGACCTTCCCAACTTTGGGTGGGCCCAAACCCCCAACCGACCCAGTCCAGCATCGCCAGATAGAATTTCAGGGTATCGGGAGGTTCAGAACCTGCCACCTTCCTTGAACGTGTTGGTCGCTCCTGCCCCCCTTCCCCTCCAAAGGACGAAAATACCCAGCGACGCGCCTGTGTTCTTTCTTTGCTCTGCTTTCAAGTATCAACGGGCCGCTGAAAAAGAAGCTGTTAGATGAACAACTGGTGACTGCTGTTTTCCCAAGAACATTATTGCTGTTTCAGTTTCGAAAACGCTTGGAAGGAGAGCCTTACGTGGTGGGGCACTTTCACGAGTGGCTGTCTGGCTGCGGAGTGATCGTGTCGCGATGCAAACACGTGGACGTGGCAACCATTTTCACAACTCACGCCACGCTCCTGGGCAGATACCTGTGCGCTGGCAACGTCGATTTCTACAACAACCTGGATAACGTGAGTATGACAATCACACCACAAGGCTTTTCAGAGTCTCCTTCACAAAGCTACTGCAACGCTGATATTTTTCGTGTTTGCTCGCCTCTTTCAGTTTGACATTGACAAAGAGGCGGGAGACCGCGGGATTTACCACCGGTACTGCATAGAGCGAGCCGCGGTGCACTGTGCGCACGTCTTCACCACCGTCTCCGAGATCACCGCTCTCGAGTCAGAGCATCTGCTCAAAAGAAAGCCGGGTGCGTAGCTTCACTGTTTCGCAAAATATGTGGTGGCTGAACTGGACATTTGCTGAAGGAGGACAAATAAGTTTGTGATCTCCTGTCAAAGAACCCCCTCCCGCCGTAAAGTTGATGACGTCACACCGGTTGTTCAACGCGCAAGCATTCTTGTTGCAGATGTGGTCACACCGAATGGGCTGAACGTTGTCAAGTTCAGTGCTTTGCACGAGTTTCAGAACCTTCATGCCAAAGCCAAGGAGAAAATCCACGACTTCGTCCGAGGACACTTCTACGGGTGCGTGGAAGTTCAAAACCCTTCTGTCCTTTGTGCGATGAACTCTGTGTTCCAATTCAGGGTCAAGTCACATTTGGCACGAAACGATATTTTCGAGACTTTGGCTTTAATTTCTTGTGAAACTTCTGAACAACTGCGCAGTCTTCAGTGTGGCTTGTGTTCTCGTGTTGCAGACACTACGACTTTGACCTGGACAAGACCATCTACCTGTTCACGGCCGGGCGGTACGAATTCTCAAACAAAGGGGCGGACGTCTTCATCGAAGCGCTCGCCAGACTCAACCATTACCTCAAGGTCCGTCCGGGTCACCCACGTGCAAGGGAAGGTAGAACTGTGGGTTGTTGCCTGGCAACAGAGGCTTGCGAGGTGGAGACGCAGATGAGGGGTACCAAGCGTCAGACGCAGTACTTGCGAATGTCACAAGATGGTCTCGAGGGACCTGTGTTGCTTGGATCCAGCTTCTGTAGATTTATTTGCTTGTTTTGCAGACCCAACCAAAGCCTAGTACCGAGCGAGATTTGTACAGCCGGATAACTCAAGCAAGAAAACTTTTTGCCAAATGTTTTTTGACTTTTCGAAGCAAAATTGTTTGGGAACGGCCAATTTTGCTTTGGCATTGTTGATGATCCTTTTCTAGACTGCTTTGTTTCGACAGAGAAATTTCTGTTGGAATGTTGCACTTCGCAGGGAAGAGTTTTTGTGTTTTTGAGCACGTGATCTTTTCTGTGATCAGTCACCGCTGAAGAGCCGGTACTTCAGACTTCGGTACTTCATGTCTTTTGATCGGGTCTGGACGCCATTTTTCCATCTGTCTCCTGAGTGACTTTTGCAGCAGTTTTCAGTCGGACTGGTTCTTCGTTGCAGTCCTCTGGGTCAGACACGACAGTCGTCGCCTTCCTCATCTTCCCTGCGAGAACGAACAACTTCAACGTGGAGTCGCTACGAGGCCAGGCGATCGCCAAACAGCTGAGGGAAACCGTCGCGCAGGTGCAGAAGAGCATCGGGCACCGCGTCTTCGAGACGTGCTTGAGGTGAATGGAAGTTTTGAGTGGGTCGTGATGTATCAGATTTTTCATTGGGACGGGTGGTGCATGTGTTTGGTTGTGTTTGTATCTTTCAGAGGCAGTATTCCGACGGGTGAGGATTTGATTATGAAGGATGATGTGGTGAAGCTGAAGAGGTGTATCTACTCAGCTCAGGTTCGTGTGCTGACTCAGCACTTTGATTCCTCAAATCTTGGGTCTCTTTTCGCGTCGAACTTCTGGTCTTTTACTGAGCTGATGTGCGGGCCAGTGTTATCCTGTGCACAAGATTTGACGTGTGACGTGAGGACAAAGAAGTGAAATCAGTCGTGTTCAGCGAGTTTCGCATTGCGCGGTGCCTCTTCCAGCGAAGCAGCCTGCCTCCCATCTGCACTCACAACGTGATGGAGGACGCGAACGATCCGGTGCTCAAGTCGTTTAGAAGATGTCACCTCTTCAACAACAGGCACGACCGAGTGAAGGTACACACACACAGGCACACACACACAAGCACATACACACAGAGCACACACACACACACAGGCACACACACACACACAGAGCACACACACAGAGAGAGGCGCGCACACACACAGAGCACACACACACACACACACACACACACGCACACACACTCTCTTCTTGCAGACTTTTTGTGTCTTCCAGTGGCACACCGCAAATTGGCTAATTCAAGCTTGTTTTGTTCGTTTTGCGGGACAATTCGAAGACGCCAACGGCCTGTCAAAACTTGTTTGGATGAGTTGAGTTTGGGTGCAAGACGAACGCGTTATCTGAGCCACGTGACGTCACCATTTTCATTTTGCAGGTGATCTTCCACCCTGAGTTTCTCAACTCGACCAATCCGCTGTTCGGCCTCGACTACGAGGAGTTTGTGCGCGGCTGCCATCTGGGGGTCTTCCCGTCGTACTACGAACCCTGGGGATACACTCCAGGTCCGTGCGAAAGATTTAGTTTTTACTTCATCGTTTTGTGGTGAAGTCTACTGGTTGCGTTTGAATGTTTGTGGTTCTCAACCCTTCCTCCCACAAGGTGAGGCCAAACTGAACCCCTCACCTCACACGCACGCGCACACACACACACACACACACACACACACACACACACACACACACATCGGTATTGTTCTCCAGCTGAGTGTACGGTGATGGGTATCCCGAGCGTGACGACCAACCTGAGCGGTTTCGGCTGCTTCATGCAGGAGCACATGGCCGACCCCACCTCCTACGGCATCTACATCGTCGACAGAAGGTTCAAGTCGCCCGACGACAGTGTCAACCAACTTGCCCAGGTTGGTCCTGTGTTCTTCTCTTGCCAAGGGGCGGATCGAGGGAGGGGGCGTGACCCCTGAAACTTCCGTTCTACAGGTGCAAGTTTCTTTTCCATGTAAAATTTACGTGTAAAATTTTCGGAAATTGAAGCCGCCCCCCCCCCCGAGAGGGTCGCCCATCATCCAAATTCTGGTTCTGCCCCTGGAAGCTCAATCTGAAACTGTTCTGCTTGTATCGCGCGTGTTCGACTGTTCGTTTCAGTTCAGTACCTGTTCGACTGTTCGTTTCAGTACCTGTTCGAGTGTTCGTTTCAGTACCTGTTCGATTGTTCGTTTCAGTACATGTTCGACTTCAGCTGTTTGTCGCGGCGCCAGAGGATCATCCAGCGGAACCGGACTGAGCGACTCAGCGAGATGCTCGACTGGAAAAACCTGGGAATCGTGCGTTTCAAGTCCGAAATCTTTTCAAAAACAATTGTGTAGTCTTGACTTTGAAGATTTTGTTTCTGCATGGTTTAAAACAAGGGAAGCAGTACTCAAGGCAACTGCAGTGCGAAGTCCCCAGTTCGTTTATGTGTGCTTGAAGTCTGGTAGACAACTGGCCTATCAGGCTCCTGGTACTCTGCCTTTTCATAGAGGGGTGCAGGGGGGGGGGCAATATGGGGGCAGGGGAACAACATGAGGGTAAGAGGACATGGGGGAGGGGACAGGGGACATCTGGCCCAGGCTGCCTTACCGCACTACCACCAGTTGTTTGCCCCAAAGGGACTTCGCACAATCATTGAAGCGTTCCACCTGTGTTGAGTGTCATGTCAATCAACAATGGTGCGGACGAACACTGTGGTCAAGATTTCTTCACGGTTCTTTCTTTCCGTTGCAGTACTACAGAAAAGCTCGTTCCATGGCGCTCACCAAGACGCATCCTGAACTGTACGCGGACGAATCTACGGCGGTGAGTCAGAACTTGTTTTGAAGCGCTCAGTTTGCTCAATAGAATTGGATCTGTCTGACTTTCTGTCGGCAACCAGGCTGATGTCAGTTGAAATTTGGCCCTTGTTGAAGTGTGTCTCGGATCGCGTCCAGTCCTTGTCTTTTCATCTTATTGTCTGGCAAGCGTTGCGCAGTGTGCTTGACTTGTACTGTTCCTGTGAGAGCCTTCGAGGAATGCGAAGTACAGCCCGCTTTTCAAAGGAAGGGAAGAAGGAACACGACGTTGTCTAACAATGCTGTGTTGATTTCAGAACTTGGCTATAGATTTTGATGACAAGGTATTCTAGAGTTCTAAGGGGTCGCAAACGCTCTGGCATGTTCGCTTGTCTTCTGTATGCGTTCTCTGCCTGGCAATTTGAAGCTGCGGTCTGACCTTTCCCAAGAAGCAGTTGCTGCTCTGGCATGGACGCTTCTTGTATTGCGTGGCTCTCACGCTCACACTCGAGCATTTCTGAAAATTTTCGACGCACTTTTAGCGTGTGAGAAACAGGCAATGGCAGCGTGAATCGCAGCTGTTTTGTCTTTAGTGCAAGGACAAAACGTCTGTGTCTGGGGAAACGGGCCCTCGACAGAGAACTGTCCGTATCCGTTTTACTGCTCATGAGGACGAGGTTTTCCAATAGTTTAGAATCATAGTTGAATGTTAAGTTTTTGGTTGCATTTTGTTCGATTTTTCGCAAGCAAAGCAAATGTTCTGTTGACTTAGGTATGAGCTTGCTTTCTTGTAATTCTTTTGCTGTTTCGAAAACGCAAGTGCATCATGCCATCATATCAGAAACTGACTCAAATAGACTTTTTGTGCAAGACAGCAGTGCGAAAGGTAGCAAATTACTTTTTGTTAGGGTCAGAAATGAATGGTTCTGAAGATCTCATTCACTTGCACAGAACCTCCCACATTCTTTTGATTTCCAAAGCCAACGGCTTCATTTTTGCCCCACAGCCCCCGCCCTTTTGCACATGTTCGTTGCAGGTGGATCAGGTCTGAAACAGAATTGACTTGTTTTGCGTAGTCTGGGTTTGCTGCGTTTTGTTTTCACCTCGTGTGGAGTGACAATGATTTGGTAAATTCTCACAGGGGTGTGGTTTGTTTTTCAGTCGAGTGTGGGGATCCTGAGTCGCCCGGCCTCGGAGCCTCCGTCTCCGTCGATGTCGCGAGCGTCGACTCCGGCCGCGTCCGACGTCGAGGACAATGACCAAGGTGACAATGGAGCCGTGGAGCCGAACAGACTCGTGTTTGTTACTCCACTGGGGCAACTGTCAAAGCGCGCACACGTGGAAGAGGGGGGGGGGGGCACCGTTTTGACTGCACTGATTTTGTTTCATAAACAGTTGTGGTCGAGTATCAACTGGCGTGCTTTGATCAAAGCGACCACGTTGTTCAGCCTCAGACTTGACGAGGGCTGTGCTCTCTCCACCAGTGGAAACTTGGTCACGGTACCTTAGTGTCGTGACTTGGTTTCGAAAGGCGCAAGTGATACAAGCCGCCTGGACGCGGGACTTGTATCACGACTCTTGCTTGTGTCCGAGTGTTACAAGTGATGTGTGTGGAAATTATTCCCCCCCCTCACCTTCCAACGCAAAAAAGAACAAAAAAAAGACGTTGAAGAAATGCCTTTCTGCAGACACAGGATGAGCGGCACAGTGTTCTTGTTCTGCCAGACTCTCAAGAGTTTCATTGCACTATTGCAGAAGACGAACCCGATCACGACAGTGAGGAGGAGCTGGAGGAGCTGAAGAAGAGGGAAGGTTCCCCGGCGGCGGGCGCAGCACAGTTCGAGACCTGAAGACGAGCTGCTGCGACGGGGGCGAAGTTATTAGGAAATTGTGCAAGTCTGCAGGGTTGTTGTGTTGCTGGGGTGCGTTGCTAGGAGACATACGACATACAATTAGGTGTCCCAAAGAAAGTTGGTTCTTGTGGAAAGACACGGTTGAAAATTCTTTTGTGATTTGTGCAGACCAATTGTTGTAGCCAATGAAGTTTGAGCGCCGGGTGTCGCCGGAGCGGTCGCTTTGTACACTGCAACATTGTTGTCCGTTGAGGGATGCGTACTTGACGATAGAAAATTGACAATCTTGCCAGAACAGCAGGAAGCGAACAGCATGGCACCATGTCTGTCCTCGGAACTTGTTCGCTTTGTCGTTTAATTCAGCTGAAGCTTGTCTCCCCAGCAGCTGGTCCAAAGAGTGTGCCATATACCGGTAGCTTCGTGTTTCAGACGTACCTTTTTCCCCAGTAATTGAGCATCAAAAGCACTGGGTGCGTCTTGTACTGGGGAATGGCGAGTTTTAGCAAACGACCTGGAAACGCAAACGCAACTTTTGACATCACAACATGCTAAAAGTTACGTTTGCGTTTCCAGGGTTGCAGGCTGTTTGCTGAAACTCCCCAATAAGTTTTCCATTGTTTCAAAAACTATCTTGGCACCAGAAAATACGGGCAAATGTCGGGTGCATGACAAAAACATGGAACTGTGCCGTGCACTTGTTTCCGATGCAGATCTACGAAGTATTATTCTCTTGCTGTAAGTTGTTCACAGCACCAGGTTGTGTAGGTAATTGGTTGCACTACGTTTGAAATGAGGGAGTCTGAAGCCAGGGATCGGCGTCCGTGCGAAGTAGAGGGCAAATTCAACATCAAGTTCGACTCTTGCTGTGACGCTTGAATATCGACGAGTTCGGAGGAGTGATTGAACCAGATGCTGCTATTTCATCTTGTAGTTACAGCTCTTTCTGGTGGGTGTCTGGTTGTTGCTTTGCACCAGCCCCACCCACGCGTTTCATTTCATGAGAACAAAATTACCGTAAAAGTTCTGTGCAAGACGCACCTTTTTATTTAGAAGGGGTGCGTCTTGCACACGGGTTGAGTTTTCTTGTTTTGATGAGGCCTTGGAGCCAGACTTGTTCACGGCCGCGTCAAATTAACGGAACTGTACGGTACGTTTGGTTCACGTGCTTGTTTGGCGCCGCTCCAACTGAAGAGTGTTTGATCACGTGGTGCTACGCATGCGCATGTCGGGTTGTCGGATCTCGTGTTACACGACCTGGCTGTCCAACTTCACGCTTGTGCGCTTTAGTGAGAGGATTTGCGTGTGAAGTGTTGTCTGCCAGAATTTTCAGAGTACAACTGTCAGTCATTTCTTGCCTCAGGCAAAAAACGAGGTTCGCTTCATTTGCGTTTCTGAAATCATTGTCAAACTCAACAACCACAGAATTGGCAGATAGTATTTTTTGTACGCAAACAGGTAATCAGACAAAACATATTCTTCAATCTAGGAATTGGTTGTTTTCGCAGTCCGCGTCAACGCTGTGGTTGAGCTGACCGGTTCCCGCGTACACGTGCGTTCTTGTTTTTCAACGGGAGTAGGAGTAAGAAGTCATCTGAGACTACCTCTCACCCTCTCCAGAAAAAACATTTTTTCAGACTGGATCACACATTTGTGACTGCCCCCCTCCCGAAAAGCTTTCACTTCAACCTCCCTCCCTTCCGCTCTTACGTGAAACGCCTCCCACCCCCCACCCTTTCCACCCCGGTGGCAATTTGTCAGGGCTTGGTCAAAATCTTGAGGCCAGACTCTTCCCAGGCCCAGGAGTAAACTGTTTCGACTTTTGAAGTGCGCCAGAGATGCTGATTGTTTTCCCCCATTGTACTTGTGAGATTGACAATGCACAAAACTGCAGCGTAAAACATAGTGTCGTGGTTTTGCCGTTCATGCACACATATTGCCGTCATGGTTTCACTGTTCATAAACAATCTATACTTCACACAATATTTTGGTCCGAAGATCGTGCAATAGTTTCATTTCCTGAAGAGAATAAATGCGTGTTACGAAAAACGTTGCCAGTCCTTATCAGGTCGCAAATACACGCTTGACAAGTTTTGTACACCATGTAACAGGAAACGTGTTGACTGAATCGTTCACGACAACAATGATTGGTTCCGGCTTGTGAGAAATCATGTTCAATTCGTGGTGCACTAGAGAAATAGAAATTACACCACAAGAAAACCCACCATGACCCCGATCGATATTCGAAGTTTGTGCTTTGCCCATCTTTAAATTTCAAGTGTGGAGGGGTGGTTGGAGGGCAAAGAGGTTGCAGTTCGAGGAAAAACTTCCCAGGGTGTGCAGGGTGCACGACATGTATCCAGAATGGATGGGAAATACGAGTGGCACTGGTTTACCGCATTTACTCTGTTCACCCATGTTTTCTGACGTTGTTCCCAAATGGGTATCAAAAGAAGTGGTGCGCAAAGACACACGACTGCGACAGCCAAAACGAGGCAACAATCCAGGATGCGCAGGAGTGCGCGTTGTTCATTGGTCGTCAAGATGGTGTCCTGTGGCAGGACCAGGATTGGTCAGACTCAGGAGTCAACGGCAAACTTCACGTGATATTGTGTGCTTGATAGCCTTCGAACAACTTGTTGGGGTAGGGTACCCAGGTAGTGCCACAACAAGTTCGCCCGGCGGACGAATCAGTTCGTGCGAATGGGACAGAAATGTCGAGGGCAGGGCTCTTTCTTGCCTTGAGACATCAGTTGCAGGTGCTGAAAAAATTTGGTCGCAAGGGTCCACGCGAGAAGGAATGTAGAGCCATCTGACAGGTGCACGGAACTGAAGCACACAAGCACGCTCAATCGTAAAAGTGAGCGTGCCAAAAACAGCGACCTCGTGCAATGGTCCCCCAAACGTGACTAGATTTCGGAGACCAGGCATGCGCAAAAACGCTACAAAACTGTAAAAGCTCGGGAGTCAAAAACAGGTGGTGGTCTACTTCAAGACAAACGATCGCCATGCCTTGCGTGTTTTTGCAAAGATGCAACCACTCACACAGGAGCACAGCTGCAACTCCCGCACCAACCAATCACTGGCAAGAATATTTCGCTTTGTGCGGGAAGACATGGCTGTGATTCAAATACGGAGTTCAGTAAAAAGGACACAGCACACAGAAAGATCTCACTCCGCTGTCAGCGTCGCTACAGTCGTGTCACACAGGACAAAACGTACTGCGCGTCACACAAACCACAAACACACAACCTGCAAAGATTATCCACTGTAAATACCTTCTACGGTAACAAAACTGACTAGTCTGCACTGTAAACGGGATAAAAATAACCACAACAAAAAGTGTTGCTCTGTTTTGTTCAGACGGCTTCAGTCACATTGTGCCATTCTTCAGGTCCTTGTGCACCTTGGGTAGATCCGAATCAGTGTGCGCATGCGCATGCACACGCGCGGCGCAGCACCCTGCAGTTTTTCCTGGCGATTGTCTTTCACCCTTTGCTCTGGATTGCTCTTCTTCCTCCTCCTGCGCGTTTTCAACAAGAGGGCGCTGCTCTTCAGCCACGTCACGTGTCTTGCCATCGTCCCTGCTGTGTACTTTGGAATGGTCACTGTGCGCAGGGGATTCCCTGCTGTGCGGCGAATCCCTGCAGTTTTTTCCTGATTTGTCTATCAACGGAGCTTCCTGGCTGTTTTGATCATTCAGACCCGTGTCGTCAAAATCATCGAACAGCTGCAGGGAGTCGCTGTTGTCCTGACTAGCTGCGTCGCTTCTCTTTTCACACAGGGGCAAGTGCATCTCCAGATCCTCCGATAAATGCAGCGAATCACTCGCGCTGCCGTGGCTCTGATAACTGGCGTCACTTTCCTTGGCCATGAGTATGATGTGTCCGTTGTGCATCACCATGTCCTTCCCACTGCCGCCGCCATCGCTGTCCACAGTCGAGTTGCGACTGATTGTTTGTCTGGGAGGTTCCAAGACAACCGTGTTGCCAGGGTTACTGCTGCAGATAGAGCTGACCTCTGGTGACCTTGATGTTGACGTTGACCTTGACACGATGTTTGGCAGAGTGGGAACCTGAATGGTGATGGTGGCGCATTCTTCGTCGTTGTACGTGTCCGGATAGCGCTCCAAGCGCGAAACGGGCAGCGTGACTTGTGGAACCTGAAACGAACGTGATGACGTAATTTAACAGACATTTTTTCCTGACTCAACCGAAGAAGGCCAGGACGAAAAAGCGTAGTGTCACGCAACATTACCGAGCCTGGTCACCTGCTTTGAGATGAGAGAGGAAGAGAGAGAGAGAGTGAGTGAGCTAGTTATGTGATTAGACAGGAGCCATTTTTGTACAGTGTGAGGACCCTGTCGGAACACCCTCCACCACACAGGATGTTTCGTCTTGCGTCCTGCACCAGATGGCGCTCGTGCATTCCGTGCGTGACCCTACGTTCTGACACCACTCCACACACCCTGCAAAACCCACTCCCAACGCAATGTCTTGAGTTACCTGCAGTGTGTTTGTGTCATTCGCTGCTTCCGATGCTTCCTCCGCCTGCGCGAGACTGGACTGACTCAGAAATAGAGTCGGCGTCAGTTGATCCCAGTTGTAGAATGTGTACATTGGAGTGTAGCGAAGTGGCTCGTTCTCCTCCTCGTCCTGGAACTCCACGATACCGAACACGCTCTCTTCGTACGTGGGCGGTGCTGCAGATAGAAAAGAAAGGTTCTGAGTTTTGTTCGCCTGCGTTTTGTTTGCGGTTTGCTGCCCGCAACACACACAAGTACAGACTGCAGCTTGTCGAATTTTACACCAGACGGTGAGCACAGAAACAGAGCAAAGCTGGAAACAACTAAAATTTCAGTTGTTCCTAGTTTTCCAAAACAAATTTCACACAGGTGAAGCCCACTTTTCTTTCTTGTAGCAGCACTGATCAAAGCGGCACACATATCGGATATCTCACGCTGCTCCTGATTTCTCAAAACATTTTCTTTCTGTCAACGTGACGAAACAGGGAAACGCACGAATGTCGTCCATGAAGGCGAAGCACTGGCTGCTGTAGCCGGCGCTGTGTCCGGCTTCGAACGGCGGCGGCGGCGTGGACGGGCGCCGGTCGAGCAGCGCCGAGCTGTAGGACGGCGGGCAGATGATGACCTGGCGCAGCGGAACCGTCCCGATGATGATCTCCGTCGAGATCTGCACCTTCCCGCCCCAGTTCGGCTCCACCGAAAACTGAGAAAACACACACCATGAAAATCTAGAGGCACACACACACATACACACACGCACACACACACACAATGAAAATTTTGAACCGGAAATCGGAAGATTAGTGGATTGCTCGCCCCCGTCAAAAACAAAATTTCGAGCAAGAGCAATTCCACATTGTCTTGTTTTCACTGTCCCTTTGTGCCACAAATCGCTGACACTCATTCCTTGCACAGATTGGGCAGTAGATCTAGTCCACAGGACAAGAAAAGGCAGCACAGGAATCAAACACACACAGCGCGATCTCAAAAGTCAAAGCAGTCACTCTTATCCATTGCACTCGAGCTCTGAAGACTTGTGAAAGTGAATCTCACCGTGAGTGTGTAGAAAATTTCGATGATTTTGCACCCGTCGAGTCTGGATGGCGGGAGAGACGGAACCTGGAGCGGCTCATTGTCCCAGCGCTCCGCCTGACCCGGAGGCACCTCCCCCTTCATGATGCACTTGACGATGCGCGACGTGGTGTGACGCTTCAGTTTCCCCAGACATGAGACATTCAGACCCGTGCTGTGTAGACCTTGGTGCAGTGCGTAGAAGTTGATGTGCTGCAAATCACAACAAACGCGCACTGAACAGAGGCGCCGACTGCAGAGGTCATCATACACCCAATTCATATTGGCAGGAGAGTGACGTCACCACCTTTCCAAAACTGTAGGGCTGATCCCAACAACTGAAGTGGAGGGTGTCGACATCGCCTTTTACAATCACAACTTGAAAACAGGGTTTGGGACAGTGACCCTTTTGGAAAGTGTCAGAAACATCACATTTTCTCAGTTTCAGAAAGCGACGCCAAGAACCCAAACTACTGTGAGCGGCACACACCATGGTTGTTCCACCAGGCCCTAAACACATACAGCAGCACTGAAACACACACACACACACACACACACACACACGCGCGCGCGCGCGCGCAGGCACGCACGCACGCACCATTCACCTGACACAGAATCACTTTTGACCGGGTGACTGTTGTGTTGGACGCGTTGTGAACTTCAGCGTTGATGAGGATGTTCTGTCCGGGGACGTAGCCGCGCTGATCCAGGTGGAACTTGGCGGACACGCTCCCGGACACACAGCAACAACAGTTCACCGGGCTCTGCCGGTCAAACTGAATTGGTGCCTGCAAGGAAAGTTTCTCTGTCCAGAAGTTCTTGGGCCTGTTCTTTTTTGCACCCCAGAATTTCTGGGGTCTCGGTTTTGCTGTGACATGCCCAAATGGTGCCAGAATGCAAAAGCAGCGTGACCCAGAAAACCCGAGGAATCCCAGAAATTCTGGGACGCAAAAAGAACAGGCCATTTGGCTCAAAGTGTTGTGGCTCCATCAATGAACATTTGCATGTGCAGCATCAAACGAAAGGCCAATGATTTCCGGTCTTCGTGACAGGAAACTAACTTGTTTCCGTGCGAAAGCTAACTGCCACAGATATTTAAATCACTCACTCGAACAGCCGCCTCTCTGTTCAAATCCAACTGGCTCAGCACCGAAAAGGCTTTCTTCACATTTTGGTCGAACTTCCAGGGCCTCTCCACTGTCACTTTGCAGAAGTACCGCACGTAGCCGTGCGCTCCTTCGAATGACGAGGGAAGCTCTTCGGGCAGGGTGAACTCGAAAGGGTAGATCTGTCTGCCAGACGGGTGAACAATGGCGGTTCCACCAGGCCCTGAAACACACACAGAAGGCATAAAATACACACACACACACACACACACACACAGTGATCCAAGGATTCAATTCTAAGAATTAGCATTGGACGAATGGTTGGTTCGAGACAATAATTGAAAATTGCCTTTCTGGACACACAAAACACGCGCTCATTTGTAAAATTATTTGATTCACCCAAGTACGAGGACAACACGAAAGTCTTTCACGTCATGTTCAACCCAACCGTTTTCAAGGAAAGTGACTCAGTGCAAAAAAGTTACGAAACTTGAAATAAGCAAGTTGCACAAGACGCAAAACAGCTTTGTTTTGTCCTCGTATCTTTGGCCACACCTACCCGTCCCGTACAACAAGATTTCCTTGTTGAAGTAACATTCCTCCGCCCTGTAACACTCGTAGTACGTGCGCGAGTTGTCACGTAACATCCATTTGTCCCAGTGCACTTTAGTTTTGCCTTGACACTCGACAACTATACCTGAAACGGAAACGTGGTGTCAAAAGCGTGTTTGTGCCGACATTCTTTCGCTGGTGTTTCTGGTATTTATTTGCAGCAAAACAAGAATCAACTTTTGTCAACCGATGCTGATACAGTGATGAGTGTGCGGTCATGCGTTTGGTTGGTTGTGCGAGGCATAAGAATCTGTTCAGAAAAGATCAACAAACAGAAACAGTTGCTCACTTCTGAGTTTCAGCTGCTCGGAACAGTCGATCACGACGTGGCCGTGGACCAAATCTCCCGCTTGATAGACGCCCTGTGAACTGCCATAGACGATGTCCAGCGAGCGCAGCTTCACCATTGAGACTGCATTTTGTGCACAACTTCTACGCTGAACAAGCAAAGGCAAGACTCACTGCCTCTTGTCTCAGGAACAAATTGGCACTCCACCTGCATCCGCGAGACAAATGGCAACTGCCAAGCAAAGATATCCTGCACATGAGATGCCCACAGTGAGTGATCCTGTGGAGCAAATCGGAAACACTATCCATAACAGCTGGAACAGCGCAGCGTGCGAGTGTTTGCCACGGCAAGAAGATTAACGGATCGGTAAATGTCCTTGAGTACACACGCCCACTGAACACCGAAAATAAGCCAATCCCACTGATCAATACTCGTGTTATGTTTTTTGTAAGCGCGACTCCGAGTTCACGGTACGTCACAATGCAGGCAATGTTTGCCTCTTATTCTCCAGCCCTTTGTCCCAGCACTCGCTTCTCGTAACAGGCGTCATACTTTGTGGACAGAAGAGCCTGAGGCAGGTGATGATGTTTTTTCTTATCACTGTTTGACAGTGCAAATTTACACTCGACAGCTTTATCTGAAAGCAACACATTGCACAGCACGAAACTGCGTGACTTCATCGACGCACCGAAGATTTTGAAACCAAATGAGTTACCAACACCAGTGAACGAAAATACAACCCGTTTCAACCCATTTGCTGCAGATCCCAACAATTCAATTGACAATGGGAAACAAGTTTCGTGCGAAAATAACAAAACCAGTCAGTGAAGCGACTTTCAGCGAAGATTAGAACTGTGTAAATTGGTGATTTAGGGGTACTTTGTGGCGTCAAATGATCCTCATGTCAATGGCTCCTTCACACTGACAAGCACTGAATTTCGAGGACCACAGAATTGTGGAAAGTTGGGCGATAATAGAGGAAACTACATTTAATCTGGTCTTAATTGCCAGGAGGAGGACACAACTCCAACGAATTCCCATGCTTCTATGAAACATACCTTTCTATTGCAGAAGAACTGAAGAAAAGTCCAAATATTCTGTTCATGAAACAACTAAGCACGAAAAATCAAAAATCTAAAAAAATTTTCATCTCTCCTACATTTCCGCTTCCGCTGAGCACCCGCTTCTTTCCGGATCAAGTTTTCTGTTTGCTGAGTTCAACAAAATTGTGGTTGATCAAGACTCAGCAGCTTCCGAATTGAAAAAAGGTATGCACATCACACAGGATCGAGTGTTGTTCGTGAGTCTGTAGTGATGACTTTGAGCGTTACGTCTTCGTTTCCTAAATCCGTACACAGCAAGAGCTGTTTTCCGGTCTGTTGGGCTGTTTCTGGTTTTGATTAAGTGTGGGGGGTTTTCCGTGGATCGACCATATCTGGGTCTGATGTGAAATGTTGCACTTTGCTGCATGTTTGCCTCAGTAGCCCAGGACGAAATGATAATGTGTTCAACCTTGTCAGAATGGCTTACCATTGCCAGTCTCCCTGGGTCAATGGGCAAGACCCGGCATCCCAGACATTGTGGGCTAGACCGTCAAATACTATGGCCTTGAGTCAAAGGTTATGACAGTCCAGCCCACAATCTGCCTTGTGAGCCTTCGGTCTCGCAAGTGAGCGGTGGGTTGTGGACAGAATGCCTTTCTCATGGTTGCGAAGCAGAATGAGCGAAGTTGGGACTTTGACCCAAGGTCTGCCCATTGCCTCAATGATCATTTTCTGAACCAAAATGCCTTCCCCCGCGCTCTGAAACCAAGATCTCAGGCCTGTCTGCACTCTGACACGGGACTATGGGACACACCCTCATCTTTTGTTGTTTGTCAGTTCGCTGGAGTGCCAGTGGTGTCGATCTGCCTGAAGATGGGGAAGCTGACGCTGTTTGAGATCAGGTTCCCGAACCCAGTGTACCAGGCTGGACAGCAGATCAACGGGAAAGTGGTGATGCACCTCGCTGAGCCCATGAAGATGCGCAGTAAGTAGAGCTCAAGTCGAGCTGTATTCAACCATGCAACAAATCCCAGTTGCTTTCTGATTCTGATGAGACAAAATTTGATAGATATCCTGAAAATTTGTGTCGTTTGTATCAGGATCGAAAAAAAAGAGGAATGAAATCTGTGGTGCTCAGCAGAGTACAAGAAACTATCCTTTCCTGTCAGGTATTCTGCTGAATGTGCTTGGCAAGGCGAAAGTTCACTGGACGAAAACAAAGCACAGCGGCAAGAACTCGCGTACTGTGCACTACCGAGCCGAGGAAATCTACTTCAACGAAAGGATCCTTCTCTTTGGAACCCGTACGTCCTTTCTCTTTTGGTTGAGTGCGTGGGACAACACGTGGCACTGCCTCCAGAAGCCGCAATTCAGAAGAACAAGGGTTCCCACACACGAAGCAAAAACGCTCTTGGAAGATTGTGCTGTTGGAGACGCGCGTGTTCAACGCGTGGCGTTCTTGTTTTGTCGTTTGAACGGGTCGTTTAAGACCCCATCCGCTTGGATGCGCAGAACTTCTTTTTTGAAAATTTTGCAGTGAACGGAGACAGCAAAATGCATCCGCAGGGGCAGCACGAGTACCCGTTCACGTTCCATCTGCCCCAGAACCTGCCCACCTCATTTGAGGGACAATATGGCTACGTGAGATATTCAGCCAAAGCCAACATTGATCGACCGTGGAAGTTCGACCACGACACCAAAAGCGCTTTCACTGTAATTTGTCAGTACGACTTGAATGCCAACTTCGCTGCGAGTGCACTGAGGGTGAGTCAGCGTAGCTGTATTGTGGTCGTCCCTTTTGGTGAAATTTCTTTTCACAGTTTGACACAAAGACGAAAGGATGTTGGGAAGATACAGGATTTTGGGTGGGCGGGGAGGGGGTTGATGAGGATGACCCCCAATGGGACTTTGAAATGTTGATTGGGGTGAATTGGTTTCGGGTTTTGCCAACCTGGGCCCCGTCTAAGATTCGCCCCTTGTGTTGGACGCGTCCAATTCTTCACAGTTGGGCCCAGTGTTTCCCACTCAGGAAGACCTGAAAATTTGAAGATCAGGGAAAAGTCAGATATCATTTGAAAAAATCGAAGAAAAATCAAGAAAAGCTTTCTTCGTTTTGGTTTTTAGGTGATTTGAGATGGGTTGCACGATTTGAGCCAAATCGGTGCGAGCCAAATCGAAGCACCTATAGGCAGCGTCTTCCAAAAGTATGTCAGCAGCAGTTTCAT
>JAAUXT010004315.1_pt1 | contig 21582 bp, 25 predicted proteins | sample 7278171 | NCBI WGS metagenome assembly JAAUXT01 (sample SAMN14350112, study PRJNA611818) | marine sediment metagenome | isolation source: surface marine sediment (1.8m) | place: French Polynesia: Moorea | collected 2018-08 | reverse complement strand
CCTGCTTTCGAAAATTTTTTTTTTTAAAAAATGAACAGTGATCCACACTTACAATTTTTCCCAAATTGGCTCCAACCTCCCCCTCCAGTTAGACATGCTTTACACACATGGACGGACACACATACAGACTGATGGTGATTACACTATGCGTGTGGTTACACCCTTCGGGACCACACGCTTAAAAATGCGCACACAAATGTGCGTGTGTGCGTCGAGTACATGTTTGTCGGACGAAACTTTCACTTTCACTGTTGACTATAACTCACGCCGAATTTTTGTTGAACCCACTGAGGTGCATCAGAAGAGGATGTTCCTCTGTTCATCCGTGAAGAAGTTCTGCTGCGCAACCTGGAGCAGACCAAAGGGGTCCTGGGTAACGCAAGGGCTCCTCAGCTGCTGGGAAAATCTTTTGCTCTCTGATGTCACACGCTGCCACAAGCAAAAGCTTGTCATTTTTTACATCATTTGTTCAAATTCAGAAAAGGGCCTTCCTGGACATTGGCTCTCTTCATCAAGTTTGTGACAATGAGGTGCAACGACTGGGTCCGGACCGAGAAGGCTGACTGAATCCATTTTCAACCGCTTAATACAAAGAACCTGAGAAACTCCAGCTTCGTTTGTGAGACCCACCTGAGTTGAGCGGGTGACATCGATTTTGAACGAAAGGATGACATCGATTTTGAACTCAAGAAACCGCAAATGACTTTTTCCGGAGAACTTGCTTTGATTGGAAAAGCCGGAAAGATTCCCGTCTTGTTTTGATCCAGCGCGAGCGACAGATCATGTTCACAGATCTCAACCCAATTTCACTCAACTTCAAAGGGATTCCCCGTTGTTTTCTCTTGAATGCATTTTTGAAGCCGCCGCGGTGTGAAGACAAGACATCATCGAATCATCCATTTTGCTGATCATTTCCAGCAGATCGTCTCCGGCGCAGGTTTCTTGACAGAGTCCCACTGTGGGAGACGATGCCAAATGCATGAACGACCTACTTTCGAGAATTAGGGTCACAAGGAAAAATCGAAAGGTTAACGACGAGTGCAGGAGGCGTCGGAGCTGTGCACGCAGCGTCGGGATGGTTCCTTCAAGATCCCAACACAACCTGAAATTTGTTTCTGGTTCGTACCGTGGTGAATATCAATCTTTCGTTTGATCTGGTTGGTCTGAACGTTCTGTCCGGATTCTGGGTGGGTAACGATACGCCCGGCAAAATTTCTGTGTGGAGATCTGGTTCTGAGGAAATGCTTTCCTCATCATAAAAATCCAACCTGTATTTGACCTGGTTTTTGATTTCTCCTTGAATGCATTACCCTAATGAGGTCGACAGTTCTGCACAAATTAGGAGACACTTCATGAAGAAGGAAGAGAAAGCGTGATCCAAGAAGCAATACGAGCGAAGTTCCAATGAAATCGGCTTTTATCCAAGGTTTTACTGATTCTACAGTTTGATCCTGTCAAACATGGCTTTGTCAAAGAATGTTGACAATTGTTTTGTTGTTTCTCATGAACCAGATATGTTGAGTATAGGCTTTAGAACTTTTCTGCAACAGTCTTTACAGCGATAAAACCAAAGTTCCTTGTCTCGTCATTGTTTTGTGCTATGAATGCACTTATATTCCAATGAATTCATGCTTGCTCATGCCACCACCAACAGAGAGAATAGTTAAGTGACAGAGAAAAAGTTAAAGTTTTGTGTGAATGAGGAGCCACATCCATTTCATATTGTCTGTAGACAAGAGGTATTTTTTGGCAGGAACTGTTTCAACTTCAGTTTTGGTACTCTCTACAAATTTCAGTTGCCTGCATCACTTGGAAGCCACTTGTTCGGGACAGAAGTCGATTTCATTGGGACTTCCCTCGTGTGCACCAAACCCAAAGTTTGGGCACGTCCTTTTGACTGAGAAATCAAGAAAACAGCTTTGGATGTCAATTTCAGATTTTTGGGACGAATGTTAGTTGATCGATGCAATGATTGACTCACTGAGTGTTTTCTTTGTTCAAAAGCAGCAAAGTTTCTGTGCAGGACAGCAATGCTGTCCGTGAAGTTGCTCCCAGTAAAAAGTCACTGTGAGACCATTGTTCCGATTCAGCAAAGGTTGAGTGCTTTGTTGTTTTCGCTCATGCAAATGTACAACACACACCTGTCCCCACAGCTACTTCTGTGCCTCTCAACAACCCACTTTTTTCCAGGCCCGAGAGTTTAGACGAAATTTACACGTTTGATCAGCTAATATGTACATTACCTTGAGGCTTAAATAGCCCCCGTCTGTTTGTTTTACATGAATACTAAACAGGTTTTTTATGGCTTTCAAGGAGGAAATGTCAATCCGAAAAGTGTTGATTTTAATTAAATAAAAATGTGAAATGAGTCACTTCTCATTGATTTTGTTCAACTACAAAGGCGATGAAAGATTCCGAGGAAGATTTGTTAAAACCAGTGCAGAATTTAATCTTTCTGGCTCGAATGATCCCTTTTCGTGGTCGGTTTGGCATGAATGGGAAGGAGAAGCATTGTCCAATGAAAATGATCACCCCGACCACCAATCCACTGCATGTGGTCTCCCCGGTTGTTGTCTGGAAATGTAAGCATTCCTTGCTGATGATCCCATGCTATCGTAAAATTTTGTCTTTTCCTCAAAACAAAAAGTATGTTTGCGTCATGTTTGGTGTGAATAAGTTTGACATGTTGGGCTGAAAAGGCCAAGTTGTATGTCTGCCTTCAGTTTGCTGTTTCTCTTTTTCAGGCACTTTGCCCCGTTTTGTTCAATCTCGATTCCCGTTTGTGATTGCTTGGTCTTGTCAGTTTCTTATGTCAATGATTTCAGAAATGTAGAGGAAAAGACCAAAAGAAAATTTGCCAGTTGCTTGGTGGGAGACCAAAGCCCAGGGAGAACGCATTCAAACAAACAAGGTATTTTCATTTTGTTGCTTTCCGCAAAAAATTCGATGTTGAGAAAGACTATTTTTGTTGTAGTGATGTGGCTTCAACTTAGGAATGTGAAGGTTTCACATTGAAGTGTTCTGTTTCTCACATAACTGCTGTTTCGAACTTCCATTTGTTTTGCGTGACACGCCGGTATTGACAGCATTTTGTGCCTTTGTTAAATTCATAGTAAAACACTTGTCAAAGAAGAGAATGCCACAAAAAGCTGCGAGACCTTGGAACGTAACTTGTGTTGGTCCAAACAATGGTGGGATGGCATCAAAGAGTATCGATTACAAATAATTCTACATTTATATACTTCAAACTTTCACCACATTTAACAGCGTCAATACGATCAATTTCACACGTTCAGGTTCAGGAAGCAGAGGGGCTCTTCGCTCTACGTGAGAACATTCAACAACAATTTCCATTCTGTGTGTCCTCAGAATATCTCTGAAGCAACAGGAAACAAGAAAAAATGATTTGACCACTGTTCCTTTTTGGGAGTTCTTTCTGCAAGTGGGACTTGGTGCGACAAATCTTAACCCGGTTCAAAGTGGTGGGAGGCTCACAAAAACAATGGAAAGCTTCATACTGCTTCCTTCCCCATGCAGAGAACTTTAGAACAACCGTCCGTGGTCAGTTTGGAGTTCCTGTTCACGATCTTTCCTCCAGAAAAAGTTATTTTTCAGATCTTTTCTCTTGTCATTTGAATAATTGATGAGAGGAACCAGGCACGCAAGTAGGTCACTGGACTAGAAGGTCAAAAGGGTCATGTTCGGCGCAGCGTTCGTTTCCTTCCGACGCAGAACTGACTCGGGATTCGCCACCCTGACCTGGTAAAAGCAACATCCAACAATGCTGTTAAGCTGGCTTTTACATCCACTTGAAAAAGCCACTTACTTACTTTCTCTTCAAAGCTGTTTAATTTTGGATCTGATATTGTTGATTCAGAATGCAATCATTACTTATTGATCGAGCTTCCTTGTAAAGTCATGACAGAAGCTTCCTTCTTGATTGATTACCGCAGAAATCTTTTCAACAAACAAATCAGGCTTGAATTTCATATTTCCGAGGGCAGCAAAAGAGTATCAATGTTCCATCTGATCGATGCAAGTGTTTGTTTCGCTTTCATTGATCATATTTGACAAGCAATAATTACATTCTGAAACAAGTGTAAATGTTGCAACCAACAGCAGAGAAAGTATCGGGTGAAATAATCTCTCTCCGAACTGTGTTGAAAACAACGATTTCTGCAAATCTGTCCCCGAAGAAGAAACCTGCCCAACAACAAGTTGATTCGAAAACCCTCTGTATGTCTCAGAGGAAACCATCAACAAAAAGATCCTCGGTTATATTTATCTTAAGGACACCTTTGTGACAAAAGGAAAAATATAAATATCATTAAGGTCCGTTGAGTTGGTCCCTTGATGCTGCAGCGCGAAATGAAAAGGTCGAATGCTGGTAAATTGGCTTGTTTTGGGGGATCATAACGAAGCCTAATGATCAATCAAAACCATACATTTGCATGAAAATGCTTCATTTGAGCTCATTTGATTGCCGTGCTCAAAAGTACATTTGCAGAGGTTATTATTTTCTCCCTGATGAATCATTTATGAGCAGCAACGAGGTTTGTCCCGTGACCCGAGGCTTCCCCTGCAGCCGCAGTCTCCTACACAAAGATCGGCGCAGTCCTCCAGCCGCTCTGAACTTGTTGCTCGGACGTTCTTTGTCTCAGTTTAAACCAAAAACGGAAGGATCTCTTTTTGTAAAAAGACCGGTAGAGAATACCGCACGAGAGAAAAATTCGAATGAAGACGGCTTTTTCCATGCAGACAAAGCTGTGTCATCAAGCTATCCACTGTAAAATTAACTCAAAAATGTGTTTGAAACACAATCTTTTGAACTGATTTATTTTCCCTTGCAAACAGGAACCTTGCTCTGCAATCTGGCTTTTTGTTCATAAGTCGGCAACGCAGTGTGAACCAGTCGTTCCGTTTGGTACGACGCGTTCGCAAGGTTCGCCATTGTTTCAATGCTGTACCTGATTCTCCAGCGCCCGATGTTCCCCAAGTTTTCAGCACAACATGTACTAGTTCCGAGGACAAAGTATTTTCACATTCTCACCAAGATAAGAAAACACACAGATGATACTGATCCCAAACGAGTACTTACTGCTTAATCAAAGAATCCCTCATTCCGCTGATCATCTTTGATGGAAAATGATGAGCTATGATAATGTTTAATCATAACTATCATTATCAAAGGCCCTTCATCAAGTTACATTAGTAATTACATTTGCCAGCTTCAAAGGCCGCCAATATGAGCTGCGGCCCTTAAAGCCATCTGATGCTTGAGCTTCACCTTTGTGGCCCCTTTGAAAAAGTACTTTTAACTTTAGGTGACCTAGAGTTACTTTATAATTGTCAGCCTTGGGCACAGGCTTGATCGTCATTGACAAAACTTAGCTCTTCGAGGTAATACCGTATTTTTGTGATGAAAAAATAAATGAACCAGAGCTGTGAGCTTGGAGCTGTTCAGACTCTACTTGTTCGCTTGTGTGAACTTGCGACGCAAGACACAACACTACTTTTGGAGAGCGGGACCACGACCACGACTGCGCTTCTTTTGTCTTTGCTCTCTTTCAGCAACTAGAACGGCTTTTTGCACAAAAAGTATTCTTTTGGACTGCATCCAGCAGTTCGCTGCAGGCTTTCGTGTTTGAAAACATTTACCTAAAAGTTGTTTTTGCCATAATTGGCTCTGGACACACGCCAATATTAACCATAAAACAATAGAATGCATTTTGCGTCTATGCCTCGTAGCCTAATGCGATTGTTTATATAATTACTAAATGGTTACTTAGCAACCAATGGAAAAACAATTGCCCAAAATGGTGCTTGTTTGAATGATTAGGCTTTCACATGATAAAGTGTTTGTCAATTTGTCAAACTGAGCCCGTCTGAAGGTTTGTCTTCCTGATATCCAGGTCTTCCTTGGAACACTTCTTTTGCGAGCACGAAAAAAATGGTTCTGCAACATTCTCCTGTTTCAGTGGTTGACCACACTTTCGTAGGACTTTCCAAATTCGAAAAGACCAAGGGGTTCGAAGCTGTTCCTTCCGAACACCAGCTCTGGGAACGTGTTCAGGAACACCAGTGAGTCAGCAAACAAAAAAAGTGTTTCTAGTTTCTGACAACTTCATGCTTTTGCAACTTTCACCTTCTGTGTGGTTTAGTGAGAGAAATGTTCGCTGCGCTTTGGCTCTGACGAAAACTTATTTTCATCACCCCTTTTGTCCGCCTCAAGGTTGAGAGCTGAGGAAGGCTTCAGAGGAACAACGGCGTTCACAAAGCTCCGTGTCCATATTCATACTGAGGCAAATTTTGTCTATTCGTGTTGTCAGCGCGTGAAACAAACATCTGGCACAATTTTTGACAAGATCAGCCAATTCATAACATCCAGTCCCACGCCAGACAAAGTTCCCTGGTCAGCAGCACGGAAAGATCATTGACCGACCAGTGTACTTTCTCCGGCTTGACGACGCACATGAAGCAACTTTCATGCGATACTGAACTGAAGGAGCATTCTACCCTTACATCAACTTCCTTTCCGAAAAGGGATACAGTAAACAACCCGAAATCAAAGATCCGTCTTTTGCATGAGAAGAGCAATAAATATGATAATACAGTTATAATTGATAGTGATATATGGACATTAAGGCATCAAAAGCCTTGACTCAATTACTATGCTCAGACATGCCATTAGAAAATAAATCAAGTTTGCTACTTTTCCCGAATCTTATCGAAGATCAATAACAAACACAGAAGACTGAACAGAAACTTGTTGAGCTGCTTGTTTCTGTCGCTCCTAAATTTGTGCCAAAAGACCCAGAAGGACAGGCGTCCAGCGAGATCCTCAGAAAAACAAAAATTGTCGAGCCAGACAAGCACAAACAAGTGGACAGACGGATGGACGAACTGATGATCAAATTTATGGCAAATGGGTGGACTGATAGACACACCGTTTTTCGAGAAGAAACGTCTGTGAATCCGATATCACAGACAACACATAAGAATGTGACGGAAGCAACTCTGCAGCGCTAAAACAGTGCAAACACGAGCAACATTCCATGCTGAGAACGGCAAAATAGTTGTTTGATATGGTGAAGTCAATCGTCAGTGCAGGAACTTGGCTGGAACGTCACCAGCAGAGGCGTGCAAAATGTGTTTCCTCCCATAAGTGTCGGTTGAGCATCGATGAGAAGGGTGTGTACATGAAGTCATATCCTATTATAATCCACAGCTCTGCATCCATCATTAGTAATATCCGTTGATAGATCCCCACCCTGCTTCGAAAGATGAAGAGGACCTGCTTTCAACAGAAAAGTCTTCCAACACACATTGGATATGTTCTGTTTCCTCAAAATTAAAAAACCTTGAACAAACCAGCCTGGGGTTTGTGACTTGTACCTTGCCGTCAGTCACCATTGCAATTTTTTTCCAAGTTTTGAGGAAGTTTCACAGTTGTGCCATTGTGAGGCTGTGTTCTCAGTTGGCCCGTTTTGGAGGGTGTGTCCACAGTACAAAGTCAGCAACGTGGTGACACAACTGCCACCCCAAGCTGCTCTTGGACACCAGCTTCATCAAAACTTGACGAGGGCAACTTGCCCAAATTCGACACAGGTTCCCTTCCATGTGCACTGTGTTGACTGCTTTGCGAAAACCTTGAATGTGACCTTAGCCACCCAAAAAGCCCAGGCGTCTGTACCAGCCCACTTTACCACACGACCACACCAGAACAGACTTCATTGACCCTGATGAATAACGTAGACATTTTACAAAATGTGTTGCCCATGCAGATAAAGCACAACAGGGCCGAAACACAAGTGCATCATGATTTGAGATCGTTGCAACAGACACCCAGTTGTGTGCACCCCAAATGGCCCGCTAAAGACGCCACCAGGTGCCAACTGATATCGATGTACCAACAAAGAAGATCGCCAAAATGTGTGGACACGAACCTTCAAGAAAAACTTTTCCAAACAGAAGAGGGTTTCTGCTCAATGAATGTTCAAGTTCTGAAATTACAGCCATCTCACCCGCACACCAACAGCCGCCGCAAACGCCTCATCCCGGATTTTTCTTTGTCGTGCTTCGTGCACACACTGCAGTCTTTTTGTTCTTTTCTCCGCTTGAAATCATCATTGGCAAGGCCCAAATCTCATTCCAAAAGCTTGCTTACATAACAAAGAAAAATGTTTTTTGAGGAATATTTTAGTAAGTGATCAGGTGTGGATATCAAACACGAGGGATCAATTAATTTGCACCAATTAACACTGAGATGAGAGATTCGTCTTCATTAAACATCCGGAGCACCAGCCACATAAATCTCGTCCGCAGCATTTATTACCCTTTAAAAGTTACGTATGATGTCAAATTAATTTACAAATTTTTAAAATGGAAAAGCGTCCGTTATTTTTGAAAAGCTTTGCGAACTGAAGTTCTTTTTTGAAGGGTGTGACGAGAGGTGAACTCATCTGTCAAGAAGTGCGCCGACGCTTGGTGATCTCTTCAAAAAGTTGTCATTCGGGAATGGACAACAGTTTCTAAACATCAGACGCACCCAAAAGATGTCCTACAGCAAACCAAATGAGATGGAGACAGAATGTTTCATATTTTTGCCAATAAGCGGTGAGAACTCTGTTTTTGCGATACAAATGTGTCGTGTCTGGAACTGTAGAAAGGTGACACCGCTGTTCGGGTGTACTGCACAAATACAGGAGAAAGGTTATCCACTCTCTCCCCGAGATCTTTTGAATTGTCAAAACAAATATGGTTTTTAAAGCTTGGCGAGGAATCAATGGCGACAGAACATGCGAGGAGTTCATTATTATCGTTATCCCTGGTGATTTGATAAATTCCCTGCAGTGTAATGTTGCCTGGAAAATACGGAATCTCGCTGTTGATTAATGTTCTGTGTCTCAACATGTCAAAAGCATTACTGTTGAAAGCGAATCTTGGAATGAAATTGTAATTGATATTTTTTTGTGTGCAAATCGGCTGAAAAACACAGGAGAACCCCACGTTGCTGGCATGTTGCTCAAGGAAAACTGTTGAAATGTCTTGTGTCGACTTCGTCCGCTTCTGAAAGGCCGCTTCATTTGTATGCCAAGCAAGCAAAAATCATCTGACATCAACAGAATCTCACAGAACGGACAACAGCACTGAGATGTCATGATGATTTGTAACTATGACAACGAAGATCATAATGCAATCTTCCCCCGCAATGATGTTTGGAAAATAACCTGCGTGGCTTTTTGCAAGTCAGGTCCAGGTTCACAGCCGCAATTTGGTTTCAAAACTGGACAGAAACTGTCGCGAGAACCAACAGAAAGATGTCACTTGCTGTAGATGATCAACTGCCTGTAAAACCGCGAGAGAAGTAACAAATATGGACACGGAATTTTGTATTCTCTTTTCAACAGACATGCAGCAAGAGTTCTGCATGCACAGTAATCTTGACCTGCATGTGTAATTTTGGGATGAAAAATTTCAGTGCTGGATACGTGACTGAAAACTGGGTTCCCAGTCTGTTCTTGCACCTCACAAACGACCAACACTCAAGGACCTGTGCAACCACAACGAAGTTGTGCCTGCAGACGTACACACGCAGTTGGGATGACTATTTCAGGCACACATCTGTGCATATTTCAGATTTGATCAGTGGTGTACAAATCAAACACGTGTTCATGTTTGAGCGGAGCAGCAATGGCTTGTGATTAACGGTCGCTGTTCAATATGACAGGCTGACAGTTTAAAAGCGCAGCTCCTCTGATGTATGGCTTGATCTCTCCACCAGGCTTCTCCCGCACAACAAACACTCTCCGTGCATTACCCACAAAAGGAGACACACCAGAACAGCTGAAATTCTGTGTCAGGGAAAAATGGGTTTCTGAAAACTGTTTTGGAAATTTCTGGGGCGGGGCTGATGTCGACGAAGGACGTTGGAAAAGGGTGCGAGTTCTTTTCAATATATGGCAAGAATAAAATTTCAGTCTTTCTTGCAGCAAACAGGACGTGAAGTGTTGCGGAAATAGTTGCGAAACATTCGAGTCGGATAAAGTTGTCAGCGATCAAGGTCTGACAACAGCCACGAATCAGACACGCAGTAACTCTCGTACTTGGGCTCTCTCTGTCATCTTTGTCGAGGAGTCCGACTTCAGCGCTTGATCATCAGGTTCCGAAATGTGAAAACAAAGAAAGCTTGAGCGGTGCATTGACTTGTGCGCAACAGAACAATGGCCTCACCGTTGCAGCTTCCGTTCGGCCGGACAGAGCGCGCGCGGTGCCCGCAGCTCGCCCGACTCCTGCCGCGCCAACCCCGCCGATTGCATTCCTGCGGGGAGATCTATTTGACGATTATACTTGATCTACATGTCACATTAATCCGCATTGACGACAATTTATTGTACATTTGCCATGATTCATTCAGTAAACAATAAAATTTGCTCTGCTCAATATCAAGGGAGAGAGATGAGAGGACGCGCTGCAGTGTGTGACGCACAGCTTTCTTTCCGTGAGAAACACAAAAAAAGCGTTGCTTTCAATCCAAGACAGACAATCATAGAACTGGACGGAAAAGGCTTGAAACCAGCAACATCCGAAACAGGTCATCGCGATGAATAATTGAACATTCACTGAGTCTGAACACGAAAGTGAAAACAAAATTTGGTACTCGTTCTTGTCATCGAAGCGTTACGTGGCATTGGTTTGCGCACAGACGAGCGTCTTGGTCAGGCCTGCGGCAACACGCGCGCGCGTACATACGGACACACGTGCACACACATAAACACACACACACACACACACACACACACACACACACAAACGCATTTGTACCCATTTACGCACAAACACACTTGTGCGTTTGGTCCGTCATGTATGACAAGTGTGTTTTGAACAAGCACACATGCCAAGATTCAGCACAACAACAAAGATTCTGAATCAAGCACCTTGCAATTCTGACGCCACCGACTGCGAGTCATTTTGCGTCGGGGACATTCGCGTTGCGGAAATGAAGAAAACAGGGAGGATTTACCGAGATTTCCTTGCCAATCTCGCTAATAGATTTCTCCATCCTACTTTTATTTTCTGCCTTTATGACGTGAATTGCATAACCCGTTAGATCACGACCTCAATTCCATTTTTGATTTGCTCCTCTGAAAAAGACAACATTGTCATTTCAACTGATTCATCATTCCAGCTGTGGTGAACAGTGGGAGAAACAGTGCAGCTTTCCAAAAATTCGTGTCGAAGCAACTCGCATCGTCTTCTCAAAAACTCTTGTTTCTTTTTGAAAAAGGAATCATGATTTTGCTTTGCACATGCCTGCGAAGCGTTTGCATTTTCGCCACAAATTTCCATTCGTTCTTTGCACTGAGTGACAGAAAAGAAACAGAAAGAATGGAAAGCGGAGAAGGAGAAAAAGTCGCAGCGGGAAGCTCCAGATTCCCAAAGGCCATGAACATCACGTTCGCAAATGGTCCCTTACATGTTGTGTGGATGTTCATTATCTCTGCTACACAAACGTTTCCTTTATTGCCCAATTTGAAGAAATGGCCAAATTGAAAGGCTGCACAAAAATCGATTCTGTAAACATGACACTGCATGTGAAAAAATAAGACAGCCTTCATTATCGTCTCTCCAGCGAACTGCAGGGAAAAGGCATTTCGTCACTGCAGCGTTCAGTGAAAGGAACTTTTGGCCCGTGCATTTTCTTGTTCTTCTTGTTCCAAAAGGAACCTTGGAACATGGGTTTTTGAAACTTGATCACCACTGCAAAGCGACCACCGCAACTTTGGTTCATTGTCATGAACCTTCATCATACAACCTGAAAAAAACGCTTGTTTCCATCTTGACAAGGATTTCCTGGAAAAAACACGGTCTGCTGAAGCATTCTGTCTTATGCACACACTGGGGTTGGCGGTTTAAAGTAGGAGCTGGTCCCACAATTTATGCTAACAAATCACTTCAGTTTGTGGGAGTGCCTTCAGGGAAATCTCTCAGAACAATGACATGGCAGTGGTAATTGTATTAACAACATTATTCATAACGAGGTAAATGACTTGCAGAGGTGCAGGAGTCACATGCCTTAAATTTCAATTATCACAGGTGATCCATAATTTATACGCGACGAAAATTTAACTCGAATACATCACTGGGTACACTTGTTCGCTGCAACAATTTTTCATTAGTTCATTGGTAATGCATGAGCATCATCATCATCGGGCGTCTCAAGACACCGAGGACCGAACGGAACAGCTTCCCCAGCGCCCTCTACTGAGCACGACCTGACCTTTTCGACCTCTTGGTGGACTCAGACTCAAACAATGTTCTGCTGAAACTGATTTGGAACCGAACTCGAGGGAACCCTGCCACAAGACCTACCTCATAATGCGTATGTCATTCTACTCTTTGGTAGGAATTGTCCTCGACATCACGCTGAACGATCAACAGATGACACATGCTGGTGAATTATTCAGGACAAATCCAATACTTTCACTCCAACAACAAATATATGTACGAGTACAAAAGAAAGCAGCTGTTTCTCTTCTGAGTCTCATTGTGGCCAACAACTGCACTGCACTCTGGTGGATCCAGAGGCCTCGGACCCCGCCCCAACCCCGCCAGTTTTGTGCCGCAGGCTGCACACACAATTTGTGCCTTTTCCCTCACAAAATGCTTGAAGTGTAATTTGAGGCTCCTTTGGTCTCATAACTCTGGGCTTTAAAAGGTCGGACTCTAAATGAGACTGCAGTCATGCACCTCAATTCTGAATCCACTGGACGTGGTTCTGCCACTGAAGTGTTTTGTGAGGTGTCTAGACCAATTGGCAAAGTATCTTGGGCCTGGTGTTGGAAAAAGCACTTGAATATCAAGTTGTTTCTTTTCCCCTGCACCTCTTGCATGGGAGAGTTTCTGCAAGACAAAACAGAACAAATGCAACCCCCTTTGAATACGTGTGTGGACTGTGTGGTTGTTTTCTGGAAGAAGCATTGAGATGTTGAAATTGATTTGGAGAACATGGTGTTCTGTCCCTTTTAGTGTGAATACTGGTGAATAAATATTTGAGTACTGGTTCAGTTCCATTACAGACAGTTCACGCACCCATAAAGTCTGGCTGTCACATGCCTGTGACAGATATCTGAGTCGGTGCAGCAGTCCGATAACCAACGCAGACCTTTTGTGCCAAGCTGTTAAGTCAACCAGAGGAGATCACTCTCTGCACCCTGAGTACTCACTCGGACCCACAGCTGCTTCCATTCATCTGGGCACTTACACTTTCTACTCTGTGCTTCATCAGAAATGTATATTCATGTAGTCGAGTCGAATACCCATCTAGTCTCATCTCTGTCGACAATACACTTCCAAGAACCATTAGTGTTGACCCGATAATGCAACTTCCAAGTGCAGTTCATCTTACCATTTATCACAGTCAATAGTGTCGGGATATGTATTATTTCTAGCGGCAGAACAGACCACGTATTCATTCACCACTCGACTTGCACCTCTACCATCACCGCAGTCCTTGCAATGGACAGGGACACTATTTTTTGGGGAAGAGGGGAAATGTGCAGGCCATCGCTGAACCTTGGGAGTATGAATTGAAAATGACAATATCTGGCAAGGTCAATCTTGGTCAGTCAACCTCAGGAAGTGCAGAGTCCTACGTGAAAGGTTGAGTGAAAATCACTCAACTGGTGTGTCTGATTTCACGTTGTGTAATGACGACAAGAAAATACATGTATCTCAAGAACCTTTTTCAAGTTTGCAGTAGCTCACACAATGGCTGCATTACGCATCCTGCAGGCTCTCAAAGCGAACGAGTCCTTTTGTCTCCGTGCCTGGCCCCAAACTGGAAATACCCCGGAGTGCAATATCTGCATCCAGAATGGCATTGAATGTGTTTTAGCGGCTTGACTTTTCAATTAACAGCCAAGAAGATTACTGCTCACGAAACTCGATTAACACATCCTAATGGCTGGTCTCAGCTGAGGAAAAAGTGAAAATTTTACACAGGATAGTTGCGCTAACTGAGTTAGGGTCCGACAGGTCACTGCTTCGTTGCCTTGGTTACGTTTTATTAATGCAGTGCAGGATATCATCTGAAAAAAGCATGATACATCACTAGAAAGTCATAACTGTCAATTGTACCTCGTATAAATATCACTCAAACGTGGAAAATATCAACACGCATTGCTTTTATCTTCGACACCAAAACCCACTTAATTTTCTCCTAAATCTTGGACGCAACATGTCCGCCGTTCCTTTGCGTCCAGCAATCATCGTTTTCAGCAATGTTCGACGCCCATACATGTTTCGCATGTCTTTCTGCTGAGTGCACAAAATTGACAAGATTTTACGAATTCATGAATGTTCAAAATGCTGTGGAGGATTGCGGCTTTCATCGTAACTGACGCAACTTGAGTTCCGATTGAGCCAATGAAGCAGCAGTCGAAAGGATGACGAACTGAAACACACAGTGCAGACCAGTCTGAAAAAAACTCTGCATCAAACCACCACAACAAAAGAAAAGGGCAACTGAAATCTCCGTGAACCCTCCCCCACCGGCCCCACGCCTTTCACCTTGGTAGAGTAATGCCACGGGTCACCAAAGTCAAATCAGCGTCGGTGTTTCACTTCAGGTGAACATTTGGCCCTCCTCAGCTGCGGCTCTTCTGTATGCATGCATCCGCACACATCACAAATCCATAAACAATTCTCTTATCTGCAGATATACTGAAAATCCAATCCCATACCAGGAGAACGCTCTTTGATATTTGCGCCAAAAATCATAAAACCTAATTGCCCTCCTTGTTGAGCTGCATACCAGTAATTTGTCCTGAATTGCATTTTTGTCTTGATGTCGGGATTGCATCAAAACAGGAAATTTGAATTTGTGTCAATTATCTCAATGAGACTCAGGATATTTTCAGCCTATTGTGACCAAAAATGTACAACCTGCACAAGCATATATCTTTGGTACAATGCTGCAGCCGTTTGACTCCTGCCTTTCCAGTTTCTGCTGTGCTTCTGTCTGGAAGAAAAACATGTTAAAATGTTTTTGAGGGTTGTTTAAAAATATACAGTCGAAAAAGACAAGGACACCTGCACAGGTTTGATCACAGAATCGACCCACACCGGACCCAAGAGATGGACAACTGCAGATTTGAATGTCATCCACATGCACAGGTAAAACAAGTGTTCATTTGTTCGACGTTTCGAACACTGGAGAGTTCTGTGTGGTATCTCTGCGTTCTTGCGCTTTTGTTTTCCCATTCGACTTGAAAAAAAAATATTGTGTCAAAGTGCAAGCCTTTCAAACAAATCCATGCACCTCTTCGTCTCTGAATTAAAGCAATCGACGAGTGGAACCTGAATCGCACTTCTTGCATAGTGATGTGTGAGAAGTTGGGAGGCTGACAATGGTACAAGACATATATCAACACACAATGGTTTTGGTGTGACAGTTAATGTGACGTGGACAGCGCAGGAAACAATTAAACACGCTGACCCTGTAACCTGGCCGTGTCGGAAACGTGCCGCACTCATTAAGTACGTTTCCTCATAGTTGCGCGCGCCACCGACGCTGCAGAGCTGCATGAACATGTGGGAGGAAAGCTCGAGCGCGGTGTGGCGCAAGTCGTTTCTGAATCAGACGGCAAAGGACACGCTGCAGACAGAAAATTGCCTGCTTTTTACTTTTCTTGCCAACCACACATGAAGACAGAAGTTTCCGAGTGTGCGGTAGTTGATGCTGCCCTTGTTTCAACCCAGCTGTGGTGCACAAAGACCCCCAAGAAACGCTTTGAGATTTTATTGTTTAACGATTTTGTCTTTTCGTGCAACAAAAACATCAACCGAGAAAAACGAAATATCTGAAAGCCGTTTCCAATGAATCCTCCGTCGCAACACTCAAGCTTTTAGAGGCGCAGAACAAGTCCAAAGTCCATTATCTAATGTACAAAGTGATATTCATTGAAAGAGACACATGATAGTCGTAGGCTTATTAAAAAAGCTCATTTCTCTGTTTTCTGCCTGTTAGATAAAATCACTCCCTATTACCATTGATGAAAATTCTGTCTGAGTTGTTTTCTATGGATTCATCTTTCACTGAAAAGTGATTTTACGCTGCGATGGATCCGGTGGAAACATGAAACATTTTTGACCTTGTAGGTGTTTCTTTGACATCTGTTTTTACCTGTGCCAGTTCTCTGATTCAAGTGTTGTGTTTGTCAGGGTCTTCAAACGCTTCTGTTGCTCCGAGAACAAAAGCAGATTTGGCCTTTACGCCTTTACGCGCACCACAAAAACAAAATACTCTCTTTCTGCTCAGTTGTGCAACGTTGATGCAGACCTGTCTGTTGTTTGCAAGTTGTCTGAAATGCGCGTCACACCGCAGATTGGTCTTTTTAGCGGAACCAAACCTGTTCTGAGTGCACATACCGTATTTCTTCGACTTTGAATTGCACTTGTTTGGAGGTGGCGGGAAATGTTGGTGTGCTTCGTGCACTCAATTGAGTGTGACTCACACGAGTGAAGATGATATCTGCGGTGCATCATCGGAGAGGGAGTGACCCTCGATCACTGCACGTACGTCGGTAGTTTTACACACAAATCATCGTTCCACTGTGTGCGTTCGCCTTCACCTGGATCTACCAAGGGATTGATTCACAGCACTTCCACTTCCACATCGTGGGTCCAATACCAAATCATCCACCACACTGATTTCCCCCAAAACACTCAAACATATTTCTCTTTTGACATGTGTTCTTCAATTCGCTGTGAAAGGATTTTTCGTCGCTTTCACTGCTCTTCTTGCTTCAAACAGAGGCAAGAGAATTTGTTTCAAAAAGTCCCCATTGTGGCCAATCTGTCTTCATTTGCATCCAGCTTTTTAACAAGTTTTGAATAATTGCAGCAATAATGCCTCATAATGGGCACTGAGGCTTGGCACCTGATTAAAAGAGAACCTGATACATCACTTAATTTGCCATAGAAGTGAAAGGACTAACAAATATACAATTACTTATCTCTGCTGTTTTGTGCTTCTCTTTCGTTGCAATCGCATCAGAATAAAATTCGTCTGTTTGTAAACATCAACATCATCACAATGCAACAGAAGAAGAGAATTTGGCTGACAAAATAAGGAAATGCAAGTCAAAGCCATCTGCATGGTGGCACGGCATTTTGCAAGGATCACACTTACGCGGGGTTTGCGTTCTTTGTCCCAGACGCGCTGCGGACATCAGCGGCAGCGGTAAATGCACTCTCGAAACAGAACAACTGATCAAGTATGCATGAACATGTACCATTATCTTCATAATCAAGACAAATAAGGCTAATAAATACAGTGCTTTCTGAATTCCAAACACGTGGAAAGAGAAAGGCAACGCAGATGTTTGCGCATGATTTTGTGAAAAGGCTTTCGTTGACAAGAGGTGCAAACAGGAGTTGGTTCGACAAAAGGATTGTCTCCAGCTTACTCTTCCAAATTTCTGGAAATTTTGCCAGGTCCCGCAAATTCCCAAAAATATTTCAAACAAATGACAAATGTGAACAGGTCACAATTTTGGGCGCCTCAGTCAGATATGTAAAGCAACCAATCAGATTTATGAATAATCCAGTCAAAGGTCAGGATCCAGATAGGATCAGACAACAAAATGGATTCTGTCATGTGCCAGATTACCTGTTCACCTCAATTTGTCACGAACATTTTGTGTCCAGCTTGAGTTGGAGAAAGATCGATGTCCAGCTTTGTTTCCCACTGTTTGGTTTATCTTGTGGGGGAAGGTGATCGCAGTCGTTCGATTGTTGTATCCTGGAACACAGAGCGCTTCTCATCCCCGTGTTTGTGCAATGCGGTGGATTATTGTTTCGAATGAAGACACTTTCCAAATTTTTTCCCGTCTGCTCCAGCATCTCTTGCTTTTTGCACTCTTGTTTTACGTGCAAAAATGCAGTACCTGATCATGCCAACCTTCTCGTCTCTGGAAGCAACCTCGCCATTGCTCTGTTAGACACAAAAAACCTTGCCTTTCAAGTCTCATCAAAGTAAATTCAATTCCCCAAATTGAGTCATCCTTTAGCAAACATTATTTCATATGGAAAATACAAAAGAAAATATTCCTTTTGTGTTGCAGCATTATGTTGCCGGGGCAACCCCCTGATGAAGTTGGTTTTTACCATTTTTGACAAGAAATATTTCACATTGAAAGAAGGCGCGTTTGGTGTGTTTCAGTACAGCTTTTACCAAACAAGATTTGAAGAAACCCGTCACGGTTTTGTTCAAAGGGGAAAGCCTCGTACTTGTATGAATTTCCCTGGTCGACATTTTGGCACTTTTCTTTTGCACGTGTGGCATCTGTCTCAATCAAAAGTGCTTGACAAAGAACGAGAAGCACAGTCGGATGTGCTGTGAACACAGCTTCTGCAACACAACGAATCAAAAACTCTTTTCGATAATTCGCAAGGTTGTACGATTCGTATTTGCAGACACACTTTCCACGACACTGCTGCAGAACGTATTGACAAACTCCCCGTGTTGGGTACAACAGTCAAACAGAAAGAGATAAGGCAGAGTTATGACCGCTGCTTCTTTATTCAGCTGAACTCGGAAAAATAAACAATACCCATCCAAAGCAGTGCAATTACCATAAATGTAGGCAGAGTAAATAAAATGTGAAATATGAAGGAAATAAAAAAGATCAATTGTCATTTTACCAATCCCTCTTGGGACTCATCAGATATTGAATTTTCTCATTTAGTCCCTGATGATTGATTGCAGTTCCTCTTTTCTCCGACCTTTCTCCCCCGGGAACCTCACTTTGACACAGAAATCAGCCAATCAGATTTATGAATGATCCGGTCAGAGATCACGACCCAAAGGGAAATCATTGAGAAACGTTCACCTATTCAAGAATGGAAGAGTGGCACCAGATTACACGGTGTACGTGGGCCTGAGATTCGCTTGATGCGACAATGGTGACTGACAACGTCTATTGGTTGGCTTCTGGGTGGCAAGTCCACCAAATCCTACAGACCACGCATGCAGCTTCAGGTTCTGCATTTCACTCTTGTTCACTGCAAGTCTTCATAGCAAGTTTCTCTTCTGAACGAAACCAAAACCTCAATGATAAACTGACAGCGTCTCAATGCGTGAAAGAAACTGAAAACTTTTCAACTTATTCTGAATTTTTGGCCAAAATTAATGCGCTTTGACAGTTCAAACAAGGACGTCATTTCCGTCCCCTTTCGTCAGTGAGAGCTCATTTTTGTGGTGTTTTGAAAATCAGTTTAAGAATCACTCGAATTCTGAGTGGGCTCAAAAACATCTCAAACTAACTTTTAATGCACTTTGGATGAGGAAAAACTTACCTAAGTAACCATATCATATGTAAAATGCCATTTGGCTGTCTTTCATCTGAGAGTTTGGATTTTCAAAGAACTCTCCAAGAGGACCCATTGCATCTGGTAACCGGAGTCGAGTAAATTAAGACCTCAACTTTCAATATTCTTTTCTTTTGAAATAATACAAGGACCCTAATTAAACCCATTGTCAAGTTTCAAGAAGAATGAGTCTGACAAGTCATGTTCAGTGTTTTTTGTCATCTGCTGTTCTTTTGCATTCCACAAAATGTTTGTTTCTTTTCTATCACGCGCTCGTTATGCCAATTCCGGTTGAATTTTTCTTCCAAATTGTGTTTCCAGCAGATTTCAAATGTTTCAGTGGATTTCGCAGACGATTTATTCTTCAGCGGGGACATCCTTGTTGCAGGATCACTGGTGGTTGCTCTTTTCGTCCGAGGTTCAGAACCGATGTTCCCCAAATGACAGGCCTTGTTCCTGCACCAGCGGTTGTCAAAATGCGTGATTTTGTTCCGTATTCTTCCTTCTATCTATACATGAATTGATCCCCATTTTTTCAGCGACAAACAACCTGAGATGTTGGAGCAGATGACAGCAAGGACCGGGTTTGTGTTCTGAAGTTTTGTGACCACTTGGCTACAAAACATCTGCGTGTGCGGTCACAACTTATCTGCCTGGTGCGCTTAACAATCGGTGTTTTTTCCACTGAGTGCAATTTGCCTTGCACAAATTCAGAAATCAGACCTCAAAGTCGTTGAACAATTGAAAGTACCAGATTGGAAAAGTTTGGAATTTTGGAGCCACCAGGAGAAAAGCGGGATTGAATTGTACCTCAACCAAAGGTTGCGCGTCTGGAGCAAAATCAAAACTCAGTGTTTCTATCCTTTTGACAGCAAAACAACACGTTTCAGAGTCAAAGACCCTTTTCAACATTCCAATCAATTTACAATTTGTTTAAATGACACAAATTAACTGCCTGACTGGACCTACATAAAACACGTCGGTGCGGTTGATATTATTCAAAAGTGTGCGAGGTCATGGATTTCTCTGGAGGTTCTCAACGGGGAACAGTGCCTCTGAAAGCTGCGCCATTCCGACTTCAGTGTTGACACGTTTTACTTTTCTGCGTTCCGAGTGTGGGCAATGGAAGTCTGAGTCTTCGGAAGGTGGACCAAGAAGGCAAAGCTGCATGTGCACCGGGCCGAAGACTGAAGAAAAGTACAACGCAAGAGGATGGAGCCAAAATGGGCTGCGGGCTCCTCGTTGAGGGTGAAACAATGTGACACCTGCATGGTCTGGGGATACTCTGTGTTTCGGACGTCAAAGACAGAAATTTTTACTGTTCTGCCCTTGGAACAAGCGTATCATGAGCTGACCGGCACTCGCCTCTGACTGATGTTTGAGAGAATGCATCCGAGTAGATGTCCACAAAACAGAATATTCTGAACAACTGCGGCCAGCACATATTTCGTGCTGCGTGCTTTCCTTTCAAGCCGGTGTCTGTCTGTCTGTCTGTCTGTCTGTCTGTCTGTCTGTCTGTCTGTCTGTTCAACTTTAGCGCGAGAGTCCTTCCCTTTTCCTCTCCCCGTTGCGCACTTCGGAAATTGCCATTCCTACCAGTAAACTCCTTCAACCTGTCCCTTGTTTGAATTCGTACAAAGGCAAAGATTATTATTGAGTGCTTGTTCTTTCACAAAACTTCTTTTCCCCTTCTCTCTTTTTCATTCTTTTCACAGCAGGTTTTGTGTTCTGTTTGAGTTGTATTGTGGTGTGAGTTGGCAGGCAGGTGGAAGGGCTCGATATCCACAGAACACCACCCGTCTGCCAGCTCGGAACAATCGAGGTTCCCTGATGCATAATTCATGGGGCAAATCAACTGAGAAATTTTGGCGTTCAACATGTTCTGGTGCTTGAAGTAAAACCTTTTCTGGGAGCACAATGACCTGTCCTCATGTCGTGCTCAGTCGATGTTTATTTCTGGATGTGGATTTTTGTGCGAAGTCCCTTTAGGGAAGAGCACTTAGTGGTAGTGCCAAGAAAAATTTTCAGTATATATGCCAACTCGGCGAAGGTGTCCCACTTTGTGTCCTGTGTCCTGTACGTCACACCCCCCCTGTAGGGGTCAAATGGTGGCTATTGGTGCTGGCCTGGGACAATTGGTCCACATGGTCCATCAATGTATACATGCATATATATGGCATCTCAGGCAAGGTGTCCCGCTTGTCCCAT
>JAAUXT010087700.1_pt1 | contig 21590 bp, 24 predicted proteins | sample 7278171 | NCBI WGS metagenome assembly JAAUXT01 (sample SAMN14350112, study PRJNA611818) | marine sediment metagenome | isolation source: surface marine sediment (1.8m) | place: French Polynesia: Moorea | collected 2018-08 | reverse complement strand
GAAGGAAGATTGTGTCCTACTCTTTATTATTCCCTTAGGATTTGAAAAAATTCACACCAGAACCACCAGAAACGCCGCCTGATCGGGTACTTAAATTTCTTGCCTCGTATCATGGTTCTTTACGGGCTTCACTGATTCAATACTCGACACTGTGAAAACTGCTTCAGGCCGGGGTTCCACAGAGAGGTTCGTGACCTCTCTCTTTAACGTGCGGACGCTTCAACTCGGCGAGCTGCCATGATCCACGCATTGCGATCGCTCATTTTGTGCTGCACTCGGAGCGAATCCAGAGGACCGAGCCCGAGTTCCATCCCCAAATTCCCTTTGTCACCAATCCTGCAACTCGAGGCGTCAACATTTCAAGTTTCTTGGGTAGTTTTTGGCGCTCTGTGAGCTGGGATCTTTCTGCGGGGATGGAATCCCCTTTGACCAACGCCTCGATTCGCCCGTGCAACACGGAGGCCGATGCACTCGTCCGTTTTGAGCTCAAACGGTGGCCGTGGAAGACAAACATTCACGTGGCTTTTTTGTATCGATTCAAAAGAACATTCCATTTTGCCGTGCACTACGAGTACCTTGATTCACACAAGTGGACAGCTGGGTTCAGATACATCACGGAACACGCAAACAGCAGTCCCACAGAGCTGCGTGCGGAGAGGTAACTGCAATCCCTCAATTTACTTTGATGCCTCGAATAAATTCAATAACCGCTCGCCTCCTTTCAGCACCGAAAATTCACTTCAGCCTTCACACACCCGGATTTGATATGAACATTATTCAATTGGGGCTGAAATTGCATGTGTTTCGTGCAATCTGATCCCAAATGAGGATATTTGTTTCCCACATTGAGTGTGAAATTTTGATTGCATTTTAATTGGCAACTGTTTAATGAGGTGAAATGACGACATGTTGTTCCTCGGGAAATAATTATGTTTCCTCTGATTTTTCAGAGGGCTGAGTTTGATCACGTTGTGTTTGTTTGGGTTGTGAGCTGGAAAGAAGTGTGCGTGTGCAAAGACACCTCAAAATATTGATGGTTGTTCCTTGAGTCGCACGGCCGTGAAAGTTCTGGCTAAAACGCTGATTTCATGATGCTGTTCAGCTCATCACACACGAGGATGTATCAAAAAGTTCTTGCCACGAGCATGTTCAATGGTCGTCGATTCCACAACATTTGAAACTGTACGAGGCTTGTACACAATGTTCTGCATATCAAGCTGTCATGGTCGGTCCGGTGCGATTTGACTCAAACCCTTCAGTGGCTGTTGAGGGCATCTGCTCACCTTTGTGGGAAACCAAAAACTGCATTCCAAAAACCAAAATGAGTAACCCAAAACAGTCATTCCAGAAACAATTGTCATCTTGTACTTGCGAATTAGGTGTGGCCCACACCATCAACAGGATCAACTTCAAACTGCACAGGAACAATGTCAAGAGTCTCTGCTCCCTCTGACATGAATGTCAACAACCAAAGTAGTCCCCTTGAGCAGCAATGCAACAATGAAGCATGTCTGGATACTAATCCATGGCCTGTCTGAATTCAGCAGTGGGGATGTCCTTGAGAGTCTGGTCCACAGCAGCCTGCAGTGCAGGAATGGTTCCATAATGTCTCCCACAGATCTCCTTCTTCACCCTGGCGAAGAGCCAGTAATCTGGCAGAGACAGGTCAGGTGAGTACCCAGGGTGGGGCATGATCATCACCCCATGGTACTCAAGGTAGCGGACAGTTGGTCTGGCTCTGTGTGCGGGTGCTCCATCATGCAGCAGAGCCCAATTCAGGCACCAGGCTTTAGGCCAACATCTTCTGACTGCTTGTCTGAAGTGCTCCAGGATGCCTTGATAAACTTCAGATCCAATGCCTCGCCCATCAGGGACCCACTCATGGTAGGCAATGCCCAGGTGGTTAAAAAAGATGACCAATATGGTTTTCTTTGTGCTCCTCTCTTGATGCACAACTGTCAGTCTCTCATCCTCATGTGTGAGCCACTGACAATTTGCCTGCTTGGAAGCTGGATCCCACACCCAAAACCAGGATTCATCTTTAGCAAAGAGATGCTGCACTGGATTGTCTGGGTCTTCTAACATGTCCAAAGCTTCCATGGCCTTGTCAACATGCCTCTCTTTCTGAGCTGGAGTGAGGAGATGAGGAATCCACTGGGCAGGAGCTTTGCACATCTGCAAGTCCTTCTTCAGGATTTTGTTGGCTGTGCCGATAGAAACTTGGCATTCTTGGCTGACTTGTCTCACAGTCCTTCTGCAGTCTCCACTGACAAATGCCTTCACCTCATTAATCTTGGCAGGCATGCACATTTTTGGGCATCCACTCCTGGGCAAATCCTTGACAGCTTCACTTGTTTGGAAGCGGATGAGCCATCTCTGCACTATTGACCTGCTCAGAGTATCCCTGCCATGCACAGCCAGCAGTCTGTCATGGATTTGTTTTGTGGAAAGTCCTTCTTTTGCCATGAATTTGATCGTGATTCTTTGCTCATTTTTGTTTGGAGCCATGTCTCCTGACAATTTACCTGATATTGTGAACAGCTCGACTTAAACTAGACCAAAAGAGGTTGACAGGAACTCTGCAGAAGACTCATTTTGGCAGTGCACAAAGGCACAGGCATTGTCCTGCCGCTGCCAAGAAACTAGTACAGTGCGGTCATCAGGTCGATCGGGATGGCTTCATATGCAGAAGTATGTGTACAAGCCTCGTACGGTCGCGAATATCGCGCGGAACATGCTCGTGGCAAGAACAAACAAAAGTCTTGACGACTGCACGCTTTTTACCTTCACAACAACGGGAGAGAAAGTCAATCAAAGATTGACAGATCAAACCCAGTTATCTATTTTTGGCAATTGCATGACGATCTTATTCTTCCCAAAACATCGCAGGCACAAATGACAACCTCAAACAATCCCGATGTTTGTGTTGGAGCAGGGTACATTTGAAGTGACTTCTGCAGAGCGATAATAATTGTGTGACTTAATATGCATCATGCATCCCTGCTAATCAAGAAGCTCTTGGAAAGTAATTAACTTCTTTGCTGTTGCGGTGTTAGACTCCGATGGAGGCAGAGACAAAGAGACGAGTACACCTGACGGACCTGTGTGTGATTGATGCCGAAGCGAAGTCACGGATCTGGGGAGCTGCAGAGCAGGAACCTGGTGGCTCAGGTCGGGGCAAAATGCAGCAACTGAGAGCTCAATCTTCTGCACTGACAACACAGGTCTTGACACCTGAAGATTGCGGAAGCGCTCAGTTCCTTGGATTTGTTGAGACCATGTTGGGTCCAAGCCTCAAAAACTCCCGTACACAACTGAGGCTCAGATAAAGCAAATATCAGCGAACTTTCCCTTTGCAGATACGAAACGTGGCTTTGTTATCCTGCTGTATTCCTGCTTTGGAAGAGACAACGCTTGATAAAGGGCAGATTCGTCACAAAGCAATGCATCTTTGCAGGAAATGTAATCACATCCCCATCAGCGCAATGCGCTTTAGATTCCTGCCATTTGATCCCGAACCTTTTAACACAAGTGGCGGATCCAACGCAGGGGGCGTCCCCATGGACAAAAGCACATTTCATCCCGTTTTGTTTTCCAGATTTAAGTGATGCTTCATTCCTTCTTGTCAATCTCTGGATGAGCTTCTGGTCTCTTTGTGGAAGCTGAGACATTGTCGCTCTTCAGTTGCTCTCGTGAAGACTTTGCTTTTCATACAGACCAAAATAGAATTTGATGACAGCATGACAACACTCGACGCGTTGATAAGGCCGGGTCGCGCAAACATCTGCTTGTCAGCGCTTCGTGGCGCATGAGATTCTTTACTGGTGGAAAGTCTCAAACAACAGTGAAAAACGTTTCCGAATAGATGAACAACAAAAAGCCAACACTGTGTTGTGCTGGTCTTTGATGCTGGAAATTTCTGTGGTTGCAGAAGTCAGTTCACAAAAGGCAGGTGGGAACCAGCACGTGGCTAACCAGCCTTCTACAGAGGACTGGCATCGTCACAGCAACAACAAAACAATGCGGAGTTGGACATGTACGGCTGATTTTGAGTCTCGTTCTGAGAAAGTACGTCAGGCACAGTCCCACCACTGCCATCAAAGCCTCGATGTATGATTCAGACGTCGGGCGCTCCGGCGCAGGAACGAATGTTCAAGGCACGAATTTCCACAAACAAGCCTCCGAGTCAATACTTGACAGCAACACCTTGACAGCAAAGCAACCTCCGGAAGCAACAAGCGACAAAGTGAGAATCTGGTGGCGGACCAGTCCAGCTGCGCGCACTCACCGACGCAGATCTTGGTGTTCCAGTAGAAGCCAGGTCCGCAGGTGCAGCTGTAGCCGTCTGGGTGGTTGATGCACACTGGCCAGTGGTAGTAGCGCGGGTGACACGTCACCGGGGTCAGGTTCTCTGCAGACAAAAAAGATTAAATGTTAATTATTGACAGGGAGCGGCACTGGAGTGTAACTGTCGACGAGCGAATTCCAGGGTGAGGTCAGCAGATAAGTCTCTCTCTGACTCTCTCTGTTTCTTCGTGTTTGATTCATTGCTTTGGATGCTCAGCACATCGCGGGGACAATTGTGTGGAAACGTGAACATTAATTTGGTGATGATTCAGCCCAAATGAAGAGTGATGTTTTCATAGGAAGGAAACTTTTTCTCCCCACCGCAAGATTTATAATTGGATTCCCGATGGTGATTTTACCCGCTGGATATCAACAGTCTGAAGCCACAATGTGCTGTGTCTCTCTTCTGTGTCTGAGGTGAGCATTGCGTTCAGGTGTCAATCTGCTCCAACCTGTTGTGTTTGCGCTCCTTAATTCACAAGGCTCAGGGGTTTGTTCGCCCCCTGCCTCACCCGGTACACAGCCAGTGGACACACGGCTCTTTGAACCGACGTTGTCAGCTTCAGAACCAAAGAGATGAAATGACACAGAGCAGTGTGGACCCGAAGCGTTCCTTTCTCAGCTCGATCCAGTTACATCTTTGAGAACCGAATACCGCGCTGTGATGCAACTGCAGGGTGGCTTCCTGATAAGAATTCCTGACATGTGCAAAACTCGTAACTTGGAGATATTTCTCGAGGAACTGACCGAAATGCTTTGAGGAACTCATGCATAATTTGGAATGGACATTTGTCTTCAACAAAACCCCGACTGTCACTGTTTTGATACTTCTGCACCACATGAACACCGTCGTCCAAATAGTGCGATTAAATTGGAGTCATCCTTGACATCTTCCGAAACGCATTGATTTCTCAGCGTGGTGCCCCAAGTAAGCTTCAGTTGAAAAAATATTTCCACACGTCCGGCAGCACAAAATGGATCAATTGGTTTGTCAATCTTTACATGGCCCGGCATACATATTCAGACTTTGAAGTTATATTGGGATTTGGAAAATGTGTGACCCAAACCCTGTGGCCAGAGTAATCATGTCACTTCCGGAATGTGAGGTCCATCTCGTGACGCAGTGTTTGTCCGCAGCATGTGCAAGAAGAATGACAAGGAACATCTCGAAGTGGAATCCCGCATCGCTACGAGATTTGGCAAAACAGCTTTTGTAAATTTTCCCAAACCCAAGTTCAACCAAGACAGGATTTTTTCCGCCCCCTCTCTCTCTCAGAGCGAGGGAGAGAGAGGGAGGGAGAGAGAGAGACATGACAAGAATGATAATGATTGAGGACACTTACCTTTAGCGAGAGAGACGGCAGAGAGCACCACCAGGATCGAACATGTCAGGGTGAGTGGCCATAGTCGCTCATCGTTCCCGAGCCCGAGCTGAGCTGACCACCGTACCATGGCATCATCATTCAGCACTCACGCCTCACCTGCAACATCGGAGAGTCGCAAAGCAAGTAAATATGCTGCTCAATGTCTCTGAAATAATTGGATAAGGCTTTTCACTGGACACATTGAATTGTGCACTCACTTACGCACGGCTCAACCGCCTCAAATTTCACACCCTTGCACTTTCTCGCTTTGAACAGACGAAAAGTCGGAGCCAAGCTTTATTGTCTCTGAAGGCTGGTTTTTGGCTGTTGTGCCCGGTTGCAGGGATGCATTCGACCAAGAACAAACGTACGAGCCTTTCTGGCTTGAAAATTCGGAGACAAGGACCACAAAGATGCAGATGAAATCCGAGTAGGGTGAATGTTATCTTTGGGAATCGAAGCGAAAAGTGTGGCCAGTTTCTGTTGAGGATATATGAAAGAAATATTGACTGGCATTAAGATTCTCCTTCCAAATATTTGCAATTCATCTTTCGCTGTGTGTGCGAATATGATCAATGTATCATGTGTTCTTGAAGCTGTCACGCGCAAAGATGTATCCCAAAGTTTATTCTCAACATTGATCACGTCATCACGTCAGCGTAGTTTGCCCGGAAGCTTCTGCAGCCAGAGTGCATCTCAACAGTGTCTCAACAGCGTCAGCGTGCTTCCAGGGAATGGCAGCTCTCTTATCCGACAAATATGATCCCAAAGTGCCTCTCACATTTGTTAACTGCAAAGTTCCTACCCTCTCGGGCAAATCTAGTTTGTCATTTCTAATTTCACTGCCACTCCACCGCATGTAGCTTGTCAAGCACAAGTAAATGGAGCGCCTCGTAAATTTGTGTTTGGAATTCATGTGAGCCTCAGAAAATCTATTTCTGACATATTTGTGAAAGCGTGCAAACCTTCGCCAGAAAACGTGCACTTCGGAAAAGTTTTTGAAGTTGACCGACTGGAACTTGTGACTTTCCCGTGTATGTGTGATCGTTTTCCTGTCAGAAGTGGAGCTGACTGTGCAAAAAGTTGATCATTTTATTTGCGGAAAAACTGCCTTGTGTGTGTATCTAAGGGGAAAACAATAGCCAACCCCCATAGACTGACAAGCAAAACAACACACAACATGTCTCTCAGCAATTTTCGCAGGCTGACACACACATGTGTGTGCAATTGGAGCCTTGTGCCGTCAACCTGATAGTTGTCTCTCCAGTCGCAATAATTAAGCTCTTTCTGGAGGTAAGAGAAAATCCCTTCCGAAGTGTGTCGAAATCCGACACATTCTTCCGCCTTCGCGTCTGTGTGATGCATCGTGTCAGAACTTTGAAAGGCTTTCAATCATAAAAACGATGCAAGGCGATGTGAACATTTGTGTTGAGAATCACGAGCATCCCAGAGAACCAAGTTTGCTTTTCCAGCTTGGAGCGGGCTGATAGCAATTTTGAGCTGAAGCAATCACTCCTGAAGTGGCTGAGGAACTTTTCCTTTTCTGTCTGAAGCGATCAGATTCGGAATCTCGTTGTGGCTTTTGTTTTCCTCACCAAGAGATGAGGCAACATTGAACAAAATATTTGTATCCCGTCGAAATAGCAAAAGCCAAAAGCCAAATGAAAGACTGAGCATCCGCTCATTAGTGATGTTGAATATCAAAGTGTGGCTGATTAGTGAGGCTTATTCTTGATTTATAGAGCCGGCGGGGTGAGCACCACGTCTCATACACCCATAATTAGTACACAGTCGAGCAACAACACTTGTCAATTAGGCGAGTTTGTCTTCGTCTGCCTTGTCCCTCGGTATCTCTGAGCAATACTTCTGGTCTTGTACATTGCGTCGGACCTCACTGTGACCTTTGTGTATTTCCACCGCTGTTTGTTGGGTTGAGCACATTCCATCTGGACTTGGTAACACACGATGAAACTACAATTCCAACTCGTCTGCTCCAGGCCAGAAAAGTACCACAACTGGAGGTTTCCCAAGTTGGCTGAAGCCAAAGCGGTTACCAGAGCAGATTTCACCTTTCCGTGTGCATTCCTTCACTGTTTTGACACTATTGGCATAAACCTCACGATAAATGCTGGAAGGTCAAAGAGATGCGCGGCTTTGGCCACTGCAAAGGAGCATGGCATCTAATTTGGGAAGTTTTGTGTTGCTTTGTTTTCGACGAGAGCTTCACCTCGCATCAAAAGGGATTAATCTGCCCAGGTAGACATTAGTGTCGTCAGGTGCAGATAAAGTCGGGCGTGCACTCAGACAAATTGGAAAGTCATTTCCAGCAAACAAGCCTACCTTTCCTCTTGACTGCGAACGAAACATCATAATTTGGCTGATTTCTTCTGATTCGGAGACACAGTTTGAGTCAAGGTGCATCCTGTTGACGAAGGTGTCGTTCCAAAAGTCTTTTTGCGTCCCTTCTAGCACGTCAGAAAGGTGAGAATGTTGGTGTTGCCCCAAAAAGAAAATTTCTGCACAAAACAGGAGCAGTTTAACTCGAACAACAGAACAATTTTTGCATTGTGAACGCCATCAAAAACACAGAACGTCATTCGACAGTGGACCTCGTGTTGTCTCAGACAGACTTTTTATCGGCCGGGAGAGTCTTTCTCAATAATAATTTTGGCACCCACAGGCCAAAGATTCACAAGACACTGAGAGTGCACGTTATTAACCCCGTAGTTCCTGTGCACTTGTTCGAAAACAAAAGCTGCTTTTCAGCTTGATTCTATTTCTTGTGTTTGTGCTCCGTCAACAGCGCAGCTAGATTTGAGCTGAGCACAAAGGAATCACACAGAAACTTTATTGATCACACAGACATCAAAGACTTGCCACAGGCAAAGACACCTAAGCACCTTAACTTTCTTTTTTGTATTGTCATGCATCTGCTTTTGTGCAGCAAATTATTCCAACTGCAGAAAAATATCACACACGACAACACGAATTTTTATGAAAGAAGAACCAATCCAACATGACGCGGTGTCACACTCCTTCCTGACGTTAAAGATCTCTTCAAACGCTCGAAAATAGTCACAACAGGCTGAAGAAAAGACAAAGCACAGAGCAAAACCGTATCCGGAAGAGACAAGAACCGTGTGAAGTTCAAAAGTTCAGATCCACCAACTTCAAAGTTTCACAGACCAAAGCAACATCCAGTTTGTCAACGAGAAAACCACTCTACTCGTAGAGAGGCGAAGTTGACTAGAGACTCAATTTGTCTTGAGCGAAAACTCGGCAGATTCGAAAGCGTTGCTTCCGATTTTTTGGCAACGCGGCACAGAAAAAAATCTACTCTGTGCCGCTGTAGCATTGAGCTGACACAGGGACGATCAAAGGCGAGGACTTTGTCTGGCAACAACATGATCGCAGGTGAAAAATCAATGCCTAATTGATACCTTTAAAGATTGTAATTACTTCTGTTTGCTTTCATATATGTAGGGAGCTTTCAAACGAAGTAACGCCCCAGGTTTGCGCCAGTTTGCAAGAGCTAGGGGTGCGTCGAGCCATACACCATCCAGTGTGGAGTGTGCGAGCAAAAGCCTGTCGAAATAAGTGTGGTTCGCCGCGAAGCGTCACCCCGGCCTTTGGGTTGATTGCCAACCCGAAAAGCAGTGCAGGAAGGATCACAGAGATCCGTTGCGTGTACTCGGAAACAGAACTTGGGAGAGTCAAGGTGACTTTGAAATCCGATTGAATCCCACATTGCACCTTTTCGTCTTGACTCAAAAGTCGCAGCCTGGGTTCTAAGTTGGAGAACGAAACAACCATGTTCACAAGTTCAGAGACTCAGGATGGTGGAAGAGGAGGGCATTTTTGACGGTGTTTTTGCCACTCCCGCTCAGCAATTTCTTGAGATGAAATGTACAAAACCAAGGAACCTCCATAAAGCGAAGAAAACCTGCCATCGCTTGTCAGGTTTCCCCTTCTTCTGGCTTTGACACTGGATGCCAAAATGTTGTGAGCTCCATCTTGGTATTTCGTTTGGCAACAAAACAAATTGAAGGTTGGTTTTGTTTCACAGACGATTCTTCCTTCAGCATCATCAGGTCCGTTTTGAAATGCATCGAACATCGCTTGTTGAATCGGAATGTGAGGCAGGGAACCAAGTGGAAAACTTCTCTGTTGTCGGGGATCAATCTGATTGACTGCACATTAATTTTGCCCACATATCACCGGAGACGCAACACAAACAGGCAATCACAAATCATTCCAGGCTTTGTTTGCCACTTGTTCCCTTGTTCAGTCTCTGTGGGTTCAATTACATTTGTCATTCTCGGATATTGCTGACCTGAAATCTCGTGTCGTGGTGTGTCGTGGGAAATAACTGCTCCAGTTGTTGCAAGTGTGTTCGATTGACAGCCAAACTGACACAAGCACACCGGAAAACCTTCGCAGCTTTCACATTCAAAGCCAGAACATCAATTTCAAGCACAATGGTCCCTTTCCTTTGCTACGTGTTTGGAACGTGGAACTGCGGTTCACTGCTCGGACTGCAAGCCTTTGATGGGTTTGCGTCCGAATTTCGCCAGGCGTCTTCTGGCTACAAAATAGTCAATGTGCGTGAAAGAACACGGATGAAATACCGGTAATGTGATGCGAAAAGACACACAAAAGTCAGTGTAGAATTGCAGCAACCAGTGAGTCACACGTGCAGAATTTTCAGGCGTTTTCTACTTATGCAGTTTCACATGCTGTTCACATTTCCTTGAAGTATTCTTCAACTTTATTGCTCTTCAAAAATTTTCAATAAATTTGAGCTGGCTGTGGATCGATATCTTGTGCTTTGTACTTCGCCGTACATGTGACTGAGGTGCGTGGATGATAAGTGTCATTTACATGCTGAAGACACGTGCACCCCGAAACCATGGTTAGAAACTTTCTGTTCGTCAAGTTGGGTTTGTCCAACATGCAAATCAGCCACAAAGGATACATTTAATTTTCTTGTTTGTGTCCTACAAGGGCAGGTGGCAGTCTTTTCCCATTGTCGTTTCATTTAGAATTTCAAACAACTAGTAGAACAACCATGGAACTGCGGTTTATTCATCGGACTGCAAACCTTTGACGGATTTTCATCCGAATTTCGCCAGGTGTCTGCAAGGTTCCCAAAGTTTGAAAAGGTCACTGTGCACTGAGCTCTTTTTAGCCCGTCCTCTTTCTCATTGAGGTATTGTTTTGCTCCAAACACCTGAAGGTTTCCCGAGCGACTGTTTTTTTACGTTGTTGCACTCGGATCAAATTCGAAGGCAGGATCATGTGTCATCAAAACATTCACAGGTCAAAGGTGACAAGAGAACCACTCCGCAAATCAAAATGGGAACAACACAAAAGGGATGTTTGGGGGTCAGTACACACCCCTTGCAACTCACAACGCCAAACTCAAAATGCTATGCCTTGCATTGGAGCAAATTGTTTGTGAGTGCCAGCACCTTACAATGAAACAATGTCCCACAATCCACTATGGCTGTTTGTTTCTGCTTGCAAAACAAGGTGAGATTCAAAGGGTCCTTCACCATGTCGTTTTCAACCATCTAGATTTCTAGAGAAGCATTTTTGTCGTAAAATTCTCCTTCGAAAAGCAACTTCAAACTCCAAAGTGGAAGCTGTGCGTTGACATCAAAGCGAAGCTTTCTTTTTTTAGGCGGAGATTCAAAACGCTGTTCATTGAATGCATTGCGCCGGATTGCGAACAATGCGACGCGTCGGGTTTCACAAACTGAGCTGAGAATCCCCCTCAACTCGCGTGAAAACGTGTTTTGAAAGACGCGACTTGGATGCCAAAATGTGACGCCTGCCAGAAACAAGCAAGGGACCCTGTTCCTTTCGGGCATCACAGCAGTATATATCTCGACAGCGAGGGTTTTTAGGTACCCCTTAGATCTACTTGTGGAACGTGGTATCCTCCACAAACACGCAACGCTGTGACGCTGATTGCAACCAGCTTAGCGAGTACGTGCGCCCATTTTTGAAACACACAGGAGCATACCAAGTTATGACAGATCTCAAAAAGTAATGTTGAATCTGTTGACTTGGCGCGAAAGACCTTGGGAGAGCCTTGTCACGGCTCTGGATCCAGATTTCCAAACGGCCACAGGCATGGAAGACGAACCATGCCCACTGGCAGAGTCGCCATGTTCCGCGTCCACATATGTACTTCAGATCTTTCTCAGATTCAGGTGTTGAGTTGAAAGAAATTCCTCTCTCAGAAAGGAAGGCAGTGTCATGATCTGATAAAAAATTCACGTGGGCTGGCAAAGTCAAAAACATACAGATGTGTTGACAAGCGAGTTCGTGTTACGCCACTATTGATTCCCTTACACCAGATGCAACTGCAGCTTCATGACAGGAAACATGAGAACACACTGCATGCTCGTCACCTCATTTTATAGCTTTGATCTGTGTGCAAATGTTTGTACTCAAAGTGTTTGGGTCATCTGTCTTTCACGGGCGGTGTGAGATCCCTGTCATCGCACATTGTGCGTCCTGCAGGTTTCACTGAAAGGGACTCATTCGCAGCCATTTCCCGGTGAGAGAACGACACTCAGTAGGAATCCTCATGGTGGCGATCTCAAAGGAAGTTCAGACAGGAAGTCCGACAAACACAGACATGGAAAAAACGTGAGTGGACACTCACTCACTCACTCACTCACTCACTCACCTCAATCTCTCACATATTCAGTCACCCAGTCACTCAATCTCCCTCTCTCTATCTATCTATCTCCTCAAGACACACACACACACACACACACATTTGCAAAACACAAACAATACTGTATTTTTTTTTGCTGAAGTGACCAAAAGGGAAGAAACGTCCGAAGAGTTCATGTCCAGTTGATGCGGGTCCGACAGAAGACGCGCAGATTTTTGTCTTGGAGGAAAGGTTTCCCAGACAGCATAATCAACACTTTGGTCCGTTCCAGCCGAAGACCTCGACTTGAACGGACCAATTTTAATTCAAGAGCTTCACGAAAATGCCTATTTCGTGTGAGAGACTCCAACCGTTCTGAAATTTGCAGTCTTTGCTCGCATTTCTGTGTGTGGGCGGAGGAGTCGACAGCGCGGAGACTCGCACTCACGTGATGACATTTCAAACAAATGTATTGATCTCGCAAGGACTTGACTGCTTGGAAGAAGGTTGCTTGGTCCAAACACGTGCGTTGTGTGTGTTGTTCAGGTTGGATGTTCTTCAGACAGAAGCAAAGTGCTTTCCTTGCAAGCACATGCAGTTCAATACTGTGGATAGATCGGTCGATGTTTATTTCTTTATTCTGACACACTGCCAGCATGTCACAGTCATCGGGGCATTTGACGTTTACGTGTGTCCCAGACATGCATTTGTGCCTCAGACAGTTGTTTGGGGCTTCAGTAGTCGGACCAAACGAACGAAAACCCACAGCAGACGAAGTGGCAACTCGGAAGCGCAATACTGCATGACTAACAAGAACCACCGGCATGCAGAATGCAGAGGGTCAGAACAACAGTGTTTTTTTTCAGACGAAATATTTGCTCGACACAAGGTCAACGCACGAAACAAATTCTCTGGTTCTGGAATTTACTGCATCCAACGGGATCTTCAAACGAGGATCACTGGAAGACAACAAATTTGAAGTGGGTTCGAAGATGCCTCAAAATAGAAATTGTCCTGGAGTCCCTTCCACAGTTTTTGTTTCGGCGTTTCCCCGGCAAATCTTTCTGAGTGGGTCTCTACAGTGCACAAATCCGCAATCTGCAACGTTTCCTTTCCTCGCAGATTTTCTGAGCTGAAGGATAATCCTGCCTGCATGGGGCAATATCACTGCGCAAATCCACCTCGAGTCCATTAATGCTGCTCCATGACTTGCCCCAGACTCAATAGCAGACCGGGATCCGTCCATTCAGCCTGGGTCTTGGAGCTACACTCACCCTGTGGTTACCAGAACTTTCTCCTCCAAGATGGGACAAATCGACGAATATTTGAAGAAAACTGTGTGCAGTCGTTCCCACCCAATTTGACTGAGTCCGAGCAGTGTTTGTTCAGGCTGGCCAGAAATATGGCACCTCACAGTGTATGGGGCGGGGATGGACACCCCGCGATGCAAAACACGAGAGTTAAGTCACACAAAAGAGGGTCAGCACTCAAGCAATGCACACAAAGCAGTTGTGGGTCATCGCAAGCAGTGTACGTCTTGGCCTGTACATTCATGACGCGTTGCACCAAACAAATCTGAAAAATTTCGTCTGGGAGGCGAACGAAAGTCAGGGGTGTCAAGCCACACATGGTCTCGACAGGTCGCAAAGGGCCACATGAAGACAACGAAGTTTTTGGTGAAATAATTTCCAGGCATTGAGGCGGAGCACAAGGATCAACTTCAGGTGCACCCCTCCCCTTGTGCGAAAACTCAACTGTTTTCTTGCCAGATTCGGCAGTTTTCCTTCGAATCCCTTGTTTCCTTGTGAAAATGGCCAAAATGATCCGATGGAGCAACAACGAGAAAGGTGAGGCAACTGCAGGCCTATTTTCAAGATTTTGCTCGAGTACGTGTGGACATGCGTGTTGAAGTCTTTTCTGCAATGATGTTATACCTTGGACGACGCCAACGGTTCGTTTGGCTCACAAAAAAAAATGATCCTGGTGTCGCAATGCCTTTCTGGTGAACAGCGAATCCTTTGTACAGATGAAATACTCCTGTTACCCTGCATTCGCCGCTTGCAATTTTGAGTGAGCACAAACCAAAGTGAAGTGTGAAGCCTCTCACGGCTTGCCTGGTGGAGCAGTTTTCAATCTTGCCATTTCCAATGGAATCTGACTGGGGAGGAAATGTTGTTGCAGAAGAAGAGGGAGGAAAGGAACGGAAATACTATATTTGTGAACAGGAAAGGGTATTGACTTGGTTGCTGTGTCAACAAAAATCAGTGCACAAGTGCTTGGGTTGTCATGTTTTCCAAACACCGGACGTGCTCACTTTTCGCATTTTACCCACCAGAAGTAGGTGACAAAATTGGCCCAGCTGCAAATCGCTTTCCTTTTTTGTGTTGTCAGCAGACAGCAAAAGAAACAGAAGGGAAACAAAAACAAAGCAAAGCGAAGAATGTCACACAGGCGCGAATCTCGTGTTTCATCAGGGGTGACCCCCTGCGCGCGAAAGAACAAGAAACCACTTTGGGGAAAAGAAAATATTTGGCACCTGAGGAGCACATTGGAGGTTTGATATATGTTTCCAACGGTTGGAGGTGTGGCAAGACTCAACAGCCCCTTGGGGTTCGTATTCGCAGAGACTGGACACTTGACAGGACAAAACAACCCTAAAGCTGCTTTCGCCCGCTCAAATCCTTTTTTGCCTCTTAAAGCACGCTCCAGCAGATCTCCTTTTCGGCTGCGGTTGCATTGAATACAATTTTTTATCGGGCTGAGAACAGGAAATTGAGCACGCCTGTGTTTTCCAGGATAAATTCCCAGAAGTTGGTTTGTTTCTTTGCTGATAATTAAAAGTTTAGTAGAGCTTATTTGAATTTGGTCCCTATGTGAATTGCAGACAGCTTTCTAACGTTGCGTCACGGGAGGCATTTACCTCTGAGAAGTGGTGTTCGGCTGAGCACTCGCTCCAGATCTCCTCTAAGACCCTCACAGGCATCAAAATTCTTAGTGGAATGATCAGATTGAAGTCCTTTTTTGAAAGTTGAAAGGCGTTGAAAGGCAATCGTAGCTTCTCTTCAACAGGCCCCGCGAGTCGACTCAATCATACACACTCGTATAGTTGACTTGCCACACATTCCTGAAGCCAAACGGTTTTTGGAATCACGGTTCCTGGAGTCCATAGAGAAGATATCTCTTCCATGACTCGCTGTCAGTGCGGGTCCTGGAGACTTCACCAAGCAACTGGAGGTACAAGGGATTCACCCGCTGACTTTGAAAAGTTTGGACAACAAACTTGCCACAAAGAGCAAAGTTGTCTTGAATTTACACCCAGAGACTGTGTCAGTGACCAGCTTGACAACAAGTTCCTGTTTCAAGGTGGAAAACGATTTCAGATCATTTTGCCAAAAAGAAATCTGCACCTGAAGGTAGATCCAAAGCAGACCAATCTTTGGAGTCAATGTTTCTGTCCAAAAATTACTGTAAAATATGCAAACTTGAACCTTTGTATTTGTGAGAAATCGAAAGTTTTTCTTGAATCTTAGAAGACAAAATACACAAATCTGGGGAAAACCTTTGTTGCCGGGGATCCAGACTTCCCGAGGCACTTTTACATCCACCCAAGTCCCGACGGGCCAAGCAGCCCGGATCACAACATCCCCCGGCGAGCAAAGTTCTGCAGAACGCACAGTCAGTCCAAAGCGAAGCCTCGAGACTCCCGAGTCCACCCATCTTGTCAAATTGCGACAGTGTTCCAAGATACAACCAATTAGTTTTTCTGGTGCAAAAGGATGACGACGGCATTGGATTCATAATTTATGAAACATCCATAAATATGCCTTAAGTACGTTGTGTATCCACATTGCAAGGCAATCGAGTACACACCGACATGTCTCGTGGATCCAGAGTTCGGTGGGGCGGGCAAAAGCCGAACGCGGTTTGATTCCAAATAAACACAAAATTGAGAGGACACGTAATAAACACAATTCTAGAGGGACAATGATGTTTAGGAATAAAAAAACCACTCCCTGGATCCGCCGCAACCTGTATCATGATGCACAGCATTGTAAATTAAATCTACAAGTGCTGATGCGCCAGAAAAGTGAATTGGGAATGATTTACTCGGCATCGATACGTATCAATTAATTGATCACACACAGCTCCATGTGCGATTGAATAGGATTTGTCTCCTCACAGAGGATGATTAAATGCGACTTATAGATTAACTATTACTTGTCAAGGGCGTGTAATGATAATCCATTGAGGAAGATTATCCCTGTGTTTGTCGCCTGTCGATACTCCGACTCTGCTCTTCAGCCGGGCGGCCCTGAGACATGGCAGGAAGACTCGCGAAATCCAGTAGGACGTCGAACTCAGATGGATTCAAAGAGTCAACGTCTGAGGGTCCCAAGAAGCAATGTTATTTCTGTCAAAACTGCACTGTTGAGTTTTTCGTAAACCTTGCCCTTGAAAACGAACACCCAACACGTGCGTGCAGGTTGTTGACCACCCACCGTGGTCTGCTGTTTCTCTGCATTGCGCTGATGGATGCTTGGACAAGAATAGAAGCAGATCTGAACCCACAATTCTACTTTTTTCACTTCAAGCTGTTATCAAGAAAATTGAATAGGGCGTGTCACATGTGCCCAGTGGCGGAGACATTCAACGCGCAGATGCTCGCAACAGTTCTGCAACGCGAAGGAGGCCAAATTTTTACTCCCGTTGAAGGAGTTTTGGAGGGAGTTGATGAGCAGACCAAGTCTCGAGAGACCACCTGGTTCGTCTGTTTCTGACTGACGTAGAAACCAACGGAATCAGGTGGTAAGTCTCGTACGTTTTCTTTCATTTCCCTGCTCATCTCAGAAAAGTAACAACTGCGGTCTCCAGGCTTTCACCACCTCCGCCATGCGGCAAAACTGGGGGTCCATCTGTGGAGCGCATTGTTGCAGAAAATGGACCTGCAAAATATAGTGTTGGAGAAAATGAAGAAATCGTCAACATAAGCAAACCCTCACTGGAGAGACTTCTTTTGTAAAGTGCATTCGAAACAGCTGCCAATTAAAGTTTACAAGCAATCACACAATTACCAATCACACAATCCACACCCGAGGTTGATCATAACTTGACGTATTCGTTTTGGTGTTGACGTGGGGGTTAATGTCTCCATCAAGGTAAGACCACTCCATTTAATTGCATTCTTCAGGTGATTCTATGCTCGTAGACTCTTGGCCATTGGCTGTTGTAACCTTCGTCGGCATGCCTCTCCAAGCTTCTGATCACTTCCTTTCCTCAAGGGAGAACCTCCTCAAGGACGAGCTTTGTGCCGTCCGCAGACCCTGAATCTACTGCAGCTGCTCGATGCAACTCGACGAGACTCGATGACACGCTTCTCCATGGTCCGGTGCAAATCACGTTGAATCCACATCAGCTGAGCGGAGTCGCGCAGCTCCATGTGGGACTCATTAGAGGCATTAGGTCTCTTGTAATCACCAAATCTCCTCCCAGCGACAGCGACACTGATTGATCGAATTCTTCCACAACGAAACTTTTTGCCCGCGCCCTGTTTGGGATAATCTCTAATCATTATCATTTGCTGAACGTGGCCTTGTTGGGTTTATTTATGGTTTCAGATAAGCTTAGCAGATGTCGCTGGAGAAGAAACGCTTTGCTTCGGGCAGAATTGCTTTGTCCGTCACCACCAGTCTCTGGTCACCGCACACTTCAAATTGGGAACTTGTCTCTGTGATTACCTTCTCCTTTTGCTTGGCTTTGTTGGGGAAGGAAACAACAACAACGCCTTCCTTGTAGAAATGCTTGATTCAGGTTTGTTGTTGTTTGATTAAATATAAGAATATCCAAACTTGAATTCTGTCTCAAAGTCGTACGAGTAGATCTACCAATGGACTGGGAACCAGACTGTCAATTTGTTTCCACATACGTTGAAGTGCGGGTCAGCTTCACCGCTGCAGCCGCCTTTCGTGACTGCAGCACGGCAAAGCAACTTTGATTTTGCTGTCCTCAAACCGAGTTTTCTCCGGTTACCTGACTTCAAAAAAGACTTTCGCCATGATGGACACCACACCGACAACATTGGGTGAGCGTCGTTCTGGCTTGTGTTGCTGGGAGCTGAAGCAACTCAAGCAACTTCATGGGAAGTGTCGGTCTGTTAGTTGGCTCACCCCTCCAGGCAGGTCAAGGATCAAAGAAAGACTTAATTTTTGATTGCAAGACCCGGACAAAAATTCTCTTGACAATCAGTTTGTTCGACTAATTTTCCGTGGTGGTGCCGAATAAATTTCTCGTGCTCAATGGTCGGGCTGTGTTGTTCCCATGGATTGGTTTGGTGAGGTTCAGATTTGTTGCGCTTGAATCTAAGGCAGGCCCTACCTGGAGGGGTACAAGCTGCCTCGTTCTCAAGGTCGGTCACAGGGTGGGACCCACCTAAGACTGGCTCTACCAGAGGGAAGGACCTACGAGTACTTCATCTTGAAGCAGGTCCTCCCTTGTAGTCGGAGTGCAGTGGCTTTCAGGACGATGTGCCTCCAGTTGTCAGTGCTCCACTAGACACGCTTTTGTGAAAACTTCGTGTTGGAAACAGTCTGCTTCAAGTCCAAAAAGACACACACACGACACGTGATCATAAGCGGGTATCCGCCTTACCTGTTTTGTTTCGGCATCTCGGATTGTCCCTGGCGGCACAAGAACTTTTATCTGTTGGGTTCTCCATAAAATCCTTTGTAGTAGTCCTGGATCCAACAATGTCTTCTCCACAATACACATTGTTTCACCCCCGACCAAAGCACATAGTTTTGCTGAATGTTGAACTCAGGTGGCGTAATCCCGTTCCACACCTGAAAAGAGAATGTTTGCGACAAATGTAGTTTGCCTTGAACCGTGTACTAATCCGCAAGAACGAGTTGTATGGTTTCATACAGCTTCGCACACAAACGTCTGCCTTCTATGTGGAGTTGTACTGCAGGTACCAAAATTGTGGGAATCTACGGGTACGACAAATATTGCAGTAAAATCAGTAAGGTTCTGGAATTGCACAAATGTCTGTCAGCTGCAGCCAAGTTGAGTGTGGTCATCTCGGGTTGTTTCGGCAATCTGCAGTTTCTATTTGTTTCTTTGAAACAACTTCATTGGACATTTTCCCAGCCGACAAATAATTTTCCATTCTGGACAAGGACTCGACGATAGCTTTCACGACAAATTGCAGCCGACGATATTGGATCACACAATTGCCTTGTAAGTCAATCCCCAATTATGCGCCAATTTTGCGCTGTGACAAGGGCACAAAGTCGACTGGCAGCATCTTCGCTCAATTTTTGTCGTCTGTTCCTTTTCAGAGAACATCGACCTTTGTCGTGTTCAAAATTTGTTCAAACTCACATTCACATGGATACCGGGTTGATCGAGTGGGTGAGATGTCACGATGTCACTGATTCAGGTGTTCGGAATTTGATCTCCCAAAACGCATTGAGTCGGTTGAAACTGACCTGCATCAAAGACGAATTCTTCCTCATGCAAACACACACACGCTCACACACACACACGCTCACACACACACACACACACACACACACACACACACACACACAACTGTTTTGAGAGATGTCATCACCTGTACTTTTCTCTTTTTTTGCAGTTCAAACGCTTTGTGAAAGCAACCTTCTGGGGGAAATGCTGTCACCAGTTTGAGTCGCGAGATCTCAGCTGTTGTTGTTGTCATAACAAACTGATCATTCCATTACGCGTAATTTTCAGAGAGAAAAAGTTGCATTGGCACATGTCACAAACACGGGGTCGATAGTCCCATTGCCTCAGTTCGAAGCTGCCTGGGTGAAAGATTACCCGCCTTCGTGGAAACAAACTTGGCTTCGAAACACAGCGTGGAAGCAAACTATATCGCTAGAGTTGGCATGTACCAGATTATTGTCTTTGCCTGAGAATGTTTCATTTGGAAATATTCAGGCAATGAAGCATCCGATATGTGCAAATATTAATGTGGCAAGGCAAAGCAACCATCTTCTGAGTGACTCCATGAATATTTGCCTCTTAAAGTCGGGCAGAAATGATTGTGTTGCTTGAATGACCAAAGCGCGCCTTCCAGCTGATGAGTTGGCATTGAGCACATGATAGGAAAGTCGGACTTCGTCTCTGTGTGGTTCGTCGGCCATTCGAGCGAGGCACACTGCTTTCCTGCGAAACCTGAAGGGCAAAGTTTGAACCTGGTCTTCACTGCATCAATGATGGGTCCTGGACTGGGGTTGGGGCACCTTGGTCTTTTCCAGTGTCTCACCTTTGGAGGCTAAAATCAGAGGGTAAGTGTTCTAGGGCTGAAGGGTCCACAACTTCAACTTCAAACCTCAAGCAAAAGGTGAAAAAATGTGCTGTGTGCAAAATTGGAGACCTGGACCCATAGGAGATAAAAGTGAAATTATTGAAATTATTTGACCATGATGAGCACACTGCAACCCAGCAACATTTACATGTACTGGGTTCAATGAGGCATTCAACAGCAGAATCTCATTGGAAACAAAGCTGGTCTCTCCTCAAGCGAACCGTGATTACAGATTGTACTTCACTCCTTTGTGGCTATACCTATCTGCACAACAAAATGTACTGTCCGCACGATAGAGCCGCCGCCGACCAGTCGGTTGCTGTCTGCCTGTCACAGAGATCCCTATCTCATTCCCACACAATGTACCCAAGAAATTAGGGTCACAACTTTCAATGGAAAACCAAGACCGATGATTCAGTCTCCTGCGTCGAGCAAACTGACAAAGTGGAATGAAGATGGGTTTGCCATGTAGTAGTCTCCAACGAAATCCCTTTATTCATATCTGCATGCAAAATATTTTATGTCAGGGTTCATCCATCTGTAGCGTGGTGCGACTGCAAGATCGCACCACGTCGTCGCGTCGCAAGGGCACGGAGGTCATACACGAGTGAGCGGCAGCGAACGAGTGCATGAACTGCGTGCCCGCGTGCGCGACAGGCGTGCAACGAGCATGTCATGCCACGCTACTCATGAGTGAAGTCACGTCGACGAACGGCGGCCGCTGTGTCCTGAGCTGTGTGTCGACCTACATGTGCGATCACTACTCATATGACTCAAATGACCATACAAAACAGGTGCACTGACCTCATTTCTCTCATAACCAGTTTGACTTTCGTTGCGAGTGTGTCCAGTGTCGTTTCTTTGAGTTGACTAACTGAAG
>JAAUXT010027815.1_pt1 | contig 21590 bp, 19 predicted proteins | sample 7278171 | NCBI WGS metagenome assembly JAAUXT01 (sample SAMN14350112, study PRJNA611818) | marine sediment metagenome | isolation source: surface marine sediment (1.8m) | place: French Polynesia: Moorea | collected 2018-08 | reverse complement strand
CCTAACTGGGGGGGGGGGGGTTGGACCCACTTTGGTAAAAATGGTCAGTGAGCATCACCTAGACCCGCTTTACACATATGGACGGACAGACATACAGACTGAGGGTGATTACATTAAGCGTGTGGTACACGGCCCTTCGGGCGACCACACGCTTAAAAATTGTGAATGTTCTTCGCAGAGAGACAAAAAGCTACTACACTCATGTGCAAATTTGAAATCCTTGACTGTCCGAGTTTCTTTGCAGTTTTACTCAACCACAAACCCTTCCAATGTCCAGAAGATTTTCGCTTCTTTTTGTGTTTAATTTGGCCAAAATAACCTCGACCTGATCAAAAGTTCATGTGCAAGTGAACCTTCTGCAAACAAAGAAAGATCCAACTGTCTTCCCAAAACGCAATGTTGCAAGTGAAAACTGAAGGTCAGAGCTGCCGCATGTGGAGAACATTGTAATGACTCAATCTTTGTCAATTCCTCATCATCCTTCAGTAATGATGTTGTCCAAATAAATCTTAATGGATCAACAATAAACAAAATCGGCAATTTCTTTTGTTTGAAGTGCTCAGAAGACAAAACACAAACTCTTTCGGAAATGCGGTACATGTATTTCGAGTTGTTCTTCCGAGACTCGGTTTTGTGTTTCTGTGTCCAAATCAAGTTCTGCTTGATTCTGGATTCTGACAGACTGTTGGTCCATGCAGACAATTAAAATTCAAGACGGGAGCGTTGCAATATACTTGGGATTACGGATTTATTAACTTGAATGGGGCAACGCAACTTATCAGAAAATTGCTCTTTGACCAAATCTAGGAAAGATTAGAGTACAAGCTATCAGTCTGCAGCGCCGGTCATCAATGTTATACCCCGGGTCAATTTATCAGCCTGGACCTCCCAGACACTCTGATCCTAATGGTGGCTTTAGAATGTCATAACGCAAATAAAATATGGGATGAGTAGCAGTATATAATGAGCTTTCATTAAGTCTCCATACAGTCGGTAGGTGATCAGGGTTAAGCCATGTTCTCAGCTTGTGCCATCCTGACTCCTGGTCAGGGCCCAATTTCAGTTCCCAAACACATCACCGCGCGTCGCACAACACACAGGAGAAGACTTCATTTCTGACAAACAAACCTTGTTCTTCGGAAATGTTCCAACAAAAATTCATTCCCTTTCCACACAGCATTCCAATAGCAATGGTCATGACGAACGCAAGCTGAAGAAAAGCTACCAATGTTCACACAAAGAAGTTGTCTTCAAAATAAAATCACACCGTGTCCATTCAGTGACCTGCATAAAGCTTTGTTCGTAGAAATAATGTTGGTCATCTCGATGCGAAGAAAGGAGGAGGAAAGTGTCTGGAGATTTGGTGAAGGAAGTGCTCATTCTGCTGCAATGCTATCAAAAAGGGGACTGTTCCCATTGCAAGCTGTTGTCACTATTAGGGCTCTTATTAATTCAAAGTAGCCTTTCATACTGATGAGGAGAAACTCGCCTTATTTCACTCTGGGGAAATCAACAAACAATGGAGAGGTCCTAAGAAAGCTTGGGAAACATGTGCTTAAGTAGGCATCGCGCTCACCCGAAGTGAAGAGTTCATGCACTGCACACAACAATTTTTCTTTTTAGCATTTTCACAAAAGTGTACATGCACAAGCAGCGAGGATTATCAAAACAGAAAACAGAGTTATCAGCCTTGTCTATCATGTTTCCACCATCCCGATTCGTCACAGAGGCCACTCAATCGAAATGCACAACATACTTGGTCTCTGCTTATCTTTTCCAAAATAAAATCTGAGTTTTGAACACCATAGGAAAAGATTACAACACTGGCATTCGTGATGACACTTGAACTTGATTAATTATCAAGCAAGCAACACCTGCAAGACCACATAGGCTTCTTGAGTGCACTCCCAAAACTTTTTACCAACGTACAAAAAAGTATTTGTACCAGCCAATGTTTGGTTAAAAAAATAATGTACAGCGAGCAACGCAATTCATTTTCAATTCAACTTTGGTGTTGAACTGGCATTAAATTTTTGAAGAATACACTTAACCGCGATTCGTGTTTTCTTACCACGGTGTTGAAATGCAGTTTTAGTCAATCACAGTGTGGCTGAAGATTATAGGGATGTTTCAAATTCGGCATATCAATGGACATGGACAGGAATTAATCCCCAGTTTTGTTAGCAGGCACTTAACCCGTGTGAAATATGCCCAGTGTCAGCCATCTATCTTGCAGCATGAAGCACACACCTGCAAGAGGTCCTGGCCTCAGGGCTACCTCATGCGCAGAACCCGCTGAAAAGCATGCTGAGAAAGACTTGCCTAAATACATCTTCTCGCCTCTGGCAAACTTTGCTGGATGCGTAGCACCCAATTTGCAAATTGAGATGCTTTAAAGTCAGGAAGCAATTTGTCAGGATTCTGCGTCAAGGAAATAACTCACATCAAACATTGAAAGTGAACATTTATTCTTCCATTCTCGAAGAGAAAATATTTTAGAATTGTCTGTCAACGACGAATCTGTCTCTTGTTTGGGGGCTGACTGAAAAAAAGAGCGAATGGACCAGTGCGCTCATGAGAAGTGCCGATCTCGTGAACCAAAACTGTCTTCAGTTTTGCGAGTATAGCGACCTCAACAATGAGATCCCAGTTGTGAACTGGAAACTGCCAAGTGCAAGAATTTTCTTTCACGGAACCTTCGTGAACTTTTTCAGTCAAAAAGGCAGCAAACACAGAAGTTATTTTTGTGTGTTCACCACAATAAGCGCACTTTTCGTCGACGCCAAACTTGGGATGATCCTCGAGGATATTGACAAAAGTTGCTTTCACGCATCCTCTTGGTATGCCATTGTTCAATTGGATCTACCCAATCAAGTTGATCTGTGTAAAGCAATGCCATAAAGCAGGCACGTCACCTCCCCTCTGTCTGATCCCACGACCCACTAATGGCAACACCCCCATCCGTCACACATAAACCATTATAGAGATATCAAACGCGACAGAAAAATAAATGACTTTCCACCTTTTGTATCCAAAGTCCCTTATTTGTATCAATCTGCACCTTGAATACCTCGAGCTTGCCGTCTTTGAGCTCGACAAACACCATACATCATCTGGATATTGAGTGAGAAGCTTTCACAGAATTCTGCTCATCGTCGAAGAACGAAGCGAAGCAATTCGTCAACACGCAGTTCTTTCGCGAATGAACTTTGCATTTCTAAAGCACATTTTCTTCTTCTCAAAGTCACAGGAAAACCAGAAGTTATTGATGCCTCACCATCATCCAATCAGAGGAAATCTGCCCCCCCCCACTTTTTGACTGAAACAGTTCTTTCTTGTGCCAACACCACTGATTCCGAGTTGTCTTCTCATCAAAATCAGCATTTCTACTTGCATACGTACATGACACCTCACACTCCAAACAACTGACAGTGCTGCAAAAATCTCCAGACACAAACTGGTATCAGACATTTTAGAGAACAAAGGCATGTGTGATCCACCGAGTTGCCAGACATGTGCACCATGCAATTGTAACGGACTCTGCTCCTCAAACACCGAGGTGAAATCCAGAAGTGATCCTCTTGTGAATTTTCCTCTGTGCAGTGTTTTTGGTGTGACCTGAAGCAGTGTAAAAGACAGTGCTGTGACGAGATTCAGCAAGTTTTTGTTTCGGATTTGAGATTTCGTGTTGATTGCTTTTGTTCTCTGCTGCTGCAGCCGTGTTTTCCGTTCAGGCTGGTTTTGGGGTGTTGAGACTGGGTATGACAGCCTTGTTCTTCGGAAGGGCCTGACTGGTTGGACCACATCCACAGCTGCTTTCTACGATTGCACAGCAGCATTTTTTTGGAAAACTCTTATCTGTTCTTGATGAACCATAAAGCTGTCATAAATCGAACAAATAGTTCTTGCCATCTGGAAGCAGCATTCAGGCCTCGAGTGGAAGCAGTAAAACACGTCATACCTGAGCATTATTCAGCATCAAAGTCTCACCGTGTTGAAAGGACTGATAGGTCATTAGAAAAGGTGACAAAGAACGCCCGAGGCAATTCACCTCATCTCCAACTCACAAATTGCCGGCGAATTACCCCCTTATTTGGCTCCGTATTTGGGGTTTGGTAACCGCCCATTTAGGCATTGAATTGACCGATCTTTGAAAGCTGATAAAGGGGATGTATTAATTACACCGCTCTTTGTTGCAACCATTACAGGAACTGTGATAATAACAACTTTAACGCTCATCAATCTAAAACGCACCCATGATGCTTCCTCCCTCCAAAATAGCAGCCAGGCAGGGTGGAGCGAAAATTCCCTCCTCGATAATTGCAAATTGAAATAACCAAACATTTGGATTCCCATGGAAGAGACGAAATCGTCCCAGGGTGAGTTGAAAAGGAATATTCTCACAGGTTTCTAAATGCCACCTCATTGTGGCACATTCAGGTGCTTCCCTCATTCTCAGAACGCGAACACCGCAAATCATCTCATGACAGGCGGATAATTCCTGCCTTACAAGCCACACAAACAGTTTGCAACGTCAACTCATTAATCATCGCAACCAAAATGTTTCTCAACGGCAGCTTGATGAGCAACTTTTTCAAATTTTCAGTGTTTGTCAGGTGGCACAACAAACCTCGACGACGATCTGAAATTTTAACTTGACTTGTCAAAATAATCAGCTTGGACAAGGTGACCATTTCAAAGAAATCTGACAAACATTCCGCTGTCTGGTTTATTGCCACCCAACAACTTTGAAGAACTTTCAATTCCAAAAGAGGATATTTACTGCGTAAGAACAGTGACCATGCCTTTTCAACCTTGACCATTGAGGTAAAAAGTTAAATGGCTCGGAAAATTACTGAAGCATTCGCTGAACAGAGTGAGCCTTTTGATCACTGTAACAGGATGGCAATGAAAAATCACTTTCAAACCAAATAAGGCATCCATCTGCATAAAGAAAATGAGCAATGAAAACGTCCATTTCCTCAATAATTCTATCCAAGCTTTCAAACGGAAGCCAAGAAACCGCGTGCAGGTGTTTCAGCTGGCGTATAAAACGCCATCAAAATTCCATGAAGTCAATGAGCAGTGAAAGCAAGATAGACACTTCCCATACACTCGACATCATCAAGCAGTGCATAGAAAGCGATATTTTCAAGCGCGCAACTTGCACCAATCAAGAAAATCTGATTTTGATATCATTTCTCTCTGATGAATGTCTCAATGAGTGATATTTCAAGACACACTCGTTTTTGAAGAAAGAAATCCAGTGATTTTCGAGACAATTTTTCGTTTCCAAAGTTTTGAATTGACTCGGCCTCAAAATGTCCGTGTTAATTTTTCTGAAAGTTAATTTTTTCACAAGTTCGTTTTTGGATTTATTCAGCGGAAACTCTCAGCGCGTTCAACTTGTTGTGAAAATGTTCCCTTTCCAAAGCAAGGACTACCTCTCAACTACTAGAACTAAGGAGAACGCTGACTTTCCTTTCTCCTCGATTGCGGCATCCCAAACGGAGGAGACATCTGGTAGCCCACTCCCGCAGCTTTACCGAACAAGAACTGACAAGGGACGACATCTGCAATCCTGCAGTTGGTGATTTGCGACAGTTTCCACAACTTCCCACAAGCGCCGAGGAACCAAGAGCTAAGTGAGTATTTTGAAAGAAGACAACAACTTTAATTTGCAGCATTATAACTTACAATCAGCAAAATACGAGCAACACGCTCACCAATTTCATTCAAACTCTAAACCTCTGAAGAACAGTTTGTATACAAACGTAAACTGCACAAACGTGCACATTTGTGAAGGCGTAAAATGAAGAAAAAGAATTGCGTGTAAACATTTTTCAATTGCATGAAAATACAAAATGTGTTCGAGGATACATTTTTTCTCCCAACCCTCCGAATTTCTGCGACGCAATTCACAATCTGGGGCAAATCCAGCACGGTTTGCCGAGTCAAACTGGAATCGAGTCTGTGCAAAGTTGATTGCACCAAATTATTGGGCACTGAGAAACGAATGAAGAACAGTGCAGCGACTAGAAATATCACAACATGAACATTGGTTTGTTCCAAGCGAGCGGTGACCAAGAAATAGCAAAAGTCTAAAGTCACTTGCTCATCTCAACCTGCGCATTTTCCATTCCCAATGAAACATCCACGTCGGACGCGAGGGCAAAACATCCGTCAGCTGTACTGGCCCACACTCTTCTCAAACCACTCACCATGCAGAAGACAAAACAGACCGGATTTTGATCACGTCTGTGAGATGTGAATTGACAAACAGTTCATTGTGATCCGACTGTCGGTGTACCACATAGGTCATCTGCGTGGTGATATTTCAAGGAATAACAGTAGCTTCGATACTCGAGAAACAAAATTATTCACAACCGTGTTCTGGATGGCACAGTCGCGCGAGGACTCATCTCGGACATAAATGTGAAAAGAGAGTTACATAACCTGTTGGTGCGAAGAACTCTCGTCCGTCTTCAATGGTCCCTCTCTTCAGGAGCTCGGTATTTTAAGCCCAGGTGCTTGAAGACGGATTCCTCGGTTGGGGTCGGCAGGGGCACACCTTTGTTCACCTTTTCGCCTCTCTGTCAACACCAAAGTTCACACGTTCGGTTCGGGCAAAAGCTTTTCTCCTTCAACACGAAAATACGTCAGAATATTTTGCCTTCAGTTCGCACTGCATATCTGTGTGCGAATGGATTGTTCACCGATTGCAAAGAAAACTGTTGTCTCGAAGACAAAGCTCGGACTGAACGTGTGGTCAAAGTTTCTCTTCGTCTTCGTCCTCGGTACTCAGATCAGGGATTTCATACGCGTTCTTCAGGGTGTACGAGTCGTTGTTTCGTGAACTCATTCACATGTAAGTGACTGAGTGTGTGTCATGTGAACTTTCCTGTGTGGAAACCCACGAACCGGAAGATCCACCACACACGAACGTGTGGGTTACTGATCGTACCCCATTTCACTGGCCGGAGAAGTTTCATGTGTGGTGGTATCCCACTTCAGTGTTTTTGTTTCTGCAAACCACGAACCCCAAGACACAAAAACAACTCATCGTACTGACCAAGCGCACGACTTTCTCGTTGAGACTGTGTTCGGACAGTGACATGTTCATCTTGCCGGCCAGGTTCCTCATCGAGCGGTTGAAGTGCGCCGATCCCGTAAAGTACATGAGCGCGCACGCATACTCGTCGTAAGGCACCACGATGATGTCCAGTCTCCTGTGCTGCAACAGGAACACAAAACGTTCAGCACACGCTTGGAGTCCATTCGAAATTTGACAATGAACCTCACAACACCAGGTGTCCTTGCTGAGCATCAAAAGCAGCGCTTTTTAGCAGTTGTTTTGAGAAGTGCAAGCAGATCATAAACATCAACAAGAAGGATGTCGCCTGAAAAGCGCACGGTCTCCTACGTCTCCGAACTCTGACCACGGTTGAATTGGCCAGTTGGCCATGGGGGGTGGGGTGTAACTCAACCATGGCCAAAAAATGAAAGTGGCTAAAAATGGCATGAAAATCATTCTGGTGAATTTTTGTGACGGTTGAGTTATCCCCCCTGCAAATGGCCAACTGACCAACTCAACTGTGTGGGACCATGACCCAAGTTTTCCTGGTAAGTTGCTGCATGAAATCCTCTCTAAGCTATGGTGATGGTTGAGTTACCCCTGGCACAAAATCCAAGATGGCCACTGCACCATGTGACCTACATACACTGTTTCACTCACACACAGGACCATGAGATAAGTTTCCCTGGTAAGTTTGAAGTAGCTGTGTGAAGTTGTCTCTGAGCTGTGACAATGGTTGAGTTCCCCCCAGCACAAAACCCAAGATGGTGGTTGCACCATATGACCCATATACATTGTTTCTTTTGTGAAAGTGGAGAGTCATGAGCTAAGTTTACCTGGTAAGTTTGAAATTGCTGCATGAAGTCATCTCCAAGCTATGGTGATGGTCAAGTATGGAATTTTGCCCAGGATGGCTGCCATACTGTGTGACCTACATATGCTGTTTCACTCATGGACATGCAGGACCATGAGACAAATTTACCTGGTCAGTTTGAAGTTGCTGAGTGAAACCCTCTCTGAGCTGTGGCCACAGTTGAGTTACCCTTCCAGCATAATATCCAAGATGGCAGCTGCATTGTGTGGCCTACATAAGTTGTTTCACTCATGAAAGTAGAGAGTCATGAGCCAAGTTTACCTGGCAAGTTTGAAGTTGCTGCATGAAGTCATCTCTAAGCTATGGCAATGGTTGAGTATGGAATTCCACCCAAGATGGCTGCCACATCATATGACCTGCATACACTGTTTCACCAATGCACATCCAGGACCAGGACCCAAGTCTATTTGGTTTGTTTGATGTTTCTGTGCAAAGTTGTCTCCATGGTTGAGTTGGCCAGTTGGCTATTTACAGGGGGAGAACCCCAACTGTGGCCAAAATGGCCTAAAAATCATTCTGGTAAATTTTTGTGACAGTTGAGTTGCCCCCTCCCTCACAGTTTCCAACTCAACCAAAAGTGACCACGTACATACATACAGACTGATGGTGACTACAATAAGCGCGCGTCCTATCGGCAGAACCGGACCGCGCGCTTTGAAAGCCCACACTGGTTTGAAGCAGAATCATCAACGTGCAAGCTCGTGAACACTGACGCCAAGCCAACGTCACGGTAGATCTGCTTCACGGGCACACAAACCTTGGTGTTCTCGCCGGGAAGTTTGCACACGCCCATGTATTTTCTCTGGTTCCCGTTGTCTTCTTGCTGAACCAAATCGTCCGTCAGGAAACCTGCAAAATTGCATCAAAATGTGATCGTTTTTGTTCGCAGGCACACTGTGCATGCACGCAACCATCACCACACACACACACACACACACACACACACACACACACACACACACACACACACACACACACACCGCACACTTTCCAATGCAGTGTCGCCTTTGTTCCGAGTAGATTGTTCGTCGACAGATGTCGTACACGAAGCACAACTCACGCGTGCGGGCGTGTGTGTGTGGGCACATGGACACGCACGTGCACAGCAAACGCTGATCCTGCATGAAATGCGAGAAATGTTGAGATGTTGAGAAAGTCACACAAGGACGCAACAAGGACACCATGACACTTGTCATGTCAAGGTCGGCCAGGTCCTTGCTTGAAGAAATTGACCCTCGATTGCGCAGAGATGAACGTTCATGTTGCCCAAGACACACACACCATTCTATGGAAGGTGGGGGTCGCACATTTGAAATTGTGACATCCAATGTCAGGTGGCCATGAGACGTGTGTGTGTGTGCGTGTGTGTGTGGAGGGGTCACCCGGCAATTGAAATTTTAATATCCAAAATTTGACGTGCATGATTTTGAACGTATTTTGGGGCAGCCGACATCATATTCAGTCGCAAAAGTACCATATATACTGTATGCGGCTCCGCGGACTGTAAAAATTGGACAAAATTTGGAAATGTTCAGTCACCCCAAGGAGAATCAGTGCTTATCATCCAATCAAGATCTCATCCATACGCGTCACGAATCATGACACAAGAAAGCTGCTTCAGCGTCAAGCTAAGTTTTTAAGTGAATGACTGAGGTTTTCCATCTTTGGTTTGTCTTTGAGTGGGGTCATTCGCGGAAACCCTTTCCTCTCGAATGAAAGGTGCAAAGCAATCGCCTGCAGAGCACTGGGGCACAGATGTTTGCAAGCTTTACCACGGTTGCTCTTTCAAAGCTGTCAACGAGGTCCTTTGCCACAAGCGAACCCTGTCATCCTCATTTGAATCAGCTATATATCTTTCTCCGTGCATCCACTGGAGCCCAAATCAGGGAAACACGCTGCCTGTTTTCGACCTGGCTTTTGAGATAGAGACAGAGAAAGAGGGGAGAGAAAGACACAGAGAGATAGGGGAGAGAGAGAGAGAGAGAGTGAGAGAGCGGGAGAGAGAGAGAGAGAGAGAGAGAGAGAGAGAGAGAGAGAGAGAACGCCTTGTGATCATGCAATTACAACAAGCATCACACAAAACAAGTTGACAAGTTGTTTGCCGCTTTCCTTTCGGCCTTGGTCATTGCATCTGCAGAGGCAGCACCGAGGTAAAAATCAAAGAACTCGACGGAAATAGAAGCCTCCAGCCAAAAATAACAACGTTGCAACGCAATTGGAGTATCGGTTCTCTTTGTACGAGTGTCCTCGTACCGAATCATGTTTACAAGAATAAAGAACAATACTTCATGACAGAGAGGAACTGCAGCAGAGAACATGAAGTGACAAATGAACTACGAAAAGGTGCAACTGATGCGACACGGGATTTGTCTATTGAGTGGACGTTTACAGCCCAAGTAGTGGGCACACAAAAAATCCACGAGCACCTGGGTAACAAGTATACCACGCCAAGAAATTTCACGGTTGGCACTGCGCACAGTCCACTTGCAGATTTTGGCTTAAAATTCCTCGAAGGTGGAAGTTGTTTGAGCGAAACGGGAATTCAACATGCACGCTGCTCGAACCTCATAGTGGGTGCATGAACTTCCTTCATGGAGAAAGCAAAGCGTGGTACAAGCTACAAGATTCAAGGTGTTGTAGAAACTGACTTTCTGAAGGCTCATGTGTGCTGGACGAACGTTATCGCAACATGGGGAAAAGGACAAAACTTCTTCCCACATTCGTCTGTTTCAAATGAAAGACGTCCCCTGATTACTTCAAAAAGTTCTCAAACTTCAGTGATTAGGATCTGTGGGATTCCGTTGAACACTGAAGACGTCATCTTTGTTCGCGTGTCTTTGAAACAAAAGTCGGTGTTGCTCAGAACGGGCCTCGAGTGACACAAAAGGCAAATCGCGTGGCGCTGCACGCTTTCTCTCGGAGGAACCACGTGAACAGTCACGCACACAGAGAATTGAGAAGCTGCTGCAGATATTGCGCATTGATCACAACAACTCCGACACGACAACGGCACACAACAATCTCGGCAACCGAGCGTTATAACAGAACCACACATTCCTGGACAACTAACACACAAAATCGTCCGGAGACAAAGACATTCCAGTCACTGAAGAAAGAGATTTCGATCAACTTTTAGAGGACAAGTTCTCTCAATTGAAACAAAGAGAATCAAACTATAAAATCAGTGCAGGAGGCGCGATCTGTTCCATAATGCACTCACTCTCTTCGGAATAAAGCTTCAACCGTACGATACGACGTTCTTTCTTCCGAGTTCTAATCCAGGCTAATCAGCCTGAGACACGATCGTCTTGAGAACCTTCGTCTGACCATTGGTGAGTCCGAAGTGCAAACTGTTTTTTCGTTTGAATTAAGAAAAGATGTAATGGCAACAAGGGCAAAAACCCACCAACCAAAAGATTCTTCGTGTTTCGTACTCTGCAAAATTGTGCAAATATGAATGGCAGGTAGATTTTGATGCAAATTGCTGAAAGTGTTGAAGTGCAACAAAACGGCGAACCAGGAGAGTCTGGGGACATGGTGGAAACAGTTATTCTTTGCAAAGATGGACTTGCTTTGAACACCACTGAAACTTGTGCGGATGGGCCTTCTTGGCTTCCTTCATTTGGTTGTGCCTTTTTGCATCAAGTGGATCCATTGCAGTTTTCTGAAACTCATCGCAACGATGACTGTTTTCAGCTTTCCACACAGGAACGAATCTCAAGACGGAGGTCATGCAGGGACACGCAGGAACCATGAAGCCAGAAATGAGGCGACGCCGCCCGGGTCTCGCCGACATTCACACCGGCGTGGGACTGCAGGAAAACGACATAGACCGCCTGAGAGAGGTAACGCTTTCCATGCACTTCCCGCATGCATGCAGCAAGATTTTGACACTTTTCCATATGCAGGGTTCAAACTCATGCAAGACAGAAAAGACACACATGAAGTTGACTTGCCCCACCCTTGTTGTGTGGGTGCCAAATATTGTTTTTGCTGGTCATTTGCATCACACCACCACAAACTTGTGGGTGTGTTCAGGCGGCCTGCACACAGACATGTTCGTGTCAACCCCCTCCCCCTCCAAAAGGAAACCCAGACAACAGACATGTCTCCCATGGCTGCAGAGCGCAACGTTTTGCCAAGACATTGATCTCCACTCAGGGCTGACGAGCAAATCAAGGCGGCTGGACTGTCACGCACGGCATCTGAGACCTTTGGGTCGCCACTACCCTGATAAACATTATATTTCTGTGTCTGTGGTCATTGGAGTGGGGTTGATACTTGGTGATCTCAGCAGTCATCAGCCACGGGAGTTTCTTGTGACCATACCCCCGCCCAGCCTCCCCTCCATCCTCACGAGCCGCTCGGAGCAGCGATCAGGAGCGATGCCAGTCCGTAACACAGGCTCGCTCCTTCAGACACGCATGCGTATAGCTTCAACAAAATCAACGGCTTGAGGTGCCAAAAGACATTGTATTTCATCGGAGTCTCACTCAAGCAGGCGATCGGCAGAAACCTCAGCAGGCGATCTGCAGAAACCTCAGCATTTTTAGCGAACGAGATTTACACGTACTCGTATGCGTTGACTTCGCCTCTGGCTTGGAGACAGGAAGAAAGTCTGCACGCCACCCGTCGATCGCGCGCTCAAATCGAACAACCTCACTGTTTGCTCCGGAAGCTTCCAGCATTTGTCAAACGTTGGTCCGCGAAAGAACCCACTGGAAGTCGTAAGCTTTTTACGAAACGAAAATTATAGACACCTCCATGCCAAAGGTCATTCTATTTCCAAACAGAGACTTGTCGTCTCTTGTTGAAATACAGATCTGAGTTACAAGTTTGGTGGATCTCACCGTTTTCTGTTGATGCAAGGCTTGTTGCAAACTATCCACTGAGTTATTTTGGAGGCGGGGGATTTGGAGCTTCCTGAGCCTCGAAACAAGAGGTCAAAGATCCACAAGCCTGTGGTAAGCCACATACAGGCAACGATGTGTGAAATAAACTGCACAATTTTCACAAAAAAATGTTCATCACTTGAGGTTGGTTTCTGCAGGGATAGGGGAGCATGATACGAGACTCAAACCAACTCAATCAGTTCATCCTTCCCTGGGTTCATCCTTCTCTGGGTAAAGCAACTTAAGTTGGTTTGTGCACATAGGCGATTTCAATCGGCACATGAGGTCAAGGGTCACAGACAAACCCTGCTCAAAAGGATCGGTGAAATACTCAGGATCAAGAAAGTACTCGCCCGATATATGCAAAATATTGTGGAAGAACCTCGTACACGGGGTGACTGCACTAAGCCCACGGCTATCGCCGGCGAAGCCGGGGCCGCGGGTTCAAAAACTGCATATTCCTCCAAGTTTGTGCTGCAGGAGTCAAAATGGTGACTTTTCACGCGTCACGCGTCACTTTTGTCAGGTTACAGTTCCTCCCGCCCCCCATCCTCACCAGTGTCACGCTCAGACCTCAAGGCAGATTTGCCATGCAGAGCGAAGTGTGCTCAAACATTTTTAAAACGTGCAAAGCTTCCAAGGAGTCAATGCTCAAAATGACATGCACCAAAAGTAACTATGCAGTAGAACTGCAGGTGAAACGGTACTCGGTCCAATCTGACAATTACTAGCTTTATACGTACGAGAAGGTGCAGTTTCGCACCGAAGACGAGTCTCCACGAGACCAATTATTTACTCAAAGCTGCGGGCATTAGCAAGGGCGTCAGTAGACGGCAGAGCACGGAGACGTCATTGAAAATTCTAATAAGTCATCCTTCCTAACAGCCATGGCAATCAACAACAGAAGCACGGTTCAGCTTGGAGAACGTTCGCCTTGATGCACTGCAGACAGCTGTTTCAGGAACCACATCTCCTCTCATTGCAGATCTACCTGACTGCGTGTTTGGCTGGCATGCAGCTCAGACAACTGCCAGTGGTTGTGACGGGAGACGACCCGCGCGACCCGGGGTTACAGCCGCACGAGTGCGCCCCCGCTGTCCTCAACGAACTCAGCATGGACAGCCGCCTTATGAAATTCCTCTCGTCCAACAACCAATACAGCTCGGAAATGAGAATCCCCAGAAAATTTCCCCTGTGTAAAAGTCTCTCCGATCTCGAAGGCTTGCCGATTGATATTGATGGGATGCTGAGTGCGAGGCTGAATACATTCGCGTCGTCCAGCAGTGAGTTCAGCGAGTCGAGCGATTCGAAAGGCGACGGCAATTCGAGCGATTCGAGCGCCGACGGCAGCCTCAGCGAGTTCGACTGGGCGGAGCCCCCGACGCCACAGCGCCGCATCGATCGCGTCGACGTGCTCACGTCGCCGCGCTTCCTCGCACGCCGCAACGCCGTCGCTGACATCAAAGACACGTGGGCGCTGCCACAGAACAAGAAAAAGATACGCCGCCAGCTTTCTGTGCCCGACGGACGCCTTCTGATCAAGCTCGCTGCGACTGAGGCACCAGAACTGATCGTCGAAGCAGAGTGAGCTGTGCACATGGCTGGTATCCTCAACAAACGAGGCTGAGATGATTTGCTGTCTCTTTTTACTGTTTTATATCCTGTAATTGTTGGGTTGTGACGAGGCCAAAGCAATGTTGAAACACGCTTGAAAACGAGTACGGACATCGACTTACATGTAAAATATTTCGTATTCTGTGTGGATTTGTTGGCAGTCTTCGCCAATTGATAATCATTGACTGCTGCTCCAATCTAAAAGAAGACCAACGAGATTTATCCTTTTTGGAAATGTTTCCTCTTCTCTGATTGGTCCTCAGCTCGACAATAATTGAGTTTGTCGCCGAGTTGTCAAGTTTGTCGCTGAGCAAAGGACAAGAATGCAATGTTGACAAAAATGTCATCAAAAATGATATCAGAAAATTTTGCTCATCAACAAACAATTCCATTCAGCAACAAACTCTTTGGTCAAGCCATAGAAACAAAGGAAACAACCAATGACAGAACAGGAAAAAATCCAAAAAAAAAGGATAAAACAAATGTCCTGGTTTCTTCAACTCGGCGACAAACTGGATTTCTGCCCTTGGATCCAAGTATCCAGTTTGTTACCCTTGGCCTGATGGCCTCGGGCAACAAACTGGATCATTGGATCTGCGCGCAGAAATCCAGTTTGTCGCCGAGAAGAAACCAGGACATTTGCCATTTGTCACAGGAACAAAACACTTGAATATAAGTTCGAGTACGATGGAGTCTGTTTATCCGACGCGCAACATGTGTGTGACAAGTGCGGTTCGGACATAACCTTGCGCGTACCGATTTTTCTGTCAATGTACGAGAGATCTAAAGCCTGCAGTGTACGAGAGACATCCAAAAAGATAAAAACAAGTAATTCCGGGACGGTTCATCTTTCATTTTGTGGATAAGATTTGAAGAAAACATTTGTCAGCTTTTGAAAATCTGAGCTCCGTGCAATAAAGGCAAATGATAGTTCCGAGGACGTACAGCCTGGAATTTGAAGCTTCAATTTGAAGAACTCAGGATTACATTGACAACCTCACATCTCAAGTTCACTCCAAAACGTTTCAGGGACAAATGACACGAATGTCCCCACAGGTGGGAGCGAACAGACTTTTCGGATGTCCCTCGTACACGCACAACAAATGTCGTGTACTTGTGCTGATTGTCGGGTGCCAATTTTGTGATTGTCTGTCCAATTCTTGCAAGACATAAATTGCTGAAAAGCAGCTCGCCTTTTCTCTTGTTTATTTGTTGTCCCACGGTTTTCTTGCGATGTTGACAGCTTTGGTCTTGAAGGAAGCAGTCATTTGTTCGGCCTGGGTAAAGCCAGAAGAGCAAAGTGAACCCAGGATGAAGTTTTGCACGGGAGCCTCGGGCGTGCAGCAACAGTACCAGGGACGAGACTTTCAAGCAGAAGCTTTTCAGTGACACACCAGCTTCCATGCAACCATTGCATTGCTCCAAACGACTTGAAAAGTTTCTCAGACAAAGCTCTCTTTTCAGCCTTCCCAAGATTTTAGCGGAAGGGGGGGGGGGTGACCAAGAAACCTAGAAAATTAAAACCTGGAAGCCAACCTTCCCAATTTGTGTGTGTGTGTGTGTGTGTGTGTGTGTGTGTGTGTGTGTGTAAGGACAATCAGGAAACCTAGAAAGTTGGAAACCTGGAAGCCAACCTTCCCAATTTGTGAGTATATGAACAAGGGGGGGGGGGTTAGCCAGGAAACCCAGATGATGGCCATTACTTACAAAAAGAAGTACACATGTAGAAAGTCACACGGTCAACACGTAGGTATCTATTTACAGAGGTTACACATGCAACTTTCCATGATACTACAGAGCCGTACCGCAACAAGCAGATTTTCCCAGTTACCTCCCTGATGTGGAAAAATAGTGCGCCTCACAGCAATACGCCTCACGGCAATACCAATTCAGCGCAAGCGGCTGATGAAAAGCTGAGCAAACGTCAAACAATCTGAACAGGTGAGCGCAACAAAAGAAGCATATCATCGAACTCAACATGTCAGGCCCCTGCGCGCACACAAACCCCGGAATCACTTTTAGTTTGCAGCCGCAACAGTTCTTCTTGTGACAAAAATCTGAAGACAGCGGGGCTTTTCTGGCAGCTTTGATGAGTCACGGCGAGGACAACATCAAGAGCAAGTGGCAACATTTCGTCAATAACCGGGAATATATAGAGTCTAAATGACGATGCAACAGGAATTGTTGTTCCGTCTTTGGTTCACCAGCCGACAACTCACATCGATTTTTTTCCAAGACAATAATCAAAACCTTTTCAGGGCTCCTGTAAACACGGCAGAAGGTCTTGTTACCTGTGACGCACATTGATTCAATGTCATGCCCCCAGTGACACGTGATATGACACCAGTTGGATCACCACAACTCGTGCAAGCGACAATCAGCGATGACAGCTCAACTCCAAGAAAAGCAAATCCTTCTAAAACCGACATGGCATCTCCTGAAGACGTGTGGTCGTCGTCCTTTTTTGGAGATTTTTCAGGTGTCTCTCGCAGATGAGGGTTGATACCTTGCATTTCTATTTCTGTAACTGCCATCACAATGTAAAGCGCTACTGCGAGCAACAGAATGTGTCTCTCAAAAGCTGTGACAAATGTCTCGTTTGGCAGGAGATAAATTCTGACACCGAGTGTCGCTGATCTCCACCTTTCAGACCAGACAATCAGATCAAATAGTCATGGTTATCTGTGAAAGGGTGTTCCTGAACATCACGGATCAAGAGACCCAATGTCATTGAGAAGCACTGCATCTCCGCTCAACTTGCCCAGAGTGCACTGGTTGGTGGGTGCTCTAATGTTTGTTTTCTGGGAATACACCGCAAAACTCACTGCCGTTTCGTACGTATGCTTTCCTGCTGCAGAAGACAAACACTCAGAGCATGTGGTGCACGATGTAAGGGAAGCGAGACAACAACATGACGCTCATTCGTTTCGAAAGGTATCAAAAAACCTTCCAGTGTCCACAACTTGCTTCTCAATACAGAGGTGGGTTCCGCGGGGCATGGCGGCAAACGCCCAATTCTTCCTTCTTCCTTAGTTCAACGTCTTTCGAGCGTTTTTGGGCTGTTCTGTCTTTCACTTTGTCAGTGTTGCGGAACTTCCAGAACCAAGCAATTCTTGGATCAGCCTCCGGACCCTGCGCACGACTCACCGATGCTTTTGAGGCCGTTGATGACCTGGGTGAAGACGCCTCGGTGCGACTTGCCGTCAGGGTGCGTGATGAGCACGTCCACGTCGCCGCACGTCGCCTTGCCGCGGCGGTACGATCCGCAGCACACCGCCACCAGCCCCGGGTTCACGCGCAGTGCTGTATCCCGTACCTGACCATGGGAGAAGGTGGCTTCGCAAACAATTGAAACCAAACGCCTGAAAGAAGTGATTTTTTTTTGTGGAATTCTAAGTGTGGCATCTGGTTGGACAAAACTGTCATCATCTCTCATGCGAATTTCTCATGTCAAGTTCTGCGCAATAGGACCGCAGTCAATGACGCAGAAGAATTGAAATCCAGTTTGCAATGGTATTGCCAATATTCGTGGCACGCGTGGTCAATTAACTTCTGAATTGTTAATCTCCGGTGAGCTACTCACATCAACAGGAAGGAACATGATGACTTGACATCACAACAGGAAAACCAACAGGACAGCATTGTCAACATCTGTGACCTGGCAATTGCCGTGTTCTTCCACTGACGCTCGACCGTGTTCCAGAAGAGCACAAACAGTTCGGTACGTCAAAGGTGGCAGTGATCACTGCACAGCGAGAAACCCAAGACGCTCATCTCTTACCACGGTTTCAATCTTCCCAGCCTCCTCTCGAGGCATCCTCTCCAGAAGGTCGTCGTAAAGTTTCAGTCCAATTTGCTGCAAACAGAAAAGTGGAGTTGAGCTGACAAAATAAAACATGATGCCATTGACACAAACGCTCAAGTTGGTTCAACGAAATTGCCCCTGTCGACTGTTGTTCCACAGAAGTCAAACCATTTCAAACCTTTTTGGCCACTTCAACGCTTGAAATTTCATTCGTTCCACACGGGCATATTCACTCAATGCCAATTTGCAGAAGTGATCACTTGTTCACTCAAAGCGAGTTTGCTGACGTTGTTTGAAAGCACGGCGCGCCACAGTGGTGTCGTATGACCAAACTGTACCTGGTGCTTCGTCAGATTCGCCTTTTCTCTCAGGTCGTCGAGCGTCCGGAAGCCCATCGCTACCCACTGCCGCGCGGTCGCCGCACCCGCTCCCCACACATTCGTGAACAGGTTGATGGCCTTTCAACGAGACACAACTCGATCTTATTGCGCAAATAAAGGCGACTTCATATAGAACTTCGATTTTCTTTGCGTCTTGCGTTTTGCAAGTCACCTTAACTTTCATGTTTGTATCTTGAAAAAATACCGAACTGTAAAGGTGGCTTCATATAGAGCTGCAGCTGCGGCAGCGGTTGCAGCAGTGGAATGATGTCGCCATTGAGTGCAATGTCCACACATTTCTTGCATCAAGAATCGATTCCCAGCAATTATCTGCGGCAAGCTACCTGCGGCACATTGGGCATCATGTTAAAGTTTGACGCCACCCAACATTTTGCCGCAAAACGCAGAACGCAACAAGTTCTATATGAAGTCACCTTAACACTTTTGTCTGTTTGTTTTTGACTGACTTGACTGTGTGCCTGTCTGTCTCTCTCGCACGCGCACACACGCACAGACTTACACACTGTCTGTCTATCTGGTGCGACACACGCAATTTATTTTCAGAGTTTGTGCAATTGCTGTGCAAAATACCAATTGTCACCTGCACTTCCTCTGTGGAAGTAAGCTCCTCCAGTTTGCGCAGCTCGCCGCTCTCTACGATTTCCCAAATTTTGGTGGCCAGTTTCTCCCCAACTCCGTGCAAAGCCTTGGCCTCCTGGAAAATAAATCAACAAATTCACACCGCTATTTCCGCGATACAGGGTTTTCTGTTTTCCGACTCAGTGAGCCAAAAACCGCTGAAACAATGAAACAATGCACAAAATCTGTTTCTGTCTTCTCCGAACAGGTGCAAACAACGTTCCAGTTTTCTCACCTCAAAAGTAGTTATCGGCTTTGGTTGGCGTTTCAAGGCTGCGATCGCTTTGCTGTATCCCAAGGCTCTCCAGCGATCATTGGTGTTCTCGTACACCTTGGCCAACGCCTGCAAAGACAAGTCACCCAAAGCAGCGGCGGTTAATTTTGAACGCTTGTCCTGTTTCTGACAACGCGCTTCTGCGATTCGGACTCGTCCACGGGCAATACGCACGTGTCTGCAGAAAGATAAAATTTTTAAAGAACCAAATAAATCACAGTCTTTGTTGGGAGTTTTCCCCCTGTCGGTATTTCCGTTCCGTAGAACTTTACTGGCTCCTTGATCTGTCCCAGGTGAAAAACGAACATCTTGGTGGAAGGGATGGTTCGCCTCAGTCGAGTCCACGGGACAGAAAAGGAGTGAAAGTCGGCTGTACTCACTTCTAACTTGTCTGTGATGTGCTTGTTGTGGTTCACGCGAGCGCTGCTCGACGCTTGCGCGCACACCCAGTTTCCTCTCTGCAAGCACCACGAAACGTTTTTGTCCTCAACTGCTCGGCTCATTAAATAACCACCAGTCTAGCACAACATACAGGAGAGAAACATTGCAGTTCTGCATTCAAACAGACGAGTATCTACCGGAGAGTTGAAAGAATACTGCACACTACACTCACCGGCAATTTCCTCTGCAGTGACTGTGATGAAGGCGTGGCCTGCTCGCTCGTCTCGGCGCCCCCCTCACCCTCGGCCTCCTCCTCGTCCCCGCTCGGCACGTAATCGCTGTCTCCGTCGTCCTCGGCCGCTGGACCCAGCAACTCGGTGCGTGGCTTTCTGCTGAAGCGGGGCATCGCTCCAACCTGCGGGAACTTGGGTTTCGCATCGTCTTCTTGTTTGGTTCTCCGTTTGGTTCCACCGCTTTCTGATTGAGTTTCTCCATCTGGATTCGTTGAAGTTTCTTTCTTTTCAGACGGAACCGTTGGACGGACCCTGTACGGCCCAGTGTCAACACATTCTTTATCCTTCAAGCATGAGCTCAGCCAAACCGACCTGACCACCTTGACGTTTGGAGGTGGAGCGTCAATTTTGAGAATGCGACACATTCTTTCAAAATCCATCTTTTCGTCCACTACCAAGTGAGTGACAGAAGGACAGAAACTGCTCTCGAATGTTCCACCATTATTTACAATTTGTTTGTTGAAAAGTTCGCTTCTGGCTTTTCCGATACCAGCCTGCACAATGTGAATTCGACAGTGCTCCAAGAAGGAATCAGACGTCGTTTTGGTCGATTTAGCCTCTCGCTGGGCGTCAGCTGGGGACCCAGTCGACTTTCGCTTCTTCATCCCACTTTCTTTTCCGGAGGCACGATTATCTGCCAAAGAAAACATTTGGTGCAGTCACGTCGAATGACATCGGTCTTTGGGGAAAACAAGAACACTCAATTTGCAATTGTTTCCCACTGTTTTCCTCCGAAGCTCAACTTGGCTCTCGAGTTCATTGGACCAAGTTCACCAAAGTGTGTGGAGTGACATGAATTCCACTCACCTTAGTGTTGGTATCGGGCCAAATGGATGCCCAGCACGAGGTGGACAGCCATGGTGCAAAGTGAATGGTTGTAGACCGGGGCTCCAGCAGAGTAAAAGTTAACCACAGCATCAATTACTTGGTTGCTCAGGGGCTGCAACCCCATTTGACTGCTGTAGAAATGGATCTTCCTGAGTATTTGTTGTCTGATAAAGGACCAAGCTTAAATTTTTATTGTATCCATTGCGGAGCCAAGAGAGAGAGAGGGAAAAACCCAGATCACGTGATCACCCCATGGGGGGAGGGATGCTGGGTAAAACTCAGCAAAATAGTGATATTGTACTATTATGCATCTATTTTCTATCTCATTAATTATTGTAAAATTCTTTAGAATATTCAAAATTGTTGGACGCTGCCAACACCCCCTACTGGGGGAGGAGTGTGGTGTGACACACCAGCTGTGAATTTAGAAACACCACTCACCAGATGGTGTGTTTGGATAGAGGTCAATAAATACGGAGGTTCCCGCCCTCAGGGGCAGTCTCTCCTGAGATACCAACCAGTGTGTTTGTGATGT
>JAAUXT010029966.1_pt1 | contig 21599 bp, 32 predicted proteins | sample 7278171 | NCBI WGS metagenome assembly JAAUXT01 (sample SAMN14350112, study PRJNA611818) | marine sediment metagenome | isolation source: surface marine sediment (1.8m) | place: French Polynesia: Moorea | collected 2018-08 | reverse complement strand
GTCACCACCTCACTTCCCTCCCGCCTTAACCCCCTCACTTCACTCCCCACGTCACCCCCTCACTACCCTCCCGACTTCTCCCCCTCACTTCCCTCCCTCGTCACCCCCCTCACTTCCCTCCCCACGTCACCCCCTCACTACCCTCCCTCGTCACCCCCCTCACTGCCCTCCCCACGTCACCCCCTCACTACCCTCCCCACGTCACCCCCTCACTGCCCTCCCACGTCACCCCGCTCTCGCTCTCCCTCGTCGCTCACCTCCTCCCCGCGGGACACGCGGCGCTTGGCGATGATGATGATCTTGTTCTCCTCGCCGATCGACACCACCTCGGCCATGCAGTTCGGGGAGCAGCTGTGGTTCACGTAGCGCGCCGGGCCGCCGCACATCGTCGCGTCGATCACCTCGTTGTCGTCGATGCGGAACATGTACGTGCCGCGGTTCTGCGGGGCAACCAAACATGTTACTCAAGTCTTCATTCGCCTGGAACCGCGTTGTCCGAGTCTCACAATGCTGCAAAACCCCCATTTTACTGCACGAAATGTGGGTGGAGTTTCCTCTTCCATGTCGTTCAGGTCGTTCCAGATGATCCCCCTTTCTCGAAACACACACACACACACACACACACACACACACCTGTGAGTCGTAGAGCTTCTCCCTGTACTCGGCCACCTCGTTGCGGATCAACTCCCCGATGTACTCGATCACCATCGTGTGGCGCTCCAGGTCGCGCGCCGCAAACAGACCCAGACCCTGCGAAACAAACGCGTGTCAGTGTCTCCCCTCAACGAACGCCGGACGTGACCTGTGAACGTCCCTGTGCCAGTCAACGAAACTCATCGCCTGTTTGGTCTCGTTACACGACGGAGCCGAGCAGGGCGCTACGCACCTGGATGCCGGACCTCCTGAGGAACACGTTGTTCCTCCACTCGACACGCAGGCGGCGGTACTGCTGGCTCTTGCTGTGCACGAACTGCTTCATGTAGGGCGCCGTCGCGTCCTGCAGCAGCAGCGACGACATGGCGCCGGCGGGCAGCAGCCCGCGCGTCCCCGACGTCAGGAACGTGTGCAGCCTGCAAACAGCGCCACCTCGCGTCAGTCAGTCAGGGCCGTCCCGGCGCGCAACAATGCACAGCGGAGCTCAAGCATGTTAGTTCACACACACACTTCAAAGAAAGAGATATCACCCACGACACCATCTACAGCACCCACTCACTTGACCAAGATTCGATTCGGGACCACAATCAACGTGCAGCCCAGAGGCAACAGAGCCAGAGGCAACTCAAACAAAGCAACATGCAGTGAACAAAGAAACAAATCCGATTCGTGACACACCGCCGACACTTAACGCTGACGAAGCGTCATCGCTTCTCTTCCATGGAACGAAATGAAATCAACAGACTTCAACAAAGTTCGGCGTTGCTAAGTTACCGTTTCGTAATTTGTTCGCGCTCAAAGCTACAACACACACACACACATAACCATGCAGACAAGCAGACAAAAGCACGCACTCATAACAAGAGCAAAGTCACTTTCCAAACGACAGAAATTCGACTGGCGAATGTTCAGAGTTTTGGTTTCGTCACACAAGTGAGCCAGCACTGGGTGGTAGTGACTGGCAGCGCGCTGATTGGTTACCTCTTGAAGTGTGTGCGCAGCTTGGGCTCGGAGCGCGCGCAGCCGGTCGGGTTGAGCGCGAGCGGCAACTCGATGAGCGGAGAGCGGCCGAACTTGAAGCCGTAGTCGGTGAGGTGCTCCACCCCGGGCAGCTGCGGCGGCAAAATCTCACGTCAGCAACAGTGCGCAGAGTCAAGCGCGAGCGCGTTGCGAGCTCAACGGAGAGGCGGAAATCCACTGATTCAGGTGATGAACATCAGATTCAACAGGAAGGCGGCACGGTATTCACATGTACTCGTTGCGCCCACATCTCGCCGACTCTCACACGACTCACCGACTCGACGATGCGGATGACGGTCGGCTCCGTGAGGCCGAACAGGTCTTCGCCCGACAGGTAGGACGGGAAGCACTTGACTAGGTCGTTCTCCACGCGCATCTTCTCAAACGGCTCCAGGATCTTGTGCCACACGCCTGTCGCGACGAATGTACGCCATCAATGGGGATGCCTCAGATGACATCCAAGTGTTTCGTTGTTTCGATCTGCCAGCCGATGGATTCTGACGCACCGACCCTGGTCACGCAATCGACCCGACTGGTTCTCACCTTTGGCGGTTTTGTCCCTGTAGACGAGGTCGGAGAAGCCCTCCTCGAGCACCTTGATGACGAACTCGGGCGCTCCGTCCGTGTCGTCGATGCGACACACGTAGCGACACTTCTTGCTGATCTGACGAAAGCTCCAATAGAAGCGGCTCGTCTTGAAGCCCACCTGTGCAACGCCAAGTCAAATTTTCCACTGTGGGTTTTCTTTGTGTGTCTCGGGGACCCGAAGCCTGGCGTCAGAAAATCAGCAACTCAAATAGGAAATTTTCTCATCCCTTCAACCCAAAGCGCCAACAAACACCACGTATCGGCGCAGTCACCAAGTTCACATTTCCCCCATTTTCAGACAGCTCCGTGTTTGTCGTTAGCAGCGCAGAACTCACCGGGTAGAGGTGGTGTATGTTGTGGAACTTGCCGCTCTGCAGCTGGTGCGGCAGCAGCTGGCCGATGTTGTGGATGACGAGCGAGCCGATCCGCACGAGGAACTTCTTCTCGTCCTGGTGCACGATGCTGCGGAACACAACACTCAGCGTCAAGCGGAGCGACGTGACGAGTCTGCACTGCGACTCCGAACAAACACAATTTCACCGACAGGAGACCGCGCCCTGACTGACCTGGCCACCTGCTTGTTCTCGTCTCGGTTCACGTAGACGCGCCTATAGACGGACACGTCGTGCATCTCGCCCTCCTGCTGCTTCTGGTAGTGCTGGTGGCAGATCAGCGTCTGAAATGGGTGGCGACAAACGTATGAGAACTCTGCTTCAACGGCAGCGTGCTGGATTGTCGGTGTCCAAGGCAGCGCCTCTGAAAAGTTCCAGCTGCATCGAAACATTGGCTGCGAAACATGCGCAACAAACACGAGGGAGGTAAAACAAAATGAACAACAAAATGAACCAGGAGACAGCAAGTTAGATTCTGCAAAGAGGAGGTTAGATTCCTAACACACACAATCGTTCTGAACTTCAGTCTGAACTTCCAAACATTTTGTGTACAAAGATGAAAGAATACCAAATCGTAGGTGCTTGACACTTCGTCCTTCAAGACAAACAAAAAGTCCTTGCTCGAGCCACTCCTACACGGAACAATGAAATTTCCTGTTGTTTTCTAAACAGGCTTCATCATCAGTTGCCACAAGCCGTGGCCGACTCGACTTTGCAGCTGCAGCAGCAGCAGCAGCAGCGGGCCTCACTCACCTTGTCCTGGAAGAAGACGGCTCCGTCCTGCTGCGCGCACCGGATGTGGTACAGGTTCGTGCAGCGGAGGCGGAAGCACCCCATCGTCGCTCCTGCAACACGCGGCAACACATGTATGTACGGCCGTGCGGCTCATCACGTGACAGTGTGCGCCACAATGGTGCTCTCATCGTGCAGCTCCACGACTTTTGGTCGCAGCAGTGAAATGATGCACTCAACCCTGATCTTGTTGCACTGCACGCTTTAGATACTTGATTAAATGTTGTGGCAAAAAGTTTGTCTTGTCCGCGTAACTGTGCGGTAAGTTACAAAGCAAAAGAGAGCCAACTTAGCGCACCCTTCTTCCTGCAGACGACGCACTCGATGCCGAGCCCGCGCTTGATGGCCGTGTCGACGTTCATGAGTGCGCCGTTGCACGTCTCGTACACCTCGTACGACCAGAGCGCGCAGTTGAGGTGCACCCACCGGTCCACGTCCATGTTCAGCAGCCTGCGGCAGTCAGCGAAGCACACGTACAAAACGAGCAACGACCAAAGATTCTTTTCTTGATTCCGGCTGCTTTATGGTCTCTGAAAAGTTCCCATATGGGAACACGTCTCGACATCTCGCACTGACCTGCCGGGTCCGTTGGTGACGTCATCGCCGACTCCGTGACACAGGATGCACTTGCGCGAGTCGGACGGCATTTTGCTGGGTCGAACCGGAATGTTCAGGTTGTCCATCAACTGAAATGCACAGCACATAAACCTCTGAGTGACGCGCGTGATTCGAGATCCACGACCAAGGAACGACGCCTGGACTGTTGCCATGGTTACCTTGTTGAGCTCGGCCTCGGTCGGGGGCACGACGTGTATCTCCGGTTTGACGCAGCTCGGGTCCCAGCGCCGATACCGAACCCCGCACCACTTCTTGGCCGGCTGCTGTGAATATGAAAACAAGCGGAAAGTCAGTCTGTGCAGGCAACGACTGCAACCTCGTATTCGAGTCGAAAATTGCCGCCCTTCAGCAGATATTTACCAAACAACAAACAGTGAAGCAACAAAAACTGCACAAATCAAACATGCCAAACAAAAGAAGGAATTCAAATGCCGTATTTGTGAAAGTGGGAACCTCGAGGCAGTGAGCCACATTGAAGGCTTTCACCAGGAACCAAGCTTCGCAGGCATCCGAGTCCTTCACGGGTGCAACAAAGGGTTCTTCAAAGCGATTTGTTCAAAAGCAAAATGCGCAGAAAAAAAAGACGAAATAAGAATTGAACAGCAATGGGTAAATCAGCATTTCTAGGTTCGCAGGCGATCCCGGGACACTCAGCCAGGGAGCAAAATGCGGAGATCGCACTGACCTTGGCGAGCTGCGAGTCGATGCTGGTGCTGCTGCTGCGGCGGCGCAGCTTGTTGACGGAGGCGCCCTCTCCCGGCCGGATGTCCTCCGTGCCCGCCGTCGCGATGCCTGCAACAACTGCCAAAAGTAAGTTTCATGGTTTTAACGCACTCGATCCCGGTGGCCGATCTCGTATCACGACCGGGAGCAGAGAACGTGTGACCGTCATAACGCACGCACCTCCGGGTACAGATCCGGGCGGCATCGGTGGAGTGGCGGCGAGCGGCGGCCCCAGCTTCCCGGCGGCGACGGGCGCGCTCATGGACGCGGACGTGGGGGACGTGAAGCCGGCGACCTGCGACAGCGAGCTGTGCGTGCTCTGCTGCGACAACACCGTGCTCTGAGACTTGTCCGATCCCGGAGACAACACCTGCGAAGCAAAATATCAACTTCAGCTCCGTCATTCTCAGCTCGAGTGGAAACACACACGAATCGTTCACAGTACAACTCCGCGTTTTCCGCACTTGTTTGCCCCAAAACTGAGTAACTGGAGAAGGGTGCGTCTTGTACAGGATCTCAGTGTCACAACATCATGGCAAACGTTGCGGTTTGCCAAAGGGATGCCTGCGTCTTACACGGCAGCCCTAAACTTGGTGCATTCCACAAATGCAGACAAAAGAATCCGCGGACTGCTCCGCTCCCCACCTCGGTCGACTTGTGCTCCATGATGCTGGGCGCCGCCGCGTCGTCGGTCGCCGTCTTGTGCAGCATGGCGAACTGCATGTAGCAGTTCATGCTGCAGAAGGTGACCTCGTCGTCCTCGTGCGCCGCGTCCTCGTCCTTGAGGAAGGCGATCTCGGACGGCTTCTTCTTGATGCCCGAGCTCAGCACGACCACGTCGCAGTGGCGGCAGTAGCGCGGCTTGGTGCGGATCAGCGACTGGATGTTCACCACGTCCTCCTTGTCTGCAACACCAAGACGCGCTGCCCGAGTGAAATCTCATTGAAAGACATTTTTCCCAAGTCTTTTTGAATGCCAGGAACACTGCCCTCGCAGTGCAACTTTCTGACAACGGCAATGAAGCAACCAGCAAGAGAACGAGACGGGTGAAGGGCGCGCACCTGAGGAGTAGAGCTTGTTGCGCTTGGTGGGCGGCGCGCGGTGCGGCTGTTCGGGCGACGGGCTCCGGCTGATCTCGTACGACGGCGGCACGGCGATCTTGAGCAGGTCGGCGATGGCGTTGATGACGCCGCCCACGTCTTCGGCGGCGTTCGGTGACAGGGTCAGCGTCACGGACACCTGCGACAACAAAACGCCAAGTCATCACAGCTGTCGTGACAACTTTCCACGAAGAGGAGCGATCATTTCGCGTGTCTCATTCCCCTTCGGAGGCACGAGCCACGAGCGACACGCACCTGACTCTGCTGCGGGGCGAGTGGGTGTCGCGGCGCCAGCGCCTGCGCCGTCTTCCCGCCCGCCACCGCCGCCTTGAGGTCGAGCTCCTTGTCGAGAGCGCTACGGTCGAAGTCGTACACGTCGAGTCCCTTCAGCTCCTCCTTCTCCAGCTTCACCTTCGCTGACGGTGACACTGCAACAACATCACCGATGTTCGAGCAAACATCTCACATCGCCCTGAAGCCAAGACAAATCTGAACCTAAGTGAGCCCACAAGTTTCCAGTTTGTATCAATTGCATTGCAGTTCACGTCAACAGCTCCACGTCCAGCTCTGCAGCATGTCATCGCAGGCGCGCGCACTGACCTTTCACAGCGACGGGGCAGCGCACGGGGATCTCGGGCGACTTGCACTCGCGCTCGCGCTCCTCGCGGCTCAGCCCCTCGTCCATGGAGATGAGGCGCAGCCCCGACAGCCCCTCGCGCTTGCTCTTGATGTAGTCGCCAAGGTCAACTTCCGGAGACGACGCCGACACAACCGTCGCTGGCGACTGGTCGCTCGTCCTGCGAAACGAAGGGCGAACTCTCAAACCTTCTCCCTTGCGATGATCGCACAGGGGCACGAAACGCAGGCACAAAGTGGGTTACGTAAACATCAACACGTGTAGTCAGGCGATCAGGTCGACACTGATCTATCTGATCCAACACTCGCAGATACTCTTGGTTTGGTTCGTCAACGGCACAAGTGCGACAAGCGTCACTGACAGAAAGCAACAAGCACCATCAACACAAAGCACAAAGGACATTATTGCCGCTGCGAACCATTCAACAACAAAAGCAGCACCCCACTTTGCGACTTTTCGTTGACGCACACAACCCCATTTTTGTTGTGACAACGACAACTTGGAACACCAGCCGAAACGAAATCCAGGTCAACAGCACGGTCGCAAAGTGGTCTTCACAGGCCATGATCACCAACAGAACAAGTAACGTGAAACACGAATGTGCAGCGAAGTCGTCCCACAGCACCACAACTCTTGCCTCGGACATCGAGCCTCAGCCGACATGTTCTCGTGCAGCCTCCTGGGGAACACTCGAATGACTCTGCCGGGCGCCCTCGGCGGAGGCCCCCGCAGAGCGGGCGACGCCTTCCCGGCCTGTGTCGCGGTGAGCGCCGTCTGCGCGTCCAGCTCCATTCTCGGTTCAGACAGGAACTTCTCACGCGCTCTCAGCTCGTGGACTCGGTGGCACCAGATGATGTCCGTGCTCCTCAGTCGCCTCATCCGCACGGCGTATTTGACTGGACAATCCTCGCGCGCTGTGACGTCCCGCTCGAAGTCGCCCCCAGACGCGGCGTCCCTCGCCCCGCTCAGCCGACCCCAGCTCGAGCACGAGTAGCTGTGGTCCGTCAAGCTGCTGGCGCCACCTCCGAGGATCCTCGCGGGGCATCTCGGGAGACACGAGACGGGGCAGCGGTGACGTGTCCACACCGGCTGCTCTTCGTTGGGAAACGAACAGTTTGTAGGGCCGGATTCACAGGAGAGCGCTGAGCGGGCGACAGCGCCGTGTGCGCGATGTTCCGCGACACGCATCGCACCGTCCGACAGACATCGTCGCCTCCGTGGCGCGTTCATCAGGTGCTGCTGATGCCAGGTCCACACCGGGTTCCACTCCACCACAAGGCTGTGCACATTCAACAGCAAACCACTGCTCCACTTGGATCCACGAAATGGACTGTGTGCAACAGAACAAACGGGTTGGACCACAAGATTGCGTCAAACTCACATAAGACAATTCGTGCTTCGCAGAAGTTTGCGACAACAGAAAAACCCACATGAGGGACTGACCACCACACAACTCCACGAAAACAAAAAACACACTGTCCACGAGAGATCCCAGCTGGTCGACCCTCACTATCTTACACCTGTCGTCGTGCCATGGTTACGCTCGGCTTAATCACAGATATCACTACACAAACTACGGTTACAAACACTGTGTAAAACCGACTCGAGCATGTGGCAGTACCTGGAGATGGTGAGTCTGGGCTCGATGACGGGCGGGGACGGCAGCTGCAGGGCGGGCTCCCGGTACAGCGTGCGGCTCAGCAGCGGGTGCTGCAGCGGGTGCGTCTCCGCCCCGGGCGGCGTCTCCGGCGGCGGCGCTTTGGGCGCGTGGGCGCCCAGCATCCCGCCCTCTCCCGGCATCAGGCGGTACCGCTGCTGCTCCGAATTCAAGTCTTGGCCCGCTGCGGAAGAGGTCAAGTTCGTGTGTCAAAGTTGGTGTTTCAACGCGGCCCCACGCCATGGGCTTTTGTGCGTATCTCACAGGAACTCGGCAGCGAAAAATGCCCCGATAATCAAGATACGATTGTAAATGAAAGAAATTCTCAAACGTGACAGACACTCTGGAAAGATACGTAAAGACTACGAACATACTGAAAGGTATGAATAGTTTTACATTCAAAAGTGACACTGTCGGAAGTGAACACACCACAGTGAAAAACATGTCTGAATGAAATCTAAACGTGTGTCAACAAAAGAATCTGAACTGCCTCAGCAAACAAGAGTTTTCGCAAATATCGAGATTGAACAGCTTGTTCGTCCAATCAGGCCTTTCAAACAAACTGTTCACCTGCTGATTGGTTCACACGTCTCGCAGCCAATGCAAAGCAACGCAAAAAATCACGTGTGATTTGCAACAATAGTTGCGTGAATGAAAACATCTGAACCAATTGAACCTGATTTACAAACGGTGAAAGAGAAATGGAGAAATAGTAATAAAAGAGCACGTGTCGGCACACCACTTACATGGGGGTTTACCTGTGAAGGGCGCCTGTCCGTCGGTGAGGAAGCGGCGGCGCTGCGCGATCTCCACCGGCGACTTGTGCAGGCCCTGCGGGTAGAGCGGCACCGGCGAGCGCCGCCCGCCCGCGTCCGTGAACGGGAACGAGTCGTAGTGGTCGGGCTCGCCCGAGTCCAGCTTCGCGTAGCCCAGCATCCCCCGCAACTTGTTCTCCCCTGAAGGGAGGAGAGGGAGGAAACATAGAAACATCGGCACCGCAACGGAAGATGAGCGTTCCAACTTTCTCAACTGCTGTACAAAATCGGCGAATTGAACGACAAAAGCAGTAGCGCTGCTCACAGGCAAAATTCAAGATGTGCCTGGAGGGAGAGGATTCGTACCGGAGGGAGTGCCGAGCCCCGGCGGCGCGCACAGGTGCGAGATCTGGAAGGTGTCGGGCTCCTGCAGCGGCACGGACGGCAGCGCCCGGATGTGCGCCATCATCTGCTCCAGGTTGAACTCCACCTCGTCCGGCTTCCCCGTCTGCAGGACCAGACCCGTCAATATTCACAAACTGCGCCAAGCGATGAAGGAACGCGATTTCTCATGCCGACAGGCACAGTCTCTTATTTCCGTTCGAAGACAAAAAGGCCTCATGTTTCCAGAAAACATTTACATCCTGACAGATAGGAGATTGAAAACAAATCTGCAGTTTTTGAATCCCCCACCCGGTCGCCCTCCCCACTGGACGACACGGGGATCGCCCCGCGCGACTCTCACCAGCGCCGCCGAGATCGCCATCGAGCTCTTGCGGCGCTTCTTGCCGAGCCCCGGCGCGACCACGTCGCCCTCCTTCAGCTTCTTGGGTTTGCGCCGCGGAGCCGTCTTCTTCTTGTGGAAATCCTCCAGCTGTTTGCGCCGCCGCTCGAACTCCTGGCGCCGCAACTCTGCAAACCAACAACGTCTTTTTGAGTCTCTGGAAGATCAAAATGTTTACAACTTAACGTTCACTGAACTGCGACTTGTCTCGACGAGTACAAAGAAGCGAAACTCCGTCTTGCGAAGAGGAGAGACGCGAGCGGCGCCCGCGGCGCCTGACTGACCCATGATACGCTCACCCATGATGCGCTCGCGCTCCTCGGGTGTCTTCATCTCCCACTCCTCCTGCGACACCTCCGTCTCGGTGGTGAGTGGCATGCTCTCGATGAGCGCCAACTGCTTCTGCTGCTCGGGCGTCAGCTGCACCGCCGCGTCGTCATCCTGCTGGCGACACAAACGCGCGCGCAAATTAGGCACTGACTGACTGACCCGTACTTTTTCAGATTCGTTCTCCATCTCACTCGTCACCTTTTTGTTCTACTGCCTTGTCCCAAGGTGACCTTGACGCAGAGCAGGTGTCTCCAGCACGCGCTACTGAGCCCAGCACAACCCAAGTATTCCCCCGCACTCCCCTCGGCTCACCTCGCTGCTGCGCCGCTCCGCCCCCAGCACCGCGAGGTGCGGGTTGCCCGGCGTCGCGAGCAGCTGCTTCAACAGGATGTTCTGCTTCTTCTTGGCGGTCTCGAGGTCGGCGAGGTCCTCGCGCTGCAGCCCGCCCGCTGAAGAGAGACGCGCGCGTTACTGTCTGCGACACGCGCAACGCCCGGGCCTCCGAGACCACAGAGCTTGGGATTTTTGGAAGAGATTCTCCACAGTAACAGCGCCTGTGATTACGATGACCTCTCTACTCAAAGGTCCAAACACCTGCAGCACTGGGGGCAGTCGGTCCCCAGGACGCCGCAATGGACAATTCTTTTCACTGTGACAAAAACAAAGGAAATAACATTCACAGATAAGCAGACCCCGCGTCACCATTCTATGATTCTGCGTCAAAAACACATGTACAGGGGCACAGACAATTTGCACGACCATCATCAAATGAAAACGTAATGTTCTACGATTGTGGTGGACATGCAGTTTTTCCTGTGGACTATAAAAATGCAGAGAAAGTATATGAATAAATCAGGAAAGAATAAATGAACGAGTAATCACTGATCAATTGGGGTTTTTTTTAGCAGAACTGAATGCTGTGTTTGTGCAAGGATATCTAAAATGAAACAAGAAAAACGTTTGAATGGACTGTGAAAATGTTACACACATAAGTTTTTGAAGCCATTCCTGACAATGATAAAATATCAAAATGAATTAGTCATGCCAAACAATAAAGGGAAACGTTCTTTGTTATTTGTGAAAAAGTGGGTCACGTAATAAAAATGAGGTCACATGAAGCATAGCTGTGGTTCTATGGCTGCTAAGAGACGACTACAACATTGACAACAGCGATGCAACCAGCAGGAAATTGATCGAGCTCTGCACGAGCCCCAAATTTGAGAACCATCTTTTTGCGAAATCTGGCTGCATGACTGTTTCAGGACTTGTTGCCTCTATGCACAGCTGTAGCATGCTTCAGGTACCTTCAAAGCGCTCAAAGGCCACGTTCAGCGAGTCCGGGCGTCTGGTGGGCGCCCCGCCGCCGCCGCCGCCGGCGGGGCCCTGTGGAGACCGCGGACCCCTGGGTGACGGTGCAGAGGCCTGGGCGGCAGCCGCCATGTCCACATGCGGGGTGACACGTGGTGAGCTGGGACCGGAGCCGCCCAGTCTGTCCGGGGCGGCGGCGTTAGTCGAGTTACTGCCTCCACCGGCGTTGGGAGGCGTGTTGGCGTGGGAGAACGGGGGAGGAGGGCGCATCATCTGGGAGGGAGGTGGGAAGCGACCTGGTTGCTGAGGGGCAGGCCCACCCTGTGAGTGAGGGGAATGTGGGTGCGGGTACTTGCCCTCGCCCATGTGCGGTGGTGGTGGTGGGTACCCGCCCTCAAAGCGGCTGTCGTAGGGGAAGCGCTGAAAACGCGGGTCTCCACCCATGTGCATTGGTGGTTGAGGGAAACGAGGGCCCTCGTGATACATTGCCGGGTGATGCAGTCTCTCCCCGCCCATGTAGCGGTATTCGCCCATGCCTCCGTACTGGTCTGGGCGGAACCTCGGTGGATGCTCTCCGTAGCGCGGGTCCGGGTAGCGATGGCGCGGCGGGTAGTCTGGATGCATCCCTCCGTAACGTGGGTGGCCGCCCATCATCGGTCCCGACCCTGGATACATGGGCGGACGAGCGGACCTCGGAAACACAAAACGATTGTCTCCACCAGCGAAACGGTTTTCTGGAGGCATGAAACGATTCTCTCCACCGCCGAAGCGAATATCTCTGGGCATGAAGCGGGCGTCCGGGCCCGGGTGCTGCATGCGGTGGTCCGGGAAACCCATGCGCGGGGGACTCATGTGCTCCAGGCGGACGATCTCGGCGCTGCCCGGCGTCGAGGCGCCGGGGCTGCCGGCGCTGCTCGCTCCCGGAGACGGCGTCTGGAAGCCTGGGAACGGCGGGGGCAGGTTCTGCGAGTGCGGCGGCGTGCGACAGCCCGGTGAGCGCAGCCCGTGCGCGAGGCCCGACGGGGAGCGCAAACCGCCGTGCGCCAGACCTGACGGCGACCGCACACCGGGCCCCATTCCTGAGGGAGAGCGCAGGTCCCCGTGAGCCAGCCCGAGGGGAGAGCGCATCCCGGGGGACATGCCGCCTCGCGCTGCGACCGGAGACCCGCCGCTGCTCGGCCGCGCCGGCATTCGCTGCCCCGGGGACCCCGAGGCGGCCGGGCTCATGGGACACGGAAACGGGCGGTTGGGAGACGGCATCCGCTGGTGCGCGGCGCCCATCCCAGCAGCGCTGCTCACAGGCAGCCGCGGGGGACTCTTGGCCAGATTAGTAGAAGCGCTACTGCTAGCTTCAACTGTGTTATTGTTGGCAGCAAAAACAGAAGTGGAACTTTGCACGCTGGGGGAGGTGGAAGTTCGACTGGTCAGGGAGCCTTCACCGGGGGAACTCGACTCTTTGGGCTCAGAAGAAACTTCAGCTCTGTCTCCGTCAGACCCGTCTTCTGCTGTACCTTGCTCTTCGTTTGACTTGTCCTCAGATACTTGCGGTGGTTTCAACGCTCCTTCCAACTTTGACGTCGCTGGAGTCTTCTCGCTCCCGTCCGTGGAATTCTCTGCACCGAATCCTGGCCCCGAACCTCGCTTTGCAATGTCTTCGCCACTGTCACTCGTGTGCGACGCAACGGATTGAGCACACGTCTTCCTTGATTCGGCTTCTCTTCGGTCTGCGGTCTTCTCCTCCGCAGCGTCAGCACGAGTATCTGAAACGCCTGTGAGCGGTGGAGCCTCTCCCTCGCCCGACCGGGGTCTGCCGTGAGGCGGCATGCTGCTGCTGCTGCTGCCACTGTTGGCTCCTTCACCTGTGTAATGCGTGGGTGACACGAAGACCTGGTGTCATCATTCGTGGTTTTGCAACAGAACTTTGCAGTCGAAGGGGCACTGGATGTCACGCGTGAAACCTCAACGCTGGACACGTGAGCATCGTACGCCACAGTGAGACAGTCAATGACAAATGTTGGGCGGGGAAACACGTTCATGAGACACAGCTGCATCTGTGACACACCAAGACATCAAAATCTGAACGCAGCTTGAATGAATCGAACTTTCATCTTTGACAGTTCCGCACTCGGTGAGGAGGGACAAAACGAAAATGATTTCCCAGTTTGCACGTGAAACACAAAGCCCAAGTCTCTTCAACAAAGTTGCAGTGGATCGATTGTGCATTCATGCAAACCCCGTGCAAAACAAGTTTCTCAACACTTCACTTGTTGACGTGTCCTTCATAAGAGCAACGGAAATGTTCCACAGTCCAAATAAAGACCTTGTTCTGACGGAATCATTATCGTGAATGGAAAATCGCAATTCCACTGAACGTGATCGCAACCGAACTCACACCAAAACATTCAAGGAAACGAAACCTTCCTGCAAAAGACACCACTGCACCCACCCCTCCCCTCCCCGCCGCGGCACCAGTCTTACCAGGTATCAGGGCGCCCGGCTCCGGGTGCGAGAGGTGCTGCATGTCCCCTCCAGCGCCGGCGCTCAGGCCGGGCGGCTGCTGCTGCTGCTGGAGGAAGACGCGCTCGTCGGTGCCGAGGCGCGCCGGCTGCATGTTGACCATCTTCTGCAGCTGCGACATGTTGTGCATGTCGCCCATCATGAGCGGGTGGCCCTGCGGCGACAAAAGGACCAATCAGGTCGAGAGGCAGACGGACCAAACTTGCATAAGGGCCCTTCTGTTTTTCGTTTTCTTCCACGACGTTGTTTCGTGCCGAGAAATGACTCGCAACTGCACAAAGAGAACACGCTACAACCAACGTACCATGCCAGGATAAGCTCCAGCTGAGGCAGGCGCCATTCCACCTGCAGACAAAAACAAAATATAACATTAGCACCTGCCGACCTGATTGCACAAACAAGATCACCGACGTGTTGAAGACCCGCGATCCCTTCAGCGTTGCAAGCACGCATTGAAGTCACAAAATGTTTTTAAGTCCTTTTGTGTCCAACACTCTCACTTCATTCAGAACCTGTCTTTGTTCGTTGGACGATATGCCTGACCCTCACCACACGAACACCAAGGTGATCAGAACAAAAAACATTCTTTGGTGAAACCACTTGCTGCAAATGTGTCTGATCACGCCTTGGTTTGGAGCAATTTGGTTCAGCGCAACCTTCGTAAATCAGTTTGCCACCGAAAACAATGTTAGTACGCATGCCTTAATTTTAATGCACAACATGCTGACCACAGAAATCACTGGAATCAGTTTACCCAACCCCCACTGACCACATCTTCCTGCTCCCAGAGACAAAACCCTCACATTTTTCGACCAAGTTGCCAATCAAACCCAACTTTGCGGTCAATCGACATCTCTCAAAGGAGTTCAAATTTGAAACATTTCTCCAGTTTGTGAAACAAGTGAACCAGAACAACATTCTGTTTCGGCTCTTTTGCAAAAGAGCCCGCATCCACAAAGAAACAACCCTCGGCTGAGGAAGTTGTGTGGACGTCACAACGGGCACGGCAACCACGACCTTTGGGGTGCAACTCAAAACAGGCCGATGGAGCAAAAACAAAAATTTCCATTCCATCCATTTCTGCTGGTTTGAAAATCCAGCTGGAAGAGACATGGGACTGCATTCCATGCGAGGCGAGGCCAACCCGGCGGTGTCTTGACTCATGCTTTGTCCACACAAACCCGGGCGGATGCAGGGCCCCTGACCTTCGTGGTGCGGCGGCGGTCCCATCGCGTGGAGATCCAGGTCCAGGTCCGTCTTGCGACGAGGCCGCTTCTTCCTCGGCTTCTTGTTCTTCAGTTTGAGCAGGTCTTCGGGTCCCATGGGCGCCGTGCCGGCGAGGCAGAGGTCCGGAGGCGGTGTCGGAGGCGTCGGCAGCCGCGGAATGTCTTCCTCCCGCAGGATGCCGCCCGCCTCCCCCGGGGCGTCCCCGCCCGGTCCCGCCGGGGCTCCTGGCGCCGACGCCGAGTCCGGCGCTGCCAAGGGAACGCGATTGTCTACAGGTCAGGGTGCACAGAAAGAGACCACTGGTTTCCCTGGACACTGACAACCAAGTGCAAAGTCCTGGTCTATCAGTTCAGAGATGGTGTCACGGTCCGGCGCACCCACCCGCAGCACACCAATTACGAGTAACAGAGTGACTCAGACAGACAGTGCATTTCAGCTGCATTCTCAGATCTTCAGAGGATAACTCTTCTGTTGTGCAGTGCACAGCGCACGAAGTGCTCTTCTGCAGCAGTTTTTGAATTCAGTGTAAGCAACACTCGCCACCAATTCTAATTTACTTGATTTTCGTGGCATCTGAAAGGATCTTTCACACTGGGAAGGCTGGCATACTTCGCAGCAGAACAACTTCGCTCGGTGTGTCTGGCATGTGCATTCATTCAAGTGCATCAAATGTCACCATGGGCGCTCTGTGCTTATCAACTCAACTTGCGAACATAACATGCGTTATACAGCTTTTCTTTGTACTTTCAACTCCACTCGCCAAAAGATATCAGTCACTTTGGAACAATCTCCTCTCCAAAAACACTTTGCAGAAAACTCGGTGATCTGTGTGTAAGATTTGCAAATGAAAAGTGTCTGGAAAAGCTGTACATACACCTGACCAAACAAACATACCACAGGGCAGGAGCGGAGTGGTGTTGCCGGACCCGGGGGTGCTGCGGGACGTGCTGCCCTCCAGCGATTGCCCTGAATCGAGAAACAAACTGTGTCGAAGCGACGACAGGCCGTGACAGCAAAAACAAGCCAAGTTGCGCACGCAGGATCGTCAAAGTTCTTCAAGTCACTGTCGAACCCGTCTCTGAGAAACACGACTCTCACCAGCCTCGCTGCCAGGCGCGCTGCCGGGGGCGGGGCCCTGGTGGCGGAAGCGCTGGATCATGTCTCCGATGCCGACACCCGGCGGAGGTCCGGTCATGCCGCCCATCTCCCCAGGACCGCCCATCCGGAAACCTGCACATCAGAACAAAACTCTCACGGCTCTGGACTCGAACAACTCGCACATCACATGTGACGCATCTGCGTGACAACAAGGCACTCGAGCATCCACGAACATGAAGCCGGACCACAGCACAGGATCAAGTCCACTGAGCTTGTTATGTCATCGCGAAAAAGAAAGTTTGACTGACCAGTGAATGGACACACTGCGTGCTCAATTCATGCGGTTACATGTATTAGTTTCAGCGCATTCCACGTGAACACAGCGCGAAACTGACTTGTTAGAACAGACTAAGATTCAGGACACAAACGCAGTTCTGGAAACATGCAGAACAAGAGTACCTGGGCTGGGAAATTGGGGCGGCTGCGCCTCAGACTGAGGGAAACCTGGCGCTGGTTTGACATCGGCCTGGGGGCCGCCGAATCGTGCAGCACTTCCGTTCATTTCCTGGGGTCCGGCCACCATTCGAGGTTGTCCATTCCCTGACGTCACAATCTGTGTTGAGGCGGCCATCGTGTTGCCACCAGCAGCCGAGGCGATGGTCAGTCGGACTGGTTGTTGCATCTGCGTGGTCGTGGCGGGTTTTGGAGCGTTGTTTCCCAGAATCTGAACCTGCTGCGCCTGGCCCGGCTGGCTGCCCTGGATCCGGACGCGGGTCACCTGCTGTGTGCCTGGAGCCATGGGCGGCCCCTGGAGACGGATACCCTGCAGCCGCATCGCTGGTTGCCCGGCGACGGTTGTGGCGGTTACGGGCGGCGCGCGCAGCTGGCTGACCACCTGCTGCATCGTGGTGGCGGCGCCACTGGTTGGCTGCGGCTGCACAGGAGCCGCGACGCCGCCCGGCTGGGCTGGCGTCCCAGCAGCTGTCGGCTGCTGCTGCGCTGCCGAGAAGGGCAAGCCAGACGCGTCCACTGTGCCTACACAAAGCAAACACAACACACATGCACTGGTGACGGCAGACACCAAACATGCACAGGGCAGTTTTCCAAGCTGCTTCAAATCCCCAGAACTTACTCACCCCTTTTTTGTTCAACACAGAATGTGTCGAAACAAGCGCACCAAAGGCAGAAAGAAACCCGACACAAAGGAGACATGGAAAACTGTCAGTTTCTTAGTTGTCGTACAGAAACTTACAGAATGCTTACGCTTGTTTTTATCACGAACATGGGTTGGACATGCAATGTGGCATGCAACAAAGGTGACAAACTGTGACGCGAAGAACTCAGCTTTGTGGGCGGGCTGCAGTGATGATGTCCTTTCGCGATCAAACCTCTCGTTAGGCCAGACACGGGCGCCCGCCAGCGTTAGTCTCAAGTTTCATTGGTGATCATGACATGCACTGAACGAACACATGCACTGTACATTGCAAACACACTGCTGGCGCAGGACCAAAGGGTAGACCGAACTCGTGGTCCGTTCACATGCCTTGATGAATAGCCATTGTCTAGCAGCTACTGCGAGCACAGCCGTGAGGCAGGGCGGTCTCGCTGACACCTTACCTGCCGCGGCGAGGCCGGGCTGCGCCGGGGGACGCACCATCCCCCCGCTCGTCGCGGCGAGCGGCTGCCCCGTCGGAGACATCACCTCTCCACCTGAAGCCCAACGACGACCCGGTCTCAGAATCGCAACGTGTATGTGTGATCGAAGCAACAGAGACCGAGCATTGTGTGCTTGTGTTTCCTTTGCCTGCAGTGAATAGTTACCTTCCAACATCTGCATCCTCTTCTGGTGCTCGAAGTGCTGCTGCAGCTGGTGCTGCATCTGCTTCTGTTCGTGCATCTTCTGTTGGTACGTGTCGCTGAACGGGTTGTTCTCATCCTGCAAAAACGCCAGCTACATACAGTTTGAGGTTCCACCGTTGTTTCGTCGATTGAGCTGAATGGTGATCACAGAAAAGGTGTCGCGTGCAGCAGCTGCGGCCGACACCACAACACAGCGTCTCCGAACCAAGCTGTTGTCATTCAAGACCCGGTTGGGTGTCCAGGCGAGCGACCAATCCAGTCGACAAAGGACAGGCTTGGCAAAGTCAAGTCATGCCTGCTGCATTCATCAGTTTTTGTTTATTGGCTGTGGAATCGCGTTGGATTGTGCCAGACAGAAACGAATTCATTGAAATCACTACCCGTTCCTTCCCTCGAACAGTTTTCAATTTATAATTCCGTCCTGATTCTTCTGAAAGAAGCCACCATCAGCACAGGACTGAGCGGTCCCTCCAGCCGCAAGGACTGTCATGCAGGACGCCACAAATCTACTCAACTAAACACACAATGAAGCGCACAGGTTTTTGTGGCCAAACTTGCTCAACAGGTGCAAATTCAGGCGTTCGTTCTTTGAAGAATAATCAAGTTTTCCTGGTTTGCAGAAAACGTCTTTTGCTGGAGTCGCCAAACCAATTGTTGCTTGGTCGATCCCACACAAAAGAACAAGCACAAACTTCACATGTCACCGACTGTTTGAATCACGGACTAAAGGCACCAACAACATACATCCCGCACTGAGTCTACCTGCTGACGCTACTTCCAAGAGAGAAAACGAACAAGAGGGGTGCATCACAGGGGACTGACAACAGAAATGCTGGTGGGGTGAATTCAAACTACTGCGTGGTGCAAATGTCTCCCGAGAATGGTCACAGTGAAAAGCCACGATTTTCGTCCGGCGAAATAAATTTGATCACATGACACAAGGACACGTTGCACTGCACCGCTTCTCAAAACCTGGCTTGCACACGTAGTTTGAACCCTTCGCACCCGTTGTGTCTAACCTTCTGCGCGAACATTTTGTCAACGGACTGCTGTAACGGCTCTATCCCAGCCTACTCGCCCACACAAGTGGTGGTGAAGCGTGGTGAGGTCAGTGAGCGAGGCGGGGCCAGAGAAACAAGCAGCAAGAAAACAATGACCAGTGTTAATGTCAAATCCACTATTCTCCAGACGGGCACAACCGTCCTGACACAAGAGAGTTACATCGCTTTGTATCAGCCTGGATCAGAAAGTCTGCGCTCCCTCCACATTGCGGGTGGGGATGGTGCGGAAAGGGACACATTTCGTCAAGTTTCCGAAAGACATTCACCAGCAACCGTGGAAGAATCCATCTGATCTCAAGATTCGGTGTCGAGGATGATCGTAGCACAGTAGTGAGCGAACAAATATCATTGTGAAAATGCTCCACAATGATTTGAAGCCTTATCACTACCGACAGGGAGGAAGCAAGAGTGGGCTCTGAGCGGGTGAAAATTCACACATACACGAAGAAATTTCTCTGGAGTTTGAACAAACGTGAAATCAACAAATTTCACGCAAACTTCATGTGGAATACGAAACGCTGGGCCAGATAAAAGGAAAGTTCCTGGTTCAAATCTACGTTTGCTGGGACAGAGGCCAAGGGTCAAGGAGAGTGGAGCGTAGAGACTCACCCCGGTGACGACGGTGGGTCTGACCATGCGCAGTCGCTCCTGCATGTAGTTCTCGTACTCGCGGTTCAGCTCCGTGGTCAGCCGCATCGCCTGGTGCGAACCTGGAATCACACGAGCTGCGTCACCCAGCAAGTCGCTCTGACGTTGCACTGACAGGCAAGACATTTCAAGGCTCAAGATCAATACCAATGCAACACAAGTGCACGGAGGACGGGTGAGTCTTACTGACCTGGCATCCTGGGCGGGCCTGGGTGCGCCGGGCGGGACGGGGCACCTGACATGCCTGGCTGCTGCTGCTGTGGCATTGACACGGCCGGGGGCATCCCTTGTCCCCGCATGCCCTGGCCGGGAAGCCCTGGAGGCATTCCTCCCGGCCCCGGACCCATCATCCCCAAACCGCCCGGTCCCATCGGTCCCATTCCTGGCGGTCCGGCCCACGCTTGAGGACCGAATCTCTCCTGGAAAACAAAAACAACAACACATTTCGCAACCCCACTCACTCGCATTCACCCCAACTCTGCAAACAAAACTCGTGTCCATCACACTGAACTGTGACTCGAATCTGCGTCCACTGCGCACTTCTCACGACGCCTCGCTGACCCTGAGCCTGACCTGCTGCTTGGCGCGGTACTCCTGCACGAGGCTCTGGTGCTGGCGCTGCTGCTTGCGGAAGCTCTCGAGCTGCTTCTGGACGATGCCGTGCTCCTGGTTGGTGCGCTCCAGCTCCGCCTGGTCCGCCTCCGACAGCTCTCCTCCGGTCTTCTTTGCCTGCGACACAAAGAACGCGATTCAACCAACTGAGCAACTGAATGTATCAAAACAACGCACCGCTTTCCTGTTTGCGATCCGCACCTGTCTGTTCTTGGCATTGAGGGACTTCTTGGTCTTGCGGAATTTGGCCACCTTGTCCTCGCCCGCCTTGACGTTGAGGCTGATGTACTGCGTGTACTGCATCATCCACTCCTCGTAGGCCGCCTGCTGCCGCCGCTCCTCCTCAGTCGGGGGTTCTCCAGGCTTTCCTGCAACACAGCACTGACAGGTCAGTGTGCGCACGCACACGCGCACAATCGCCGTGGACAAATGCCTGAATCAATGTCGTTGCACGTTTCAGAAACATATCAAATGCGCAAAGTAAATTCTGCCTTCATTTCGCAAAACAGAGGCTTTCTCACTCCGTTCATCCGCTTCTGTTCCAGTCTCAAAACGAGCTTACCCATGGGTGGTGCCGGAGGTTTGGTCGGTGGAGGCGGGATTGGCGAGGCCACTGCGGGACTGTGGGACGGAGGGTACATGCCGCCGCCCGCGCTGCTGGGGGACACGCTCGGGAACGGTGACGGCGTCCGCGGACTCAGCTGCGGACCCGGCGGGCGCGCGCCTCCGACCGGAGCCGACCCCGGGAACCCGGCAGCGCCCGGGGCACCGCCCGGTGGGAAGCCAGCCCCGCCTCCCGAGCTGCCGGGTGGGAAGCCCGGAGGACCTGCCGTGGTGGCCGTGGACCCGGGAGGGAAGCCCGGGGGAGCGCCGCTGTGCCCCGGCGATATGTTGTCCCGAGGACTGCCCATGCCTCCGGGTCCCTGCGCCCATCCTTCAGGGTGCGGCATCCTGCAAAGACGGCGACGAATTGACAAAATGTTGCCAAACCAAAATTGTTATTCGATAAGTTTTTGGTTCCGTCCGGCCATTCACCAAAGGTTACCGCCACTCCCAAAGATTTGCAAACAAAAACTTTCAAGTAGACAATCAGCTGCGGGCAGCGTACATAGGCAGGACAGCACTTGTCCCAATCCACCAATGCCCCAGTCAGCAATGTGTCCGAGATACACCTAACCCGGAAAATTTGGAAAAAAAAATTTGTGGGGGGGTGGGGGG
>JAAUXT010004546.1_pt1 | contig 21605 bp, 12 predicted proteins | sample 7278171 | NCBI WGS metagenome assembly JAAUXT01 (sample SAMN14350112, study PRJNA611818) | marine sediment metagenome | isolation source: surface marine sediment (1.8m) | place: French Polynesia: Moorea | collected 2018-08 | reverse complement strand
CTGAAACAATGTGTAAAAGTTCTATTTGGTTAAATTTGTTCCATTTGCATGTGTGCTAAATGAGTTTCCAAATTATGAATGTTGAGTGAAAAAGTAAGAATTTTTGACAAAACAAAGTGAGTGAAATCAGAGTGAGCAAAATCAGAGTGAGCAAAATTAGAGGGAGCGAAATCAGAGGGAGTGAAATCAGAGTGAGCGTAATCAGAGTGAGCAAAATCAGAATTTCCTCAAATCACCGTGAGCTCCATGGAGCTATTTTTTGGAGAACACAGCACTCGTACCGTGCAAGGTGAGGATGTAAAATAACCTTTTCAGAGTCAGAGAACGTGGGAAAGTAAGTGGTGCCCTTGTTCTTCGGCAGAGACGAAAGAAAGCGCCTCTTTCAGAACCAGGGGTTTTTCGGACCACTTTGCAAATTTGTTCGGTTGTTCGGGACAGATCAGAACGCACGTATTTGGTTATTCAATCACACACGAAAAGTTTCGAAGAAGTTTTTTTTCGACACCTTGCAAAAACTGCTTTTAGGACTTGATACTTTTTGAATGACACAAGAATGACCTCAGTGAAATGAGTTCTCTGGCAAAGTTCACATCGAAAAGACACATACTTCAAACTGGAGGATTTCTAGTCTCACGACATTCGCTCATCGCCTCGGATTGTCCGTAATGAAATAAAAGCCTCACCCCGCGAAACTCCCATTCCTCGCAAATCGAACGTCTTCGTCTGTCACTTCCAATCACAGACACCGAATGAAGTTAAAAGCGCAAACGTGTGCTTGCGCAGCGGCGCACAGAAACACGACGCCTTGTTCTCGTGCTGTTTTGACGTCACTTTCTGATATCACTCCTGGCGTGTTGCGCCACAAGATTTTGAGGCATTCAGTGGCTTGAAAACGATGTTTCCTCAGCTCCACGGGGAACCCGTGATTTGAAAGTTCTGCCCGCTTGAAAGGACCAAGACCAAAGGATGGCTGTCGGATTCGCAGCGGGGGACTGTGCGTGAAATGGGCCACTGGAAGTGGATGAAATTTACAGTGTCGCACGGCGCACTTGGAAATGCAAATGAAGTTTGTCAGAGCAGATTCATCTTATCAAGGGCTTTCTCCCTCAGCTGTGCGGAGAGGAAAGTGCCTTCTTCTCTTCTTTCCCATTGTCCCTCGATGTGTCCTTTTCAGAACCAAACTCACGTCTCGTGGTAGTTTTCAAAGAATGGAAAAGAAAGGAGTCTGAAATTTCACTCAGAAGCATGTCTCCAGAACTTTCCTGTTTGGAGGAAGTTTCTTCCCAACGCAACAGCATCTTCACATATGAGGTGGATCCAGATGTTGGTCAAGACAATTTTCATCTTCGTGAAAAAGCCCTGAATCCAATTTCAAATGTTTGGTTTGAGACGCATTGAATGGCCCGTGAAGAGATGTTAGATGTTGGGCAGAACAACACACTCCCCTCTGCACTGCTCCCTGGTTTGATGTGTGACGGAGACTGAAACGAATTGATGTGTCTTCTCCGTTTGGTGTCTCGTCGGTGGATCTTTGCACGGCTCGCCTCCCGATTTTGGTTGGGTCTCTGAGATACGAGGCCTTGCTTGAGATAATGTTGAGTCCCTGTGGCGTTCACATCGCTTCAGTGAGTTTCCAGCCTGATGGCAATTCTCTGCAGAACAGACCGCGGCTTTGAGCGTGGCCCAACATCCGCATATTGCAGCCAGGCGCCTTTGTGTCGGTCCGTTTAATTAAGCCTCAATAGCTCCAGTTCAGTGAAATTGTTGCCATTGCGCTGTTGTAGCCTGTGACTTGTGGGAGAGTCCACGTCCTGTGTGTTTTCAGATGAGCAGGATCTTCGTTGGGTGTGGCTCAGGGCCCGAAATCCCCGTTCAACACAGCCACAGGTGGGGTGACACAGAACAGGTTGAGAAGCTCAACATGAGAATACTTGTCACAGTTAGTTCATCCTCTCATTTATGCAACCTGACGAGAAAACACAGTTCTTCCGGTGAATGGGAACAGACTTACCCGAGCACGAGTTCATCCCAATGGCCCCGTCCTGGTCCCACGACCATATGATCTTCCAGGAGAACTTTCCTTTCAAGTCACGCTGCACGAGCAACCCTCCCTCAGCCATGTTGTTTGGACCACTGTCGCACCGAGGGTGAATGAGTGAGTGAATGTACGTACAGTGCAGTGGCCATGGTCGTCGCCAGGATTTTGGACCCCACCTGCCTTGAACGTTCGAGGACTTTTCTGGGTTTGTTCGAAAACCCACCAGACACGGAAAAGAAATCTGGTGTTCTGCTGACGAGCCACCCTTTCTCATCGAGTTGGACCAAAGTTACGATTTTTTGTTTTCAAATTGGTCTGCTGTTTGAATGCAGACCCAGCGCCGTTGCTGGGCTGGGGTTGCAGGTCCGCTGCTTGATGCAGGTTCAAATTCAACAAACAGTGTGGCTGCCCGTGCAGAATTACTCCATTAAGACCGGACCAGCGTCTCCCTTTAACGCTAATTAACTCAGCCTGATCCGATTAACGAGTTTCTCCTCTTCCCGCGGCGTCGCGGCTCAGACGAGGAAAGCGCCCGAGGCTTCTCGGGAGGAACCAGGGCTCGAGGCTCAGCGACGGACCAGAGACACACAAAGGAACCCTGTTGGCTTGTCCATCCTGTGGCGAACAGTCTTGCGTGCCCAGCCTGACCTTGGGCTCGTACAGCAAAAAAAGAATGCGTGGGCTTCAAGTACGTGTGTCGGGTACAGTACAACTATTGGTCTGACACCAATCGTGTGCGTGTGTGTGTGTGTGTGTAAAAATGTTTTCCATCTGTGCCTGTATCTGTGTTTGTGTGTGCCTGTGTGTGATCCTTTTTTGGACTTGTTGCTGGATTAGACACACGCAAAAAAAGGCAAAGTTATCAATGATGAACTTTATGTCCTCGCAGCTTCAAATGTCAGAGTTGCCCCATTGTTGTCAGACAGCATTGTTTGGAGTGAGGACTCATGATGCTGCAAACTGCGCTCAGTGTAATGAAGTGCACTCGAGTCGAAAACTCCGGCAGATCCAGAGGGCCATCAGGTGCAAAAATGTTCAGTCCCAGATGCCGGATTACTCAAGGTTGGAGCTTGCCTCTGTCTTTCAAAGGCAGGCGCCAGGTCTGTAGAATGCATCCTGGATCCACCAGACACATCGGGCGCTCGAATTGTGTGTTCCAACACTTGCTAGATGAACTCAGAATGAAGTGCACCTCCTCCACACGCAGTGTGCACATTCGTCAGAACCTCAGCGTTTGTTCATTTCAACCTTATGTTCGACGTGCAGCAATGAGATTCTGCCATAGGGCACAAAAATAGGGCGAATTGATTTTTCCAGTGATCAGGGAGGGGACTCGGGCTCTCGTTCTTGGATCTGCTGGAAGACATGGCACACCCTTCATCATGTCAATAAAACAGTGGAGAGTGTCGAAATTTGAATCACACTGTGCATGCATCCAGTCGTGACTCGCTTAGCGGTTGGATGAGAGTCTGGAGTCTCGCGCTCGGAGAAAAAGCAGCAGGTGTGCACGCATTCAAATGACACAAGCTTTTGCGTGAATGGATGGTCCTTCTGAAGATGTCGTGAGGTTGTATTGAATTCCCAACTTCATCAATGACGCGAGCCTTTAGTGGAGAGAAGGAGAAGGAACCCCAGATTTGGAAACAATTGACGCCTCCAAACGTCCTTCGCAGACCCCCGTGCTTCACAGGGTGACATGTCAAAGCGCTATTGTCGGGCTCGGTGGGGAAAAGAGAGGGTTTCAATGGAAACCGGCTGCACGTCGTGTTCGACTGTGTCTGATTGATACAAAACACCGGAAGTGCTTTGAACCTGTGCAGAGATCCTACTCAGGAAGTCCCATTGCACGAGGCACTCAGACTACGTTTGTGACTCACTCGCGGACCAAAGCGGGGCCGTGTTTGATTTGGTTCAGCGGGGCGACAGAGAAGGGCTGCTGTGATCTGCGCTCCAGCCATTCGTTGTCGCTGAGCGAAGTTCACCTTTGCTGATCTGAAGAACCAAAAAGTTTGAATCAAGACCTCCATTCCGACTGAATGGCTTCTTCGCAAAATTTGGCTGTCTCCAGTCTCCTCTCGATGACATTGTCTCGGGTCCTTGGCGCACTACCTGTGTCGGCAGTCAGACCGAATGGCTGACTCAAAATTTAGACTTTGGAGGGTGACAAACTTGTCACCTTGTCACAAGGGAAATTATTGCCCCAGTGCTGTAGAAGTTTCAGGGTGGGTCAAACATTCTTGCCTGCACGAAGCAGAGCGCGCCCAGCCCCAAGACCTGTCTGGCCTCACCTGTTCACAAGGGCGCACGCATTGTACGTACTCGTACGTACGTAAGCAGACGCGACGAACTTGTTTCTGGAATCCACACAGCCAATTGGAGCCAAGTCTGAAACACGGCTTTGTCTTGACATGACGAAGGCCTGCCTTCTCTCGTACGTGCAAGTGCGTACTGTTCTTTCGTCACGACAGCCCGCACTTGACAGGCTTTGTCTGCGTGTTCGTCTGTGTTCCGTTCAAACCCTGTCATGGGTCTGTCCAATTTAGATTACAACTGTGTCTGCCTGGTTGTCTTTCGGTCTGTCAGCGTTTGCCTGGTTGAACGTCCGTGTGTACTTCTGAATGTGCTTCAGGACAACCCTCGCTGTTTGGAAAGCATTTCGTTGTCTGTTTCACGTTCGAACTCAACCACGTTGGTTTTATTGACGCGTTTTTGCTTCCTGAAACTTTGTACACAACTAGCTATTGAAAACCTGCCAGACCACACATGTGCACAGATGAATAAACACAACACAAAGCAAATCTAAATATTGTGCTTCGAGGCACTGCAATGATTCCGCGTTGATTTCCATTGAGTCGTGTCGCATTGTCAAATTGAATCCACCCAAGAATTGTCTCTCGTTTGAAAAGGCACTGTTTCCGTGAGGAAAAATAGATCCATTCAGGAATGTTTTGACATCATCAAGCGTCGAAGTAAAACCACGTCAAGAACAAAGCAACTGATATGTGCAGGATGCAAGCAAATTCCCTCTCCAGAACAGTGCACCCAGGTCTGTCTGTCCCTCACTCTGGCCAGAAGACGCGCGAGCGCGTGTCTCGGGGAGAGTGTGCACGCAGCGTGGGGGTGTGTTTGACAAGCAAATTGCCTCCTTTCTGGACACTTGTGAATAATTTCCAAATTGACAAACTTTCTCCAAAACGTTCTTTTTGACAGGGTTTCACAGAGTGTATTTTTGCTTGGATCGGAGTTTTCAAACGGAGGTGTGTATTTGTATTGCAGGCACCATCAATTATTTGTTGTGCACTCAGAAAGCGCTAAAGACAGTCGGGCACAAGGTGGCATCAGGCGGCAACAGTCTCACAGAAACTCGTGTCTGCGATGACTGACTCCTGTTCCGAAGCTTTGTGTCGGGAAAAATTAAACTGATCGGATCACAGGTTTTCGTCTGGCAGCAGGGTACGGGGACCCTCGGGACCTCATGGCTCCACTGAGAACGGAACAGAGTGCGCAAGCGTGTTGACTGAGGAGGACTTCCTGTGAGGCAGGTGCGATCCGTCAGTGAACTGCGAGGGGACTGCTTTCACAAGGGAAAGTTCAAAACTTTGTGTCCCATTTTTGTTTTTCCCTGATGAACGTCTAATTGCGAGAGCCAATCCTGGGACAGCACGGGTGTTTGGAACCCAATCCGTGGAGTGAACTGTAAGATTTCGCATTGCCACGGCCAACGTCACAAGATCATCCCCTGTGAGCTTTCTGCACGTCTGTCCATAGACACCAGGGAATCGAGATTTCTGAAACCTCCATGATTGCCAGAGCGTACAAGAAGATGAATCTGGTATTTCCAGATGTATCTGCTGGCGCAGCAATAATATTTGTCTTGTCATATTGCTTTTAACCCGGTTTCACGTTTCTCCTAATGGAATTGTGCGACAGAACGTGCGACTCCATATTTTAACACGCTCAGCACCCCGCAAAAGAAAATTTTAGTTTCCCCGTGACTCGAGCTCAGCGATGACGGTTTCAATCACAGTTCGCAGAGTCTGCGCGAAAAGCACTCGTCAGTCATCAGCACATTTGAAAGGTTGGAAGTTGCTTCATGCGTGAGTGAAAAGAAGAAAACATTGCAAGTAAAATTAGATACCCACCCTATTGAAAAGTTTTCAGACCTTGCACTTTTCTCCTTTTCACTTTGTGTCCTGAAATTGATTTTTGCCTTTTCTGATTTCTTTGTGGCTGTGTTTTGAAGCAGTTCTGGTTTGATCCACCCATTCTGGTGACGAGAAATAGCATGTAGGCTCGAAACAACTCGCTCCTTCACGAACATGAAATTGATGCGAACGCCATTTGAACAACTGCAGGCGAAGAGGGGTGCAAGAGGTTTTGGCATGTTTTCTGTTTTTGTTTGGGTGAACGGAGTTTGGTTCGTGACGTTTAATTGCGTGAGGTTGGATCTCAGAGCGTCTGAGCCGAATGGACGTTGCTGTTTCGGAATTGTCTCTGCACACGTATGCATTCAGTCTTCACAGAATTTGAAGACAAATATTGCCCTCTTGGCAGCCTATCTCTGTATTTTGTACGCAACTCGAAGGTCCGTCTTTGCGCAGGTCAGCAGGCAGGTTTGGTTTGCTCTTGGCTCGAGCGGACTCAGAATCTGTCCGGGAACCCCGACCTCGCTTTCAACCAAAAACTCAGAGAGATAGGGAATGTGGTCAGAGGTTCCCCACGTTGTGAAGGCACATTGTGCCTGTGGCAAAAAAGTTTTTTTTTCAGGATTGGGCTGGACCCGGGATGCCACTGTGTGCTTTGCGATATTTTGTTTGCAACCAATGTTGGAATCTGCGTGAGAGCACGGGTTCAGTCTTGTCCTTTCCAGGCACTTTCGGAAGGCAAGGTGTATCCCCAATTCTCGCACTGCAATCGCACTGCAGTTTCGCTTTGTGCCGAATTGATCACACTTAATGTTTTGCACAAACAGCCAATGAAACACAGCATGCACCCATCGCAGGAATGCGTGCAGACCTGAGTGTTTGTCTCAATTAACTAATAGAGCCAGAGGCGGACGCAGATACCTGCATTTTGTGTGTGAGCAAATTGTGAGGAACGCACGAGTACCGGTACGTCCTTTTGTGACGCAATTTTGTGATGCAATTGATTTTGTACGATATTTCACAGTTGGTCACTTGGTGCACTGGTGAAACGCCCGTTGTACTTTGCTTTTGCAAAGATTGGGGCCTTTTCCGAGAGTCTACAACTGCCAGTGGTTTTCATGCTTTAAGTTCTTGATGATTCCAATTGGTCCCGCGGATGTCGTTCTGTTGTTTTTGATTTTGCTGGGTAAAAAGGGGTGTTACAGACCTTTTTGACAATCCTGACAGTTTTGTTTCAGACGGATTGTCTTTGAGCCAGCAACAAGTGCAAAAGCCTCCAATAACTCCATGAATTGGACGCAAAACAGGATGTGAGGTGCATCAAATAACCTGCAGGTGTCAAAGTAAATCCAGGAAGTTTGGTCTGGCAGGTAATTAACCCGGGAAAAACAGCGAAAGACAACAAAACGACTGGACAAAGCAGACCAGCGCACGAACTCCGTCGCTGAGGTTGTTTCGACCTCGCCACGTGTATGTAGGAATTCTATCTCCTTCTGAACTCAGCTGTCTTGGTGCACAATGGATTTTTGTCTTTTGCGTGGAAAAGGTGACGACTGCAGAAGTCTTCGAACAAAATCGAGGTCACACTGTCAAAGTGATAGAAATTGTCAGCGGTGAGGCGTGTGTACTTCGACGGCAGGGGTCCAACTCCGGTGAGACTGACTGTGAAACATTGGCGTCCAAAAAACCAGAGTGGAGTGTTTGTCCGTGCACCGAGGGGTGGGGGTTTGGTTGTCACAAAATGTATGGCTTCATTGACTTGACTTTCTGGGGACCCTTCACTTTGTCTCACTCACCAAACATTTGTGGTCCGTCGATTTGGTCGGGAACCAAATGTAGATTTTTACAATTTTACCTCTTTTTCGAACTCCATCCAAAAATGGGCCTTGTCTGACAGACCCTTGGTTGAGATGACTTTTGACCACTCACACTTCAAGCCAAGCGCCACAACAAACAACCTTGAGGTGCAGTCACGCTTGCTTTTGAACAGTGCACGCAAACTTATGAGAACCAACCTGGTCGTGACCGAGATCGCAGAATGGGCCACGCCTTATTCGTTGAACCTGTTTCCGCGTTTTAAGATCAACTTTTGATTAAAACTGTTTGGCAGTGTTTCATATTTAAAGTTTCAGTGACACAGAATTGATCACTTGTTCCTGACATCTCTTTCTGAATGCCAGGTGAACAGGTCTGCAGTTTACTTTGACGCCCATTGCAAGCAGAACATCATTTGTGAAAAAAGTTTCGCCATTTAAATTGGCTTTGAACAAAAGCAACAGACGATGCATTTGAAAAGCGTTGCGCTTTGTTCATCACGTCTCGAGTGTCGATGTCTCACCTTTGTTTCAAAATGAAAAGCCGAATCTTGTTTCACTCGACAGATCTATGCACATGCATTGCCTTTTGAAAAACAAACTGGTCAAAGCATCTTTTGACGGTTTCAGACAAGTGGCCCAGAACCCACATTTCTGTACCTCCTGGGGTCAGACCCTGGTCGAGATCGAGGTGGCCCCAAGTCTGGAAGAGGAACCAGGCTCCTTTTATGGACCGTCCCTTCAACCAATCTTTGGCGAGTAGCTCTTCAGATATTTTCGAGCAGGGTCTCAAGCTTCCAGACAACCAACACATTCTTGAAACATGCATCCTGATACTATTCCCTGAATCTCCAGACAGACCAATTCCATCGAATTTCCGAAAGCAAAGCACAGATGAAAGACTGCAGGATTTCAAACTTTCCCATTGAAAAGTTTTGTCAGCAAGAAAAGCAAGTTTTACGTTCGTAGCACAGCAGTCAAGTCTGGCCCCTAACGAAAGTCTCCCTTCCATTGAACCAAGCTGTTAATGTCTGAAGGATTAAACCGGTGGAATTAATGAGTCTAATGAGGCAAAAGTTGGTTTTGTACTCCCACCCACAAAGGCGGGCAGACAAAAGACAAATGAGACAAAAGGGACCAAGTCTGGAATGAAACCCCTCAAGGCCGACGGCAGATCTACCTTTATCCTGCACCGTAAAAATATGTCTGGGCTTGTTTTCTGCTTTTTCGGTCAACGTAGGTCAAAGGAGCAGACCATTTCCCCCATCAGCAGTTTTGATTGAGAGCACGGAATCCGTTTAGTTCTGTCTAAAGATGCATGGGCGCTGTTGAGGAGGAAAGATTGGGACCAGGGAGAAACAAAATATTCGGCATGATGCAAACCCAAACTTCGACAAAAAATAGAAAACAAAACAACGCAAAACCTGTGCTCATTTGCAAAAATTCGGTGAAAATTTGGGCGATCAGGGTTGTCCTTGCTACAAGGGATCCCCTCGATTCATCAGAGGAACGATCACCCCCCCCCCTCCGCCTCTGATGGTCCGTGATCACTGCTGATACGTGGGTGAAGTTCAGACAAAAATAGACTGGTTCACTCAAGATCCATCCAAGCGAGAATGCTGTCTTTGAAATGGCTGTGGAGAGGTGAGATTAATTAACTTCTTCGAGAGTGTTTGGGAGGAGACGGGAGAAGAACGGCTTCCTTGTATGCGGCTTAGTTCGCCTGGGCACCTCCCCCGAATCGATTGCTTAATCAATCATTAATTTAGACTTGTAGATTTCCCCCAGTTGTTTGATGTTACGGCTAATTCGGCGGAAAATGCAGCCTCAGAGGTTCCTCTCCTGCAGCCTTGGTGTTTTTGAACACTCCAGGAAACTTCAATTTCGCGGGAGCTTGTCGTGACGCTACGTTGTTGCAGATCCCAGACGTCTTCGGTTGTTGCCGTTGAGCGGAGCTCCGTCGGGCCTCCGTCGTCCGTCCTTTATTGTCCGCGTGAATGTAATTCCCCTTCATTTCTACGGCAAATACTCGTACTCACATTTTGCACAAAAGTCTTGAGTCTCTGAGCATCACAAGTTTGTGCACAGAACGTCACAAGGCATGCCAAATGCCGCAGAAGGTCTTGAAAGAATTCAGAGACTGCTCAAATTTGTGTCGAAACTGAAAGGCAACGTTGCACGTTTCAACTTCAAGCACACTCTGAATCCAAAAGAAAAACAAGCCTTATCTTTGGAGCTTTGAACTTGTCTTGGTGCACCATCGACTAAACTCACATTTTCGCCAATTTGTCCTGTTTGGCAGCGTTTGCCAAACACAGATTCTTCCCACATGACCCTTTGGCTTTCCACTCGTCGTTGTGGCACTGCAGCTGTCCCGGGGCCAAAGGCTTTAACTACTGCGGTTCAAAGAGCAAGAGACTCTGGATGAATGAGCAAAGTCGGAGGAAACTCAATTGGGCTGAAGAGCGAAGAGGTTTGTCGGGGCGGATCTGATCTTGCGGCGCTGATCCTGGGGTTGGAGAGAATGTGTCCAGGGGTGCCGCTCTGCCAGGTAATCACAAACAAGCTCAAACTCGACAGTGTGGAACAAGCAAACAGGAAGCGATTCACTGGGATGAATGATGTCTTCCACAAAATTTTCCAGATCCTCTCCAAATGAACTGTTCGAGTCAAGCTGGTCTGAATCGCTGCCAGGGAGCTTCCATATTTCATCACATTGCACATCACAACTCAACTACAGCAAAGTGTCCGTGCAAAAGTGAAGCTTCAGTGGGTTTCAGGAGCAAAAATCCAACGGTGTACTTGATTTTGTAACGGAGGGGAACAAAGCAGACCAACCCTGCCATCATTCTTGTTCTATTGCAAAGCTCATAGAGACGCTTCAGCAAACCTTTTGAGACGAACCGCACGGAAATTCATTGAACAAAACGACCAGAAGCGAAAAGCACTACAGCAAAAAAAAAAGACTTTTTGTGAGCAGATCGCAGTAACAGGAAGTGCGGTTCTTTGTTCCTCCTCATGCTGCGTTCGATGCGATAAAGATTCGACAAGTGTGTGTTTCTTGTGAAACAATGCCCCGTCACTCAATCGCTTTGGATACAGTTCACAGAATCCAGCTTGACGAACGTCTTGCAGAATCCTCTTGAAACAGAGCCACGCGTCAGACTTGCGGCTTCCATCGCAGTTCCAAGGACGCTTTCTCATCTGATGCTTGGTGATGAAATCTGAAGCATGAAAAACAATTGGTTGGGATTGCACCAAATTCCTAGTCGTTTGAGATTGTCGAACCTGACCAGCTGCGGATGGCAAGAACCATCTGTGTCAGAGTGGGCCACCACATGCAGCAACGCAACAAACTTCTGACCATGGATGGTTGACAAGCCTCGCAGTCAAAACACTTTTGGAAAAAGTGTTCCCAACAAGTCTGTTTCCTTCTTTCCTGTCATTTCTGCAGCATCAAGACAAGAACCGTGTCCTTCGCCGAAAATGTCTCATGTGAGAAAGTACTTAAGAAGTTTCTGGTGAAAGTGACGAACACATCTGCAGGACAGATCAACTCCATCGGCTGAATCTTTGCGACTGAACGCAGAACACAATTCAAAACATCTTGAGATCGTAGTCAGAGAACCGAACGATTTTCTGAGATTTCAGTGGTGGATGCAAGTGCCGTTGAAAGTCCATAACAAAACCAAAATGTTTTCAAAGATTTGTTGAATCGGACCAACCTGGAGGTGCCTCGACTGCATCCTGGATCCACAACTGGTTCAACCTTCCCCTAAAGTGCAGATCCCAGACAGGCCGAAGCCTGACCCTTCCCGACGCAGTGTGAGCGCAACTGCCTGTGATCTGCGCTGTTTCCTGCTCAGATAATAACTCGGGAGAGAACTGCAATCCTGGCGCTTCCCGCTGGGCTGAGGCGGCATTGCCAACATTGGCATTAGCGGCTGCCTTTGGTCGGACCAAGAATCAGGGGCATGGCGGCTTGGTGCGTCGGATGGGTGGGAATGAAATTCATGTCATCACCCACGCTTGACGCAACTGTCTGGCTCGTGATGGGACTGAATCTGTGGATTCCACACGCGACAGGTCAACTTGGACCAAAGCGGCAGAATCCAACCAAATGTTGAAAGTGTTTTGAAAATTTCGTAGTGTTTGACGACAGAGCGAGATGCGTTACAATTGTTGTGGGTTTGTGTTGTCTCGCTGGCTGTGTAAACGGCTTTCGTCTGGTGAGGAAGATTTCACGCACTCGGTTACAAACGTTGCAGAATGTGTGTGTGCCTTCGCACGTATTTTTACGAGGTGGGTTCGGAAAGTTTTGCGTCAAGTCCAGTTTCTCCGGAATGTGCAATGATACATTGGTCTGCTTGTTAGTTTCATGAGATCATGTCAACTTGTGAATCTGTGTGTGAAGCCACATCAATGTATCTCCAATGCAAGTGCCAGAAAGTCTTTGTCAAATGTGCAAAATTCAGAGGGATTGACTCTGGTCCCCTACAGATCTCTCATTGACAGAAGAAGAAAAGTTGAAGCATTTAGCACAAAACTGGTAGTTTCTCAGGAACTACAGCTTCAATCTGGATGTTCTTGGTAGCAATGGAAAGCTGGGAAACTCAGCTTTCTACAGGTACTAATGAAATCCAGAACAGAGCTTTAGTTGTCAAAATATTGCCCATTGCCCCACCCTCCGAAATTTAGAATTTTGAAGAAAAAGTTTTCAGTGTTGTCCTGATCAAGAGTCTCATTCTTCAACACATGATGATTGTGACTGTCTTGTTTCTATGTCCACCATGTGCAATTTATGTTGCTCATCTGTTGGCCAAGAAACTGGATTCAACGCAAAACTTTCCGAACCCACCTCGTACACCAAACCGCCTGCATAACAAAGAAGATCGGATTGTGCAAGAGCTTGTGCTCTCAGTTCTCTGCATTCAATGTGCCTTTGAGAAAATGATGTCTGTGTGGTCAGAAGAGCTGGACCGGCCGGCGCTGAGGAGTGGGAAGAGTGGGAACTGTCCACAATCTGTCAAATAGAGATGGATCATTCGAAATCTGACAGATCCAGAAAAGAAATGTGACATTTTTGAGTCGCCTGACACACTGGAGGTGGAGACTGAGCGCGATGTGGCTCTGCATGGCAGATTCAAGAGAAATTGACCTGAGAGAGGGTCTTCCACCTTGGATTCAAGCTTTGCTTTGTAACTCTCAAAGAATCAAAGAATGATTCACACTTGTTTCCCTGTGCAACCGATATTCCTTTTGTCACCCAAAGATCTGTTTTGCTGATCAGACAAGTTCGTGCAATAATCAATCTTTTTGCACACCAGGCGTATCTGATGTCTTCACCTGTTGCAGGTTGGTCTCCCTGGTCTCCAGGATTTAGGAAGGGAGAACGATCCTGTCCTGACTGTAGCCTGACCGTGGGGGTCTCTTCCCACAACTGGAACTTCGACAAATTGACGCACACCAAAAACACAAAATGTGCCGCAGGTGTATCATAGATTATCATTTTGGGAAATCAAATGCTGACAAAAGCTGTCCTTGAGTGAGCGATTTGAAACAAGATACTGAGCAGGTTATGGGCAGGTGCAAAATGTGAAAACAAGAACAGAAAGGACTTTGTCTCAATTGTGATGATTTTGACCAGACTGCATTGAGCACGAACAACAATGGTCTGTCAGAAAGCGGATCACACCTTTTGCATGCGCCATGGGCACACACCAGAACGAGGATCGTGGAACAGCCCAATTGCAACAGATGATGATGAGTTCCAGCCTTGGCCATGAGGATATCTCTTGTTGATCAGGACCACTGGGACGGCGCCGCCCCTTTGTACGGAGCTGGTGGATTGAGCCATGGTCCCCTGTGGAGACATTGCACACAGTGGACGGACTCCCCACTGCATGCCCACCAACAAGCACTGCGCTCTCAAAACTGACTCTTGTATGTTTCAGTGGAAAATAGTTGGCAATGGCGTCCGTGCATTTTTGTGTTCACGCACACGTTCGTGTGCCCGCTTCGATGAGTTCGAAGTAGATCTACGACACCCATTGAGAGTGTGAATTGGCAGCAAAGGAGGAGTTTCAAACACATCACTGAGACATGAGCCCGTCTCGCTGCACCTCGCAGTGACCTGCATTACATAGTTGTTCTTCACTTGGCCGTACGTGGAAACCAACAGACTTCTTTCTGATGGCAACACGGCGCAGAAGAATGCAAAGTTAATGGAACCCATTGGAGTGATAATCATGCAGTCTGGCTGACCTCCACGTATGAGTTCCTGTACACTCGTACACTCTCCAAACTGGAGACACAGAATCGGAAAATTGAATTGGCGTCAGCAGCCATGCATGTTCGGCTTTTCAATCTGAATTTTGTTGAACACTTTGTCGCTTGTGGGAAGCAAGCGGTAAGCTTGACTGTGACCCGATGAAGTCAACATCTTGGTTGCAGGATCTTACGTGCAAGTCCTGAAAGAAAGTATACTTCTTGGAAAGAGGAGGAGGAAGAGAAGAACCAGCATTCAGGAAAGACATCAAGTCGCAGAACTTTGTGTGGTGGAACACCTTGTCTCGCATCGCGTGAACCTGATTTCGCTTCCACTTTTACTCTGTACTGGGTGAGGTAAATGGTTCAATGCTGGCCTCTTGGGAAGCATTTTGAATATCAGAAGCTGAATCTAATTTCTCCCCACTGCGCTGCTGAATCCCAGCAGTCCTGCAGGTCTCTCTCCGCAGGGGTGGATCCAAGGTTGATCTGGGTGAAACGGTTTCATGAAAAACGTTTTGGCAAAAAAATCAAACCTGAGACAAACAACTGCTTTGGCATGCAAATTTGAAGAAGATCAGCCCCTTGAGCGCCCCGCCCTCAATGTGAATACTGCACAGCTGGTGCAAATTAAATTAAAATGTTGTTTTGCTTGTTTGATTTGTTCTTGATTTGAATCCTCTCAAACAAGGGACCCCTTTCCTACAAATACACCCTGGCCCTGAAAGTTAAAGACTGCAGCTGAAGTATCCAGTTCAACAGTTTGAGCCTCGGAGAAAGATTCAAGGGAGTACCAAAGCAGTTTCTTTTACTTCACTTCACAAGCACAGCAACCAATAATATCAGATATATGTGACAAGTCCCAAGATGAGAACATTTACTCTTCTGCAGCAACGCATGAATAAAGCGTGTTTCCACAACATAAAATTTACAAGGGATATCACAAGCGGCCCTGGCAACAGGAAATATGGGAGATTTGTCCGTTCTTGACGCAGGCGCCAAAGCGAATATGATTCTATTGTGGCGCACACACTGTGCAAACTCCACATGCCCAAACTTCTCAAGATTCCTGGAGTTTGGTTTGTTTGGAAGAAAACGAAAGATTCTCAACAACAGAAATACAAGTACAGTGTTCCCGAAGGCAAAGTTTTTGTTACCGACCCATGGTCAGCAAGTTTTCTTCGTATCATATTCCAGGCGTGGCCGAGCGAAAAGTCATTGTGACTGAAAAAAAAAAATTGAAAACGAAACATCATGGAAATCAAATCCTCGCTCGATGACAGATGACTCCCTGTTGGTCTTTTTGTTGTGGTGACAGGCCAAGGCAATTTGACTCAGGAAAAAAATCAGCAAAATTTCCGGGAGAAACAACTTGAAGAAAAAATTCTGCTCACAATGGTCATCTTGTTGACTGGCAATGACAGGAATCACGTCCTCAAGACGGAGCAGGTTTGAGAGTGGCGACCATGATTTGAATGAGTATGACACTGAGCGGGCGAGACACAGTGTAAATCTGATCTCGTAGTCGGATGCAGCAGCGCCGGCCACACACCACCGCCGTCCTTGCAGCTGTGTCACGCAGCTAAACACTGAAAATGGTGAAACTCCTCTCCAGCTGATTCGTTGCAGTCTACTTTGCTTCAACTCCAACAGATTTCCTATTTTCTGAAACCCGTGCGCTGCAGTTCTAAGCCTTTGTTGCAAGGACGGATTCGCAAGTATTTTTTGCCATGGCAGATTGCACGTTGCAGGGACGTCGTTACAGCTTTTGTTTGCAGCAGCCTTGGTCTCTCTCAGGAGCCCATCTCCCCTGATTCTTGAACTAGTTCTCTCAATGGCCGCCCCGCTTTGTATGGTCATTGACTCTCTCGAGTCATGGCCAAGTAAATTACGGTTGTCATGACAATGAGGCCGGACGCGGAGGAACCGAGGAACGCGCCTGCAGACTGAGACTTTTTGCGCTGTTCAACTGGTCTCCTCTGCTGTCTATTTGATTGGAAACTTGAGCAAGGGAAAATCATGTTGGTGAAAGTTTTTGTTTGTCCCAGAGACCTGTGACCCAACGCCTCTGACCTTGGCTGCTGAATTTTGAAGTTTCCTTTTTCGTCTCTTGATTCCTCGGACGCACACAGGACACATCAGACACTTTTGTGACGAGCCAGAGGAAACCAACACGCAAGATTTGGACTCTTCACCAGAATCTTGGTCGGACTCCTGCAGGAGGCCGGTTGTGCTGCTGTTTGACCCCGACGCGCGTTGCTGCGGGAAACCACTCCACCGAACTGGTTCAATCGCGCCATGCAGGTCGATGTCCTGTCCTCAATCTCTGGACAATTACAACTTGACTCACATACATTGATTTCAAGCAGAAATCAATGTGGCCTGGACCACGCATCTGAGGGTCTGGATCCCCTTGACTGAAACCTGCATCCGCCTGTCGGTCCTTTTAAGCAGCGTATTTCTTTGTCTTCTTGCAGACCGCAGCGAGTAAGCGTTCGAAGGAGTCCAATCTTCGTTGCGTTCAAAGGTGGGTCCGGGCTTTGTTGTCTTGCGTCATTTTGACATCTCATTCTTGGTTGGGAACCAAAACCCCAAATCTGGTGGGTTCTCTTGGTGTTTGTTGAGTCTGTATGTGCAGTTACTGTACGGAACCAGTGTCGTCTTCCCTCAAAATAGATCAGTATCCCGAAAGGACACATCGAGGTCAGCAAAGGGCAACGAGTGATGAACTTGGTTGCACGATGTTGTTCGATATACGAGTCTGCAATGAACACACAAGCACGATTCTCAAAAAGGGAGTCAGCTGTTTCGAACACAAATGAGGTCGAGTGCAGCCAACACAAACGTCCCCCCTTTATTTCCGTTCTCAACAGTGACCCGTAGATGTATTCATCGGGGCAGACAACACAACCAGCAAAAGAATGCTCAGAACAAAGAGCCTGACGCAGATTCCAACTTTTCTTCGTGGTCCAAAGGCTTCCTGGACTCCGGGGTGGACTGTCCAAACATCCTGGACAGGATTTCACGCCAGAGAGGGAGGGTACAGAGTGGGAACAGTGGAGGGAGGCGTGAAGTGGGCCTATCAGTTATGACACAATGGCCAGAAAACACAATACAGCGGGCCGAGCCTCCCCGGCTGTCTGTCAGGCTGAAGGGCCTGAGAATCAAACCCAAGTGCGGAGAGAATTGCACTGCGTGGCTCCTGCTTCGAGCGGGTGAGTTGAGACCTGCAGTGAGAAGACCGATGCAAGCATTCTCGTCGTGTGCAGTTCAAACAAACGAAATTCTTCGGAAACGGCACTACGCAAAAGTAAAACTACGCAGAACATTCACAGAGGGTCTGAATTGCCAGACTACAGATTCTCGTACTGCAGGATTTCCGTGCTTTTTTCCACGCGCAGTCCTTGGTTGTGTTGATGAATCCCGAGCTCCGAGAGTGGCTCCTCCACTACTCAGCGATAACCTCTGATCCCGGGAGCTGATGTCCACTCGTGCCGGACAATGACCGCTTTGAAAACACCGCTGTGCAAATTTGCATCGCCAATCTCCCGTCCCTCCGCAGTCTCCATTGTCCCAGATTCCATTAACTTACACACGGGTGTGAGCGGATCCTGGGGTTCAGGAGACTTGGCTTCCTTCAACACCCCAGATAATTTTTTCATAATTTGGCTGCGAGCGTACATTGCTTCTTGAAGTTAACGTGAGATTCCTTTTTCTCCACTGCTGTGTCCTGGATCCCTAATCACAGTTCAGGACGGAGGGAAGCGCTGCTCGCCTCAGGTTGGTCCACGAAGAAGTTCATGACATGCTGTTTGAAATTACGACCCATCTGAAGGTCCCGTTGTTCAGTTCATTTATCGCAAGTTCAAATTTGTACCTCCAAAACATCTGATGTTTTCAATCTGACGGGTTCTGCGACATTTGCTCAAGGTCAGGGCATCAGGGTCCTGGATCCACCAGAGCTACCGACAGGTCCTTCGCTCATAAAGAACAGTCTCGCCACGCAGACACAAAAGTCGTCGTCTCAGGGGCGCACAATGCATCTCCTTTTGCTTTCGTCGCGACGAGAACAAGAAATGTTTGATTTCAAGTGCATGTGTCTGCGGAGGTTGATCCGGAATCCGTCCAACTGATTTGGGGGTCAAAATACGTAGGTCAGTTTCAAAGACCAGAAGACCACTGGGACATTCATAGGGTCACAGCTTAATTTCCTTCCTCGCGACCTCTGGCAAAATGTCCGAAAAGGCAAGCAGAACAAAAACTCATGGTCAGCGGAAACAATACGATTAGTTTCATCAGGAAATGTTTCACGCCCAAAGGAAACAAAGAGAGCAAACTTTTCTCTCGAGGACGCGAAATTTTTGTGACCTCTCCCTCGGACCTGGATCCCGGAAAAAGGCCGTTGTGCTGTGAGATCACTGACATTTCATAGTGCAGAGCATGAAAGGGAGATATTGCGCAGTGGCAACAAAATGAAGCATCAAATTCTGAACATTAATTGAATGTGACACCAACATTCATTGCCTGCTGCGTGTCGAGTGGTGCAAATTGAACATTTAATGGCGCTAAACTGTTTAAAATTGATGGAGTTTTTCAGACAAAAAGTACGTGGCAATTGTTTCGCGGAATCTCACAAACAGCTTGTTTCCAGGAATGGGGATTAAGTGTTAATGATGCGCTTTTCTGATGCAATTTTATGATGGAAATTAGCAACTTCATCCGCCCTACGTATCAACCGATGACAAAGACAAGACTGGCGGATCCAGCAGTTTTACGGACTCAAACCCCACGATTTTTAATTTTCGGCAACTCCGAGGTGAATCTGTCGAGTCAAAATTGTTCAGGAACAAAACTGAGGACAGGAGTTGAAGAGAATCGGTGCGATTTGGAGCAGAACTGATTAGCAGCTGGTGTGATTGACGTCGCGCCGCAGCGATACCCACGCCGAGCGAGGGGTCTGCGCTTCGCTGCCTTCCGAACAAGGTTCGAGTGACGGGTGGATTCAGCGGATTCTGCCAACATCGTAAATCAGCCCAATTTCAGGCCAGAGTTTTGCGCCTTTTGTTCGAAAACAAAGAATCACTGCGCTGGAGCTCATTCATCCTGTAAAGGGAGAGCCTCCCCTCCCATTGATTGGTCTCTGCTTTGTTGCATTTCTGAGTTTCCTTGATGACCTCATTTATCGTGACAGTGTTGCCTCCAACATCTTTCACATAAAGGGTCAAGGCTCATCTTGCGCAAGGATGGTTCCTTTGCAGAATGTAAAACTGGCAAAGAATGGGGACCTCTCCATGCTGTCCGAATTGATTCCTCGTCCCACATTTTGAGCCCCATCGAAGACGCCTTATTTCGCACCTCCTTTCTCTGGAGCCGCCCCCAGCTGAATCCAGCGTCTGCTCTGAATTTTGGGAACATCCGGCTTCGTCCTGGTCCCAGCGCTGTTCCGGTGGCGTGACCCAATTATCGCCGTTTACGGCGTGGTGCTGATTGGTCTGCGTGCACGTCAGTATCGTGCTGTCGTCCACACTCGTAAATCTGACGTACTGACTCTAAAGCTTGCCTCAATTGAACAAACCGCGGTGGCACATCCAGAAGTTTTGATGTGCTCCCGGCGGACTCCAACTTTAGGAAAGCAGAAGAGATCCGGAAGTAGGTTCACGAATAAACTTCGATACAGATAGAAGAGTGCACGGTTCAGACCACTACTGTTCTCTCGTGTCATCATTTTTGTTCGGGGACGCCTGACTCTACGCACGGTGAAGGCCGGTAGAAACTCTGCATGCCGTTTCCCCCTTGATATACCGTCCGTGGTTTGGCTTCCTTCCTGGCCAAACATCCTGCCGTTCAGCAGCAAATCTGACCAGACGACTCACGACATGTCACAAATTTCTGCCACATTCACATCATCACAAATCAATAAACCCAATGACCAGCAGAGCTGAACAGAAATAACCGCCTCGGGAGCCAACGTTCGGATTCAGAAGATGGTCAGCCGGGCTCTGACTCCTTTTGATGCCTCATTTCCAGCTCCAGAACTTTATCGCACAAAACAATAACAACTCTGACACGACCACATCTTGGTGGTACAAAAGAGTCCGGGCCCTGGCGATCTTTTGGTGAATCCGCCAGCAAGTCAAGGAGGCAGTAGGATGTTTGCTTTCCGTGTGACGAATTTCCTTTCTTCGAGGCACACAAGGCGACAAATCCATCATTGTGTCTGCTGCACAATGGAAGCCCGCGGTCGAGTATTTGTTTTGTACGCCCAGGGTCGTGCGTCACGGGGGAGAAGAGACAAGGGGTGACGGCTGCGTCAACTTTGAGACGAAGAAGGCAGGTTCCAACATTACCAAGAGCTTGACAGCGGATCTTCTCGCGAAGTTCTCCAATCGTCTTGCTTTTCCTGCGCAGATTAGAATGTTCGGATTGTGGGATCAGCACCAAGGCTCCAAGCAAAGACCCTTCAGAAATCTCAGGTTCTCCTTGAATTGTTTGTCTTGGTACCTTGAAAGCTGAGTTGTTGCAATTATTACAGGCGTCACTCCGATCCCCAGAAGGCGTCAAGTGTGCGTGTCCACTGAGATTGCAGACTCAACATGGTTGCCACTATTCGCCTTTGCTCTGTTATTTCGCAGGAGAAACCATGCTTTCCGTGCGCACTTTGTCTTCAGTGGTGGTTGTGTTGCTCGAGGGCAGCTTAACCGTCCATTTTAGACACGCCAATCTGTCGCACCAAACGTTTTTTTCCAAAAGGAAAACTGCACTTTCTGAGTCGATTGACGTGCACTTGTCAGATTTTGCTTTGGCCCAGTGTTAAAAAACTGGGAACTTACGAAAAACCAATGGTGGACATCATGCGACAATGTGGTCAGGCTATTCCTGGTGCCGTGCCGTGTGTGCGTCACTGGTCACTGCCATGGATGTGGCCAGTGTTTGGCTCTGCGCAAAACGATTGTTCCGTTCAGTGGATCTGAAAGGTCTGGATTACTCGTACTGCCCGACAAGGACGCCGTGCGTCAAGTGTAATCTTGTGACTCGAAGTGGTCAAAGCGCAAACGTGCAAGCGTGAAGCGACAAAGCGGCGCGGCGTTCAATCCGGACAAAACGAACTCTGAGCCTTGCGTGTGAGTCTGGTTCTACTCGAACGTTGGTTCTTTCTGGAATTGCCACGCTTTGGTGGGACTCGTTGTTCTGGGGGTTTCTGGACTGAACCATTTTCAGTAGCAAGGGCCTCTTTTTAGGTGATTTGAACCTTGAAGCATACATTATGTATAATGTATGGTGATGGTGAAAATCACCTATAGGCATCAAAAGGCTAAATCTGTGAACGCGAGTTTGAAAGTG
>JAAUXT010036577.1_pt1 | contig 21610 bp, 27 predicted proteins | sample 7278171 | NCBI WGS metagenome assembly JAAUXT01 (sample SAMN14350112, study PRJNA611818) | marine sediment metagenome | isolation source: surface marine sediment (1.8m) | place: French Polynesia: Moorea | collected 2018-08 | reverse complement strand
AGAGAGAGAGAGAGAGAGAGAGAGAGAGAGAGAGAGAGAGAGAGAGAGGGAGAGAGAGAGAGAGAGAGAGAAAAAATGAGAGAGAGAGGGAGGTAGGGGCGCTTCTGAGATCCTCTCTGCAGCGCAGATACGGTGCTGTTCAGGAGCCGCGGGTGGGGCTGGGGGGCGGACTCTGTCCAGAGATGTCATGCGCCCATCTGACGCAAGTCGAGCTGCTCCCTATAGCACAGAACACAGACCCGTCGTGGAAACGAGCCATTTCTGAACCTCGTCTGGGCGGGAGGGGGCGGGGCAGCAGGAATGTTCTTGTAATGATCCCATTACATGAGACACGATGCACCTGTTGGGAGCAACATCCTGAGGAGCGAGAGTCACGCCACCGCCAAGAAATCAAGCAGACTTCAAGCGGAGCCAACACTTTGCTTCTCCAACAGGGTTTCCGTTCCTCGCACCGTGTGTGAATGATTGGGGCGTGTTCCGTTCACGCGTGTCGTTGCCGAGTTCGCCAAAATGACTGACTTTGCCCACTTCACCCCAGGCCCATTCAGGGGCGAAGTAACGGCGACTTCGCCCACGGTTAGCCGCAGGCGAAAATTAGGGTTTTCATACAGGCAGGGCGTCAAATTAACATGACGCCCAATGGAGAGCGTCAATAGAACGGCCCAGTCCGTTCTTGGCGTCGCATCAAAATGTTGACGCCGCGTCATCTGTGTGAAAACCCCTATTGGAACGCTCTCATTCAGATGCACCTCAAGCAAAAACACATCAAATCACCGAAGCAAGTCAGGCCCCGGGACTGCAGCTCCGTCTCCCCTGATGACGAGTCTGTCTGTCAGGGTTCGCTGGCCCTATCTCCAGCATTGCAACCGTCAAGGACAGCTTCCTGTCTCCCTGATTACAATGAGCCATTCAGGCATCAATTTTCCTGCAACAAAGGCTTCTTTTCCTTCGCTGAGTGAACAGATCATCCGGTGTGTTAGTGCTGCCTGTGCCAGTTGAAAAATTGCTCGGTGTTTGTGGCCGTAAGTTTGTCATTGTTCTGCAGACGGACATTGTCTTGACTGTTGGAATGAAAAATTTTGGTCCTCTGGGCCTGGACGTCGGTCGCAGTTTTGTTGACCTGCACCAGGACAGGGGTCTTTGTTTTTGTTTCCCAGACTTGTTTGCACAATCTTAGGGAATTTGGCAGGACCTGTGCACCTCGTCTTGTTTTGGGTTGGCTGTTCAGTCAGTCAGTCTGTCTGTCTGTCTGTCTGTCTGTCTGTCTGTCTGTCTGTCTGTCTGTCTATCTGTCTCTCTCTCTGTCTCTTTCCACTCCTTTCCTCTCTCCCTCATTCAGTCAATCTGTCTCTCCTAGTCTCCCATTTCTCCTCTCTGTCTCTGTCTTTCTCTGTCTCTGTTTCTCTCTCTTTCACACTGACTCATTTCCACCAACACGAAACTGCTCATTCCATGCCAGATCTTGGTCACACTTTGTCTCCCTCGAATTTTTGTGAGAAATGTCACAACAAACAAGTGCACCCAGGTGACGTCCTCTGTCTCCGTTTCAGACTTCGTGTGTTCCGGGTTCATGGACATGAACAACGGTCACTCTCTCCTGCTCACCGAGCAGCATCACCCGCGGAGGTACACCTGCTGGGTAAGGAGAATTTACCTTTGTATCTCAGACCTGCTGGGTAAGGAGAATTTATACATGTATCTCAGAGCTGCTGGGCAAGGAGAATGTACACACAGACCTGTTGGGTAAGGAGAATTTATACATGTATCTCGCAGCTGCTGGGTGAGGAGAATTTAGACACAGACCTGCTGGGTAAGGAGAATTTACCCGTGCATCTCAGACCTGCTGGGTAAGGAGAATTTACACACGCATCTCAACAGCTTGACAGGCGCTCTTTGTTATTGGAAAGATGGAGCATGATTCTTCCATGCAGAGTTTGATGTGATGCGTGAATTTTGCAGTGTATTATTTTGCATTGAGCCACGTGGAATTGACGTAAAGTGGAGAAAGTTTTCAACTGCTGTGTCTCTCTATTTGGTTGAAGACGCACTCAAAATTCTGAAGCGGGTTTCAAGACACCCACAGCCCACAAAAGCTGGGTCTTGCTCGTACTTTTGCAAAAGAGACTCGCAACATTCCCAGTGTGAGCGACAGGGCATTTTCCTGCAGATCTATGTAGCAAACAACCGGAAGCTGCCTTGAGCGGCCATGGTTGTGAAATCTGAACATTCGAGTCACGCAGCACGTGACACAAAGTATGGAAGCGGTTTTCGCAGCAGTGCCATCGCCGTTGATGGCAATGGCAAAATGTTGACCTCAACATGAAATTTTATCTGGGTCCAATAGCAGGTATAAAAGCGGCAAAGGTCATTCTTGACGTCAAGCTCACGACGTCAAATAACATCCATGACGTAGACAACCAACGTGAAAACGCCTTGCGTGGCAAAATTGATTTCTGTTTGACTTGAAATTCGCAACACACAGGTCCCTGCAACAAATTCCTTAATTTTGGGGAGTAATGATGAGTAATGGGAGTTTTGAGCGAGACGAACAGACGCGCATGCGTGAAGCCTCACTTCTGACTCACAGCGCGATTAGCACAGTCAGCAGACTCGTAATTGCATTCCACAGTTATTAAATTTCCGTTTGCATCCTTCTGCCTGATTTGACTTCATCACCGGAACACTATGATCCACTTATGGGAACAAATACTCCGGATCGTCAGGGGTGGATCCAGGGTCGGGTCATAGTGGGGGGCATGATGCTTTCCACCCGAAGAGAGGAGGACCAGTTGCAACTCTGGGCAAGGTTCTTGTGAAGGTTATACCTCAAGGGCAGGAGGGGGAGGAAAAACTTTATTCTCGGGTCAGAGGGCCCCTGCCCCTCATGGATACATCCCTGTCTTTTGTGGCATTTCTCTTCATCAGTGTGTGTTTGGGGATAAAGGGGAGTCAGCAATAACATTTCCCTCATGAATGCACGTGTTTCGTGCATGTCGCGCTGACGCCCTGTTGCCCACGTGACGTTCAATTTTAAGTAGGACAGGCTGCGACGTTGGCGTGGATGACTTGCAACACACAACGGAGGTTTGAAAACACGGCCGCTCCTTTTCCGCCGCGCCCCAATTGCCACACAAACGCCATAAACTTGGTCCTTAGCCGTGGGCTATCAAGTGCAACTTTTGAGTTCCTGATCTGGTAACTCGAGCACCGCACGTCTGGAGAAAAAGACCCGTGCTGAACCTCCCCACCGTGGTTTGAGTCTCTCTCACGTGTCACGTGGTATTGTTCAGGTGATCCACTCCCGGCGCCACAAGACGCCCCTGAGCCCGTGGTACGAGGCGTACCAGCTGACCAAGGGAGAGTGTGGCGCCCCCGAGGACCTGCAGTACTCCACCGCCGGACCCAAACTCCTCTATTTCAACACGTACAGTGGTGAGCGCGTTCGTTTTGTCATGCCCCAGGTGACACGGTGTAATGGCAATGGCCAGACCCTGAAACCAAGTGACACGGGTGTGTGGCCATTTCAGGTCAAAACTGGTCAAACACTCATCGAGGCTCTCAGTAGAACTATCAAAGGAAGTCTGGTCATTTCATGTTGGACCTGAGACACTTGTGTCAGGTCATTTCTAGTCCCTACCCCGTGTCTTGTCAGTTTGAATCATTGCACCGGAAGTGCTCAACTTGCCCATTTTCTTTGTTTCTTTCTCTGTGGCTCTCAGAAGGGGTGCACAAAGTATAATCGCAGAAATTACCGCGTATGTGGTTCAGCAGACCAAATCCACTAAATTGAATGCATTCATTTTTCATTGGGAGCTCGGACGAATGCAACAAAATATACCTCTGCAGAACTTTGCTGTTCAAAGCCACACAACTACATTTCTTCCAGATAAATTGGAGCAGCCGTGCAAAAAGTCCAAAGACGGAGACAGACACTGGGAAGCCACAACCAAACCTCCAACCACCACAACCCGCAGGTGGGGAGGCAGGGACAACAACAATAACAACAACGCCCAATACGACAGCAGTGGTGGCTACAACCACGGCCAGTATGACTACGGTGGTTCTCACTATAGTGGTGCGTACAACAACGGGGGGTACCAATCGGGTACGGCCCGGCCCCCCTACGTGATACACACCACGCACCAGACTTACGAGGAGGAGGACCACGTCAGCAGCAACTCCAAGCAAAAAATCACCCCCAAGGAACGGACTAGCTCCTCCGCCCCTCTCCGCCATTGCGGACTGCTCTTCTTCACGTCTATTAGCTTTACGATCCACGCTATTGTCTCGAGGAGGGAGAGATGATCGCACTGAAGCTGTAAATAGACAATAAATGGAGGGCGATGGTAGGGGAAGCCTCTAATCTAGACGTGTAACAGCCACGTGCAGCGAGGACACACCTGTTCTACTTACCTACCCACGTACGTCACCCCCGATTCACACCGTGAGCGCCAGCGCTTGCATGACGCGCAGCTTTTACGACATTCCACACCACGCGCCAGCGCACGTTTGGGGTTGGAACCCATGGATTCCCGATCATAGTAAAACGGTTTTCACATTGGTGACGCGCGGTCGTGTTTTGACGTCGGCGTCAAAAATTTGCATGAGACCCAATGGTTGATTTTTTTGACGTCAGCCCAAAAAAACGACCGCACGCCACCAATGTGAAAACCCCTTGACACAGTGTTCAAGTGGAACTGTCTGTGTGAACGCAACTACTCACTGTCCAATTACTTTTCCCTTCGCATGACACCCATTTTTGGTGCGCTGTGACCTTGGTGTGCGCTGTGACCTTGGTGTGCGCTGTGACCTTGGCGTGCGCTGTGACCTTGGTGTGCACGGTGACCTTGGCGTGCGCTGTGACCTTGGTGTGCGCGGTGACCTTGGCGTGCGCACGCGTTGGATGCGCACGCTGTGAATTCGGTGTCAAGGACCAACCGCAGTATTCTGTGTCAGAGTTTGTCTTCCTGTACACACAAATGTAACGTTGACGAGGGACCAATTGTTTCTTACTCATGTACATTTTACTGTTGACATGCACGCACGTGTTTTGTTACCGTTTTCACCCGTGTGTGAGTCGCATTCAAGACGCACTCCAATATTTGCCTCAGAATTCTGGTACCAAAATCCCAATGTCCCATTGAATCAATGGGTGACTTGTACCAGACGAAACCCTTCCCTTGATGCTGAATTTCTTCGTGTCTGACACACGGGTGAATACGGTAAATGTTCGTCTCAAACCTGATGTATCAAGAACGTGGTAGGAGAGATCCTTTTTCAAACTGATGTTTTCAGAATTGAGAATGCAAATGGCAGTTTTCAGAGAAGAGGCAGACTCCACGCAAACGAGGTTTTCAGTCGGAGGCGTGAACACAGGGATGCGCGCGCAGGTTCCTCACCGTCTCCGTCGCACACCTGTTGAGTGGCTGCGATGTGTGCCGTGTTGAGTGCGTTGTCGTGTGAAGAAAGCTGTTTTCACACACAATCTTCACACTTTCTGATGTGTGGACAATTTTTTTTTGACTTGATACGACCGCAGAATGTTGTGAGTGAGGCAACGACCGGTGTGATGCGATGGAGGTGCACCCACGGGGTGTGTGTTTGTCTCACCACACCGTTTGACAGCGGGCGCCAATGCAGCGTGGTCATCGTTTTTCATTCAGCGCTGACGCACGCGACGTCAGTGTATCTCAAAATAGGGGCTTTGCTGCAGATTTCAAAATGTGAGAAAAATGGGGAAAATGCTGCAAATTCTTGGACTGCGTGAAAACCCATTGATGTGTGTGTGTGTGTGTGTATGTGTGTGTAGATCTGTGCGTCTCGTCTGTGTGTGTGTGTGTGTGTGTGTGTGTGTGTGTGTGTGTGTGTGCGCGTCTGTGTGTGTGACATTGCGTTGGTGTGAATGTGCCTTTGACCACGATTCGGGTTTAGGAGCTGTCTTGCATGGAAATTTTTTTTCAAAATATCAATCTCAAAAATTTTACCATTGTGATCTACGGACGAGGGACCCAAACTGTACAGATCTTTGTGTATTTTTTGCGTGTTGTAAGACAAGACCCTGTTCCTATATGACCGTAAAACCTCATGTACATGTTGCCAGATTACACCTGTCCCATCCTGTTGCCACGGTATACCTCCAACTGATGTACATAGACGTGTATTTTTGTGAATAAACTGGGAACAAAGACTTTGAAGCTGCGCCTTGGACGTTGTTCTACAACACACCGCATGGGAGGATCCAGGAAGGGAGCCTGGATGCCTGATTACCAGGGTCCCAATGTTTGTTCACTCCCCCTCCACCGAACTCTACGCTGGCCATACCACCTTTCGTGCTGACACTTTGAAGATCACTGAACCCCCTGAACCCCCCAAAGTCAAGAACCCCACTCCTCCAAATTTTGAGTGGATCTAACACTGACCCCATTCCTAGACAGGCCCCTCCCCGTCAACTTTGACCCCAGCTCTTGGATCATACACGCTCGCTGCGACCCAAGCCCCCCTTCCCCTACTCCGACATTGGATCGGCCCCTGGGCAAAGGATCAGAGAGTGTGGGGGCTGGGTAATCATCTTCCAACATCCTACCATTATCCTGGATAGTCCCCCGTCAACTTTGACCCCAGCTACTGGTCTCACACTAAGACCAACGTCCCCCAACCCCGACCCTTGATCCCAAAGTCCCCCTCCCCCATGTCCCGACCCTGGATCGGCCCCAGGTCCGGATGTCCCTGCACGCGAACAGCAGCGCAGGTGGTTGAGAGCCCCGCAGGCTTGTTAGCCGCCGGAATCCGGAGCCTGAGCCATGTACATACACGTGTGTTGAGACACATATCACTCTCCCTACTTGGATTGGGTGGAATGGCCGAAGTATCCACTCGGACTCAGCCACTGATGAGGAAGAGTTTGTGTGCGCATTAGGGAGCCGCATCTCTCAATGCTCCGATACTCTCATCACCAGATGTACTCCAACTGACAGCACCTGCGGTAGAACAACACACTTGTGGAAACACGCGTTTGTGTTGCTCTGAAGAGGATTCTGTGGACAACACGATGTTTCAACAAGGAAGACAACACATCCACTGCACTGCTACAAACTGATTTGGCATCTGCAAGACGTCCATTTTGCTTGACTTGTTGTTCACGGAAACAGCAAAAACGAACTGTTTTCAACCTTGTGCACGTTGCACCCAAGTTTTTGACGAAACCTGAGCTTTGACTTTCATTCTGGCACTCAGAGGCCTCATTCACACAGACTGCGCAGACTGTGTGCATGAGGCCTGAAACCCTTGAAACAAAGGAAAATAAACCACGCCCCACGTGTGAGATGCCGCCCTTCTTCTGACACTCAATTCTGGCGTCAAAATGATGCATCAGACACACGCACGAAAACGGTACACCGCTCAGCAAGCAAAGTCAGATTCCGTACAAAACACTCAAAGAAACCCGGACACATTGAAGCCTCAAAGCCAAGATTCAGCAACAACCTCCATCTCAACCCACCCGCCTCCTCCAAAACATTTTAATTGCGTTCTGGGTGGCGATGAAGAATGAGTGGGTTGAACCGGCTCGGTGGCTCTAGGTCCACAGGGTCCCCCATCCCAGCTCCTTCCCTAAGATCCATAACCACATTTATGGGCAACAATAACCAATGTATTGACTTCTCTGACCAACATAAAGAGCCCCTTGACCCGGGCAGGGAAAACGATTACCTCCGAAAGCTGCAATGAATGCCTAAAAAGGCGCGGGGACTGGGGGCTCCACAGATGAGACAGATACGATTGCACTGATAGCGGATGAAGACGATTGATCATCACGTGATCCAGCTCAGCCTCGATCCGAGTTATTGTTCAATAAACGCGGGCAGTGTTCGCCCCACAAAGAAAGCTGTTATTTTCTAACAGAAATGGCGACGTCGAAGTGCATGAGGAGAGGAGATGAGAAGAGAGGGTGTGGCTGGTTGTTGTGTGATCGCGACCTATTTCTCAGTCTCAGTCTCAGGTCATTCAGTTGCTACCTGGTTCTTCAGAGTGCCAACAAAGTGGCGCTCAGACGAACTGGCCCTTCTGAGTGTCATCTCTCCATCCAAAAACCGAGTGCCATTTTTTTGGGTGGTGCTTGGAAGAGCCAGCTCGTGTGAACTTTTTACTGTGACCTCACCAGAGGCCAGTTGGGCTGGACTCAGAAGAGCCAAGTAGAGCCTGGAAGAGCCAGAGACTCAGAACTGAACTGAGACTGAGACTGAGATTCAGAACTGAACTGAGACTGAGACTGGGGAATAGGTTGTGGCAGGTCTCTGGCTGGCTGCCCCCCTCCCCGCCTCGCCTCGCCCGCTGCCGCCGGCCTCGCCCTCTTCACCGCGGCGTTGGTCCGCACCGAGCGCCCTGTGCCCGTCCAGGTGCGTCTCCAGGGGCTGACTCCAGGGGCTGGGAGGTTGGAGTGCCCCCTCTGGTGCAAGAAAGAGGCAATTTGTTTTCCTACATGGGGAGTTTTGGGGGCTGGGTCCTCAATTTCAATTTTGCACCAGAAGGGGCAGGCCTGTATCTTGCTCTTTTGTCTCAGTTTCCGTCAACATCCGTCATCTTGTCCAAACTGTCTCCTGAAATCTCATTGGGATTCGCCCACAACTGCACAAGTCAACATTTTCAAAGTCAGGATCAGGCCCCTTGTGACGCCACCCCCGCCCGCTCACGTCCCCGCCTGCCTTCTCCACTCACGTCCACAACAACAAACTGGAGACTCCTTTTCTCAGAGGAAGAAGTCCACTCACCACACCTTGCGGAAAGGTATCAGCAGACTGGAAACAAGCGTTCTGATAACAAGGGCCTGGGTAAGTGCCCGGTGTAACGTAATAGCCAGACACCCCAAAATTTTGCTGAGAGTCAGCCAGACCTGCCTGATCCTCAGCAGAGAGTCTTCATGCCGTGTCAAAATTGTTGGGGTGTCTGACTACGTCGTTACACCGGGGTGCGGGAGGCAGATGGTGCTGCGTGGAGATGGAGGAAGTGCGCCGAGAAGGAACCCGACTCCTGCAGGAAACTGGAGCCGACTTCCTCAAGCTGAAGCTGCCTGGAATTACAGCGTCTCAAACACCACGGGGGCGGATCAGCTGGTCTGGTGGAGGGGGCGGGTACCTGGCAGGAGTTGATTTTCTTTAGCTGCCTGGAAGGAATCACAGCGTATGAACTCCAAGGGGTGGACCCGAATGTCTGGTTGAGGGCAGCGCCCCTCCCCGCAAAGGAAGGGGACTGAATTCCTCAAGCTGCCTGGAATCACTACACATCAACTCCAGGGGCGGGTCAAAGGGTCTGGTCGAGGGGGCGCCCACCTGGCGGGGCGGATTTTTTGAATGTGGATCTGGTCGAAGAGGCGGCCACCTAAGTCCTTGAAGGGGGTCTGAGTTCAGGAAGCTGCTTGGAATCACAGCGTCTAAACAGCAGGGGGTGGATGAGACAGTCTGGTAGATGGGGGCGTGCTGGCGGGGGCTCTTTTTCTGAAGGTGGATCTGGTCCAGGGGTGGCTGCCACCCACCTTGAGGGGGAGGCTGAGTTCAGGGGGCAAATCAGAGTGTCTGGTGGAGGGGGCACCCGCCTGGCGGGGCTGACTTCCTGAATCGGCCTGAAATCACTGGGTCGATCACATGAGTCCAGGCAACGGCCTGTTCAACTTCGAAAAACAACTTGCACTTGTGGCACAAAGGTAGCGGCAGCAAAGTATTCTGTTCTGAGAACCATGGGACTCAGGCCTTTGGGCCTCTCCTTTGGATTTGCTGCTGCAGCACGAAACACCGACGATGGGTTTTGGATGCGTGCGGAGCGAAGACCATTTTCTCAATTTCCCTGCTCAAACAGAAGCTGGCTTCAACAGCAGGACATAGGTCGGTGGGTCTGGTCAAGGGGAGGCGGTGCCGCTGGGGGGGGGGACTTCAACTTTCAACACACGCAAAATGCACCTGCGCCACAGACGTTTGGGAGAGGGTTGTTTTGGGGGTCAGAAGGCCCAGACCCCCTGCAGCCCCCCTGGATTAAACCCCACAACACGAAACACGGAGCGAAGCCGCAACCTGCGTGCAAAGCCCAGAGCCCAACTTCCTCCATTTCCTGCATCAAAACAGAAGCTGGTTCTCAAGACAAACAGTCTGTCTCGAGCAGCTTTGACAACTCGAATACATTTTGTAGTCTCAGTCAGTCTGGATGCAAAAATCTACCAGCACTGGCACAGGCGGGAAGAGATTTCGGGGTGTTTCCTTCCTTCCTCCCCCCCCCCCATAAAAACCAATCACCGCTTTCTCCCCCTCACACGTCCAATGAACATCCAATACAGCAGCCTGACAGTAATTTTCCCACTAAATTGATGACCATGACACGTGTTTAATCATCAAGTAATTATTTTCTATTCCAGGAAGAGTCAAGTGTGGGACAAGATCAGTTATTGGGCATAAAACGCTCAAGTTAATGCCTTGCTCCTCTTATGGAGGCACGTCTATGGGATTATTTACACTCATATTCTATTGACGATCTGTCAATGCTTCGCTCGATGGCAGACGGTTCTTCAGGCCGGTGACGCGGGCCACTTCCAAAGCGTCTGGTTGACCATGCTGAATTGAGCGATAGCCCCTGAACCCAGGTGGATTAATCAAAGCCTTTCTACTCGTTTTTATCAAAGCTTTCGTGTCAATCAGAAGGCGAGTTGGGAACCTTCGTCTTCACTCGCTACTTTTTTGGTTCTCCCTTCGCTTACTTTGCTGGAGAAAGACTTGCTGCTTTTCACAGTGAAGATTTCTTGACTGTGACTTCGGGATCTCTTCACCAGGGACGAATTGAAAAAAATTGTCAACACCAAATGCGATCGTTGTATTCACTTGATTCTCATGCGTTGTGAAAGACCAGGTTCTCACTGTGAAAAGGTTCCTGCAAAAAGGGCACAACAGCACAACCGTATCCACCTGTGTGCAAGACGCACGTTTAAGACGCAACTTTTTGTGCAAAAATTGAACACCAAAAGTTGAGGTGCGTCTATTCTTGGGTACGGCAACCTGATAGGTACCAGAAAACCAAGGAAAAATTGAGGGTGCGTCTTATACTTGGGTAATTACAGTGCCCGTGGTCAAGAAAAGGAATAGGTACCATCTTGTGGGCTCAGAACGCATATCCACAACGATGAGGGAACGTCATGCAGGTTATGCTGGCAGACTTGGAGAAGCGAGACGCTTCTCACGCGCAACGTTTGTTTGAACCACAACACCCCGTGGGGTCAGAACCCATTTCAACAACGATGAGGGTTTGCATGCAGGTTGCCCACTTGCAAACAGGCTGATTAAATTTTCCCAGTTTGAACCACACCCTCTGTCAACGGACTGTCTCCCTCGTCTCTTGAACTGTACACCCTGTGAACGGATTTTTTTCTGAGGCCATTCCCATTGACAGTCGCTGTGATCCGGATTGATTCAAACTCCACTGATTGAGTGCGGCTTGACGCACTCAACCTCCGCTCTTGTTTGCGGACGCACGGACACCCTACCACCGGGCCCGCGTCCACTCATTTGTATTCGTAAATTTAGTAAGAAGCGCCACCTCAGAGGCCACAAATCTCGCTTTATTGATATTTGCTTTGGCGCCGCGGGCCTTTTATCCTTTATCTACAGCGGTGCATAACGGAATCGAGCCCGAGATTTACGATTCTATCGTGTCCCTGGGAACCGGCCGCAGGACAGAGCCAGGAAGAGAGAGAGAGAGGGAGGGAGAGAGAGATGGACAGAAGGATGGATGGAGGGACAGATGGATGGATGAATAGGTGGAAAGAAAAACAGATAGATGAAGAGTTGGACAGATGGATGGTTGAATGAATGGATGGATGGATGAATGAATGGGTGGAGGATGAACAAAGAGATGGATGGATGGACAGAAGGAGGGACGGGTGGACGGATGGAAAGAGGAGAGGACCGAAGACAAAGGGCAAGATAGATAGATGGAAGGACGGACAGAAGGAAGGAGGAATGGGCAGAGGACGGAGGGTGGACGCTTCCGGACTGGACTGGACACTGGTCAACGCGCTGAGTGATCGACGGACTGAAGAAAGAACAGCCTCCGTGTTGCGTCCAACGCGCAAGCGAAAGATCAAGAGTGCGGATCCAGGATACGGGATTGGGGTCTTGACGTCCGACTCAGGAGACCGACCCTCGCAGACTAACTGAGAAGGTGATACCAAATTGAACTTGCAATTTTCACAAGAACCCCCCCCCCGCCAGAAAAGTTGCATTGAGAGCGAGCATCCAGAGGGGCACACACTGGTTTTGGGGTGGGAGCCCCAGCCCCTGGATCCAATGGAGCTGACGTTTCGTTCTTGTTCCTTGTTCTGTCCATTCTAAACAGAATCAATGAGCTCAAAGTCATCCTTGTGGCTGAGGAAGTCTCTGAGTTGTTCACCCACTGCAGCGCAGTGCGTCTGGTCGTAAGTCAACAGTCGAGGGTCATTGGTATTTCCAGGCAGGTCTTCCTCACACAAGGAACGGGACGAGAAAAAAGTTGACTCGTTGATGTAAATGGAGGGACAGTTTGATTGAATGGCAGCTTGAATTACCGTATAAGTGAATCAGCTGTGTTATTACCACCTGTGTACAGGGCCCGTGTGGGGACCGGGGACCTGGATAACATTTCATATGTGCGCTCAGTCGCGTCCTCGTGATGCTTTCGGACGCAAGGGGTGAACCCAGAGCACTCTGAGGCTAGCTTCTGAGAAATCAAGCTAAACAAGGAACAAACAAAGATGTGGTTGGAGTGCGTTTCCTGGGAAGTTTTTGACGGGTTTACTTGGAATTTCTTGAGGCATTTTTGGATTTGGAATCACCGTATTCACCCGTGTGTTAGTCGCACCCAAGCATAAGACGCACCCCAACCTGATTTTCAGGTGTCAGGTCACATCAATGTGTAATCTCATATCCACGTATAAGACGCACGCCAACATGGGTAGACATGGTACATGTGTGTTTGAAAGTGCCTCTCCCTCCCTTGAACAAATTGAAATGGCAGACCTCGCGGAAGATGTGTTGTTCTTGCAGTGTGGTGGCCATGGCAGCTTGTCTATTGTTCTGCGCTTTTGAGGGTTTTCTCACTTCTGTTTCTGGCTTGTTCAGTTTGTCATCACATCAAACCAGAATCTTCAAGATATCAAACGCGGCATTTCGTTCCCCAACGCACCTGTTTGTGTCCTTCTGCAAGGCAAAAATCAAAATAACACAAAACTCAAAATTAAAAGATCTTTTAACGCAAAACTCAAAATTGAAAAATCTCTCAACCACGAAAAGGCCCTTCTGTGCTGCTCGTCTCAAAGTTATATTGTTCCTCAGCTGATTTCAAGTCTTTTCAACCACGGAAACGCATTTTCCAATGTGTCGCTGTCAAAGTCTTGTCTTCTCTCAGCTGGACTTAAACTCTGATAGGCCGTCACTTTCAGGCCCAGCGGAGAAAACGCAACTCCATTGGACGTTGTTTCCTCGGCTGTTTGACCAGGAGACATCGCGTGTCAATTTGTTGAAAATTTGAGGAAGCGCTCTCGCGCCGGCGGGGAATGAGTGGGCCTGCAGCGGATCCAGGATCAGGGGGAGGGGCGACCTCGGTCTCAGCCAGCGTGTGACTCTCATATTTTCAAAACGTTGGGGGCAAGTATTGTTTGGAGCTGTGGGGTAAACTTCAGCTTCAACAATTTGACACACCAAAGGTGATTCATCCTCAGCCGACACACAGGGAAGGAGAAGGGTGCCCACCGGTCTTGCCCTGCTCAGCCTGCCCAACCCCATCTCGCCCCACCTCTGTGACCTGCCCCACCCTTCTCTCTCCCACCTCCTCCACCCCACATTACCCTTCCTGCCACACCCTGTGCTGCCCCACCCACCTGTCCCGCCCTTCCCTGCACGTGTCCTGCCACCCACCTTGCTCTTCCCACCTTGTAGCACCCCACCCAGCCCCTCTCCACCCTGCCCCACAGTGGCCCTGAGCCCTCCACTCCCACCCCTACCCCACACCCTGGATCCGCCCCTGGGAGTGGACCTCGCTGCAGCTGCCTCGGCGCTGTGATCGCATGACAAGCCCATCAGACCTGGAGGCTCGCGACAATGCAATTTAGCGACCCGCCTCCAGAACACGACGCAGCACTTTTCTGTCGTGGACGGTCTTCGTCTGGAATTGGCGTCGTGACGTGAGAAAGGAAACTTCTCCAATTCGCGTCGTGCAGCGCGCAACATACGCAGACTGAGAAAAATGTCAATTGTTTCTCTTGTGGTTCCTGTTGCTTGTCAACTACGCGCCGTACTCCCCCTGATGAAAGACGCACGTGTTAGTCCAAAATATAGCATCCTGAAGAAACGGTGCGTTTTGTGCCGAGTGTTTCAAGTGTGGATGACTGTGGCCGTTGACATTTCCTACGATGAAAAATTGCAGTGGGTTAGAAAACACACATGCGTCTTACACTTGAGTAAAGACGGTATTTGGTAGAGTGGTGGGAGTTGCTGACCAAAGCCTATTTTCTGTGCGACGCCAGCAATCACGATTGTTTTTGTCCACCTGCCAGAAAAAAACACCCAAACAAGTCAGTAAATCAATGAACTGATTCGCTATCAATGGAACACGTGTTGATCAGTTTCGGCTTCAGCTGCAGGGCAGATCCTGAGCTGTTTGCTGCTGTTATCCCCGTTTCACATCGGGTCAGCCAGCACTTGACGCACAGTTTTTGTGACAAGGCGCACTTTGTGCCATTGCACGGTTGGGGCTGTGACCCACCTACGGTTATTGCATGCGATGAGTGTGCGCCAGCATTTCAGTCCTGGCCTTCCCTACCTGACCCAGCCCCAAACACTCTGCCTATTTCACCCCACTCTCCCTCACCCTGACTTGTCTCACTCCTCCAGCCCTGTCCCACCCCGCCCACCCCACCCTACCCCCACCCACTCTGCCCTATTTCACCCCACCCACCCTCCCTCACCCTGCCCGGTCCCACCCAGTGTGCCCTATCCCAGCCCGCCCACTTTGCCTTGGCCCACCCTGCCTCACCCTCTCTTGCCCAACTCCACACTCTTCCTATTTCCGTCAGGTCACACCCACCCAACACAACCACCACACACCCCACTGTCATACAGTATATCCCTTCGCATACATAAGAAACATTGTGGTGCGCAGTGACCTTGATGTGCACACGCACACCAGCGCACGCGGTGTGAACCAGGGATTCCCAAGCCTGGCGTCCTGATCTGATCTCCTGGGAGACAAATGCAGTGGACACAGCGCTCTCAGGTCCCCGCTGCTTCAGACCCCATCAGGACATCCTCAGGCCTTCTCAACTCCAGATTTATTTGTGTGGGAAACAGAGGCTAACGTATAGGGACCGGGATGAGATGCCCTGGTGATTAAACAGCAGATAGAATTCCCTGATAATTGAATGTGGCGCGTGATCACCCATCGCTCTCGCTGTCTCGATCGCAGCTACAGCCTCCGACTTGACTGAGTCTGAGATGTGATTCAACCCAATTTACACAAAGAGAAAGACAGCAATGATCTCTCGACGAAAGAAGGTTCATTTGCTTCCTAGTGGTGGGTCCAGGAGGGTCCGGACGCCCGCCCTCTGAATCCTCCGGGAAAACAAATTTGACGCATTTTCAAATTATATACGTTGAATTTCACAAAATGCAGTCCAACCCCCAAGGTGGTTGTGGTCCAAACAGGTGTCTTCTGTGATCATTTCAAGTTCAACCTGAAAAATTGTCAGGCACTCAAGGAGGCTACGAGTGGCATTGTCAGGGTGGCGGCCATTTGCGATTGTCCCTGAACCCTGGATGCCACGTGTGTGTGTGTGTGTGTGTGTGTGTGTTTCGGATCCCCACCCTCTCACAAACCAGATGTTGGTTCCGCCCTTGCTTCCCCTCTGGTTTATCAGTTCTTTTGTTCTGCTTTCACAACGAATTTTCAATACGAATTTTCTTCAGGTGTTGCGTCACAAAAGCTTTTGTGTTCCGTCGCATGAGACAGCACAAAGAAACAAAAGTGAATCAAAGGTGTCGCCTCACCCTATAATCTTGTCCAAAAGGCGCCTGCGCACGTCACAATGTTCATTGTTGACCTTCAGACTCAAAAAGTCTCTGTATTTCTTTACGAGACAGAGAAAAATCACGCAAAAACATCCATAAAAAGATCCAAGGCCTCCTTGACCTGAACGACATTACCCTTGTTACGTAATTACAACACAGGAAATGGGGCACACGACGAAGACACAGATTCAAGCAATCAGGGCCAAATTAGTTGTTTTTTTCAAATCCTTGAGCAAGGCAGGATAAAGTGAAGTGATACGGATCATCCGAGTTTGCCTTGGACTTAGTCCTGCACAGAGGAAAAACAAGGATGCGGAGACAACATTCATCACTGTTTGTAGGTGGGTGGGTGGGTGGGTGGGTGGGAGGGTGGGTTTTGGGTCGGCGGGTGGGGGAGGGGACGGGAGGGGATGGAGCAGGAAGAACGCGACCAAGAACTGAATGTACAGAAGTAAGAAAAAGGGATTGAACAACCTGTATTCGCTGAAAGGGAGGCAGAACACTGCAGATATCCCTTCATTTTGTCCACTGTTTTCACCACTGTTCGTGGGTGGGTGCGGGGTGGTGAGTGGCGGAGGGGGGACGAGACTTAACTGTGATTTGGCCTCCTTGTCATTACAAGCCGCTTGTGTCTTGTCTGAGACGATTTCACGGAAGAACGAAGCCAGCAGACGCAGCAGACGCGAGACCTGAAACTGTACATGACGATAGGACTGTTGTTCTGTGCATGGTGGAAATCGTTGGACAGTGGGACAGTGGGACGAACACTGGACTGACACCTTCAACCACACAATTGTTGAGATCAGATCGGGGACGTTGAGGTCCCGTGACCCAACCTTGCTGAATTTCACAGACCTGTGAAAAACACTTGATTTTGTGCCGCCGGTGTGAAAACGGGAATGGAGGAAATCATTGGGTCAGTGGGTCCTTATCATTTTGCCAGATGGTGCCAGCGCCTTTCATTTCTCTGTCACTTCACTGAACTTTGATTATCAGGAAGGGCTCAACCTGAACCTCAACCAGCTTCAACCAACCCTCATGCAAACGTGCCCAGCGCATGACATGTGCTTGCTATTCCTGGAGCTAGCGGACCCAGGATCCGGTCAGGGAGCCAACATTGGTCTCAGCCAGTGCCTAACCATTGGAGACTCAAAATTTTAGGACATTTAAGGGGCGGGCCTCCGGACCCCTGGATCTGCACGAGAGACCTTCCTGACTGACAGTGGTGAGGGTGCGATCAAAACTTGGCGTCATGACCAATGGGAGAAGCTAATTCCTGGTGCATCCGAACTCACGTCACGCCTTATTTACCCTCATATCCTATTGCAGCACTGTCAATCAGGCACCCCTCCCTGCCTCCCTCCTTGCCTCACTCCAGGAAGCGCAATTCCTCAGTAAACGACTTCTGAAAGACCCTGCAGTGTGACCATGCTGAATTGTGCGATAGCCCACGAACTCCGCTGGATTAATCAAACGCTCAAGGCGATGCTCACGCGCATGCGCAGAATCGCCCTCGCCGGATCGCGCGCCACGTGATTTACTATCCCGCGGCGCCTGCGCGTTGTGCGCGGGAAACTGGGGCTCGAGGCAACGCGCGCGTGCGCGCGCATCCAACCATCCGCAGAACATCTGCATCAAGGACAAAGAAAACAGGATAATATATTGGCCACTGGGCTCTTGCTCCAAAAACAATAACAAAGCATCCAAATCAACAGGCTCTGTACCAAAAGCACTTCCTCCCAAAAATTTGTGATTCTGAGGTCAAAGCCACTCGTAAAGAAAAGATTCTGCCCATTGGAGATGAAGCACGAAGTGCTTCAGCTGTGCAGAAAAAAAGTTCTGAACATGGCCGTCGGATTGACATCAATAAGAAGTTCATCATGTCCCTCGTTCTATTCCCCACGACTTGCAAGGCTCGGGCCCATTTGATCTAAAGCCCCAGTCATTCCCCCAGAAAAAAGTACATTTCCTGCAGAAAGCAGCTTCTTAACACTTGGGCACTCAACGCTGAATTTTCCGATAGCCCGTGAACCGATCCGGATAAATCAAGCTTGTTTACAAAGAGCGAGCACATGTCGTTTCAGCCGTAGAGACTTGGAGAGTTGCAGGTTTGGGAGCTTTTCCCACGAGGAACAAATCTCACGAACTGAGTTGCACTGCGGAGAGAACTGTTTTTCAAACTTGCGTCTCAGTCACAAGTGAGACAATTTTTGTTGTATTTTTGTGTCTTGGTGCCTTTTCCCCTGTGTCTTTGTCTCTTTGTTGCACTCTCGCGTGCACTCTCTCCCGCTCTTGTCTGTCTCTTCATCTCTGTGTCTCTCTGTGCCTCTCTGTCTCTCTGTCTTTGTGTGTCTCTCTGTGTCTCACTGAAAATTAGTGTTGTTTCCAGCCAGTCGGGAATCAATATTCTGCACTCGATGAAAATTTGTTTGTCACCTGTGTGACTTTGTCCACCACACACTTGAACTGGACACTGACAAAGCAGCTTCTGCCACACAACACGAAAAGCAGATGACTCCAGGATGCAGTCACCACAGCAGATGAATAGTCCCGTCCCCGGGTGCAGTCTGCATGTGACACGAGCTCAGGGACGACACGACCCGGCCTCGCGCGCTCTCTGCTCCGGGGTCAAACACGCAGTGCTCCGGCCGATCCAGGGGCGGGGCAGAAAGGGGGGGGGCGACCTCGGGCTCTGCCAGCATCGGAACGTCGAAGTCTCAACAAAATGGGGCACGTTTGTTTTGGGCAAGGGGCCTGAGTTCCACTCTTCTGAAATCTGACCAACTAGAAGCCAAATAATTCGGCCGCAGTCTTCTTGAGCAGGGACAGGGGTCTGACTTGAGGGCACGGATCAGAGCCTGGCCCAGAACCCTGGATCTGCTGGAAGACACTTGTTTGCCCCGCGCCCACGCTCGCGTGGAAGGCCCGACCCTGCAGCCCTGCGCGTCCTGAGCGAAGAGGTCTTTGTGTCAAGCCCAAGCGGATCCAGAATCGACAATCTAGGTCAAGGGGTACCAGTTTCCTCCCCTGGATCCGCTCCAAGATTTTGGCCCGCACTCATGGACAACTCGACCCAACTCTCACGCGTGTCCAGTGCTCTGAGGCCACCGTGTTAAGCTCAAACGGGTCCACGATAAACTGTCTGCGATCAATGGGGACTTTATGCACGACGTTTGAGACGCACGTCGAGCCAATGCCAACGTCAAATGAGGGCACCGTTTCCATGGCACTGGCCAATTACGAAACACTATTCGACGTTGGCGTTGACATAAAGTCCCCAGTGTCAGAAAGATCCGCCCTTTGTGTCGGTCCAGTGAGACCAGGACCCCGTGGATCCGCTGCAGTCCCGCGCTTCCTGATCAAACTTCAGCGGATTCAAGATGAACCGTGTGTGATCAGGGTAGAACCCCACCCCTGGATCCCCTGAATGGACGACTAGACTCGACCTTGCAATCCCCGCACATCCTGTCCCCCTCCGGGTCACAGTGTCAAACTCAAAGGTCCTGGATTAACTGTCCATACCCGTCTCTGGAGGCCCAAAGGGACCAGGACCCCGCCCCTGGATCCTCCTGTGGGGACGACTCTACTCGACCCTGCAGTCCCCGTGCATCCGGTCCCCCCGGGTCACGTGTCAAGCCGCACCGTTTATTGCGCGCATGCTCCGTGACCATTAATACCGGAGCCGGATTGGGCGTGAGGGGCTAAACCCTCACCCGGATTACCCCCGTCATCCTGAAGGGTGGGATCATCATTCCCAGAAAACAGAGCCTCTTCAACAGGACCGAGTTTCATTGGAAGCAGCTTGATGTGATTTGACAGTCTGTTGTGAATGCGACCAAAACATGTCCCCTGTTCTCTTGTTACAACACATTTGTTTTCTGCAGATCTTTTTTTTTGCAAAGAACTGCTCGGGACATCAAGTCCACACAAAACCTGCGAGCAGCAACTCCGAAGACACACAGATTTCTCAAGGCATGTTCACACTGAAAGGCACAACTTGCAGCGGGTTTCTCAACAACAGTCAGTTTTGCAAAAAAACACTCAGAGACCAAGTCCGATCGAGTTTTTACTCAACTGCGATGAAAGTGAATCACTGGCCACGGTCGCTGGTCACATTTTCCACGTTGTCATCTCTGAACTGGGGTTGCACAACACTTGGGGTTTTCACACAGGCACTGTGGCAGGAATTTTTTGACGCTGGCTTCAAAATTTTGACGTGTGGGTGTCAAATTTAAGATGACACCCAATGGAGAGCATAACAAAAACAGTCCAGTTGGTTCCTGACATCGCGTCAAAATTTTGATGCTTTGGTATCTGTGTTTGAAAAATCCCTTCTCACTGAGGACAGTTGACTGCCAAACAAACCCAGTCTGATGTGAATACGTCTTTGTGCCTCAGACAGACGAAGAAGCGGCCTCTTCTGCAGTAACTGCAGTCGCTGCTGCAGTAGCAGTAATCATTTGAGCTGTTTACTCAATTGTCCACCTGGAGACAAATCCTTCGCTCCCAGCTCCAACAACAGCGGCTCATTTGCAATTTAAACAGCGGCCGAGATGACAATTGATCGAGTTCATCCTCAGTGCGAAGCCACTTTCCGCTGTCGTCCCGGGGCAAAAGTTAAATAGACTTGAGAAACTGGGGGATTCTCACACGTTGATATTGCCCCTGGTTCACACCACATGCGTCAACTGTACACTGGCCGTGGTATGGAATGTCGTAAAAGCTGTGCGCGAAGGGGTTTTCACATTGGGCGATGTGCGGGCGTTTTCTGAGCTGACATCAAAAATTCCATCATTGGATGCAATGTTAAAAATTTGACGTTGACGTCAAGAAAACGACCGCGCATCACCCAATGTGAAAACTGCCCAAAGGGGTTTTCACATCGGCATCAAAAAAGTTGATGTTGACATCAGAATTTTGACGTTAATGTCAAACTGATGCCCAATTGGTGGGCATCAAAAATTTACCCAGACCATTCTTTGACGTCGTCAAAAAAATTGCCGTTGACGACAGAAAAAGCTGATGCCGTCACCAAGGTGAAAAGCGCTCAAAGCTGTGCGTGATGCGCTGGCGCACGCGGTGTGAATCGGGGGTTGGGCAGCAGATGTAGGAGCGTAAGCGACTTTGTTCGGGATGAACTGACCAAAATGAGCATCTCACAGCCAATGGATGGGGAACAGGGTCAGAGACGACTTTAAAGAGAAACAGTTATCCTGATTTATATTCTTAAATAGCAGTAAAAGTAAGCTCGGATTCACCGCCGGGTGTTGAAAAGATGGCGACGCTGGGACGGGCTCGCTCAGGGAGAGGGAAGCCATATTTCAACCCGTCCCCTCCTTGATGCACCACACAGGTGGTGTGTGTGTGTTTGCGTGTGTGTGTTTTGTACGTGTTTGTAGAGAGAGAGAGAAAGAGAGAGAGAAAGAGAGAGAGAAAGAGAAAGAAAGAGAAAGAGAAAGAGAAAGAGGAGACTGAGATTTTTTTCCATCCAGACAAATTTGTCGCAAAATGACTTCCCCCTTCCGCAGTTTTCTCCAATT
>JAAUXT010138474.1_pt1 | contig 21615 bp, 29 predicted proteins | sample 7278171 | NCBI WGS metagenome assembly JAAUXT01 (sample SAMN14350112, study PRJNA611818) | marine sediment metagenome | isolation source: surface marine sediment (1.8m) | place: French Polynesia: Moorea | collected 2018-08 | reverse complement strand
TTCATAGGCTGGGCCGTTCTGCTCCTTGGGAAAGGAATGACCCAGTGTTCATGTGCGTGTCCCACCATCGCCCCTTTTATAATTCCTGATGCTTTGACGCTCACATCAGAACTTGGACAGAAGTACGCCACTTGAAATTATCCTAGTCAAGGCACCCCAATTTGCAGGTTAAACACGGCCCAAGCACAAAACCTTCGCAGTTGATCTCCATGGGACATGCGGCAAAAATGTTCCCTTGTCAAATGCACCATGCCACCTCTTCTCTGATTCAAAGCCAGAAGGCACAGAATGTGGTCATGTTAGATTGGGAAAGATTTTCCGAGGGTGCTTGGGCCAGGCACTCGGAATGATGGCGCCTGTGAAGGGGGCACGTGGCTGACCCTCTCACACACATAATTAGCCGGGAGGGGAACTGATTTCGGGGGATGGGGGCCAAAATTTCAACTTCAAAAATAGCCACTCGGCGCAAATTCGGTGGAACAGAACACAGCATATCTCAGTCTCTGCTTCAGAAACAGAGGAGAAGGAGCTGATTGGGCCTCTGCCGTGTCAGTTGTGCGAGGAGGACCTTTCAGCGCTGAGCGTCGATGAGCGTTCTGCACACACCGACACTTGTATGGACCTCGCCGCTGCAGCAACAGGCGACGCCCGGCCCTTGGAACGCGTCAAAACTGGTTGGTTCACACACGGATTACTTTTCAGGCCACTAGTTGTGTGACAGACAATGTGTGACTTCACATTTATTCTCAAGTGGATGCTTTCGGTGCAGTGCAGGTTTCCCTTTCAGAAGTTCGCGAAAACACGGAGACCTGCAGTATTTGCAACAGAAACATCAGCCGTTACACAACGCAGAGGAAGATGCAACACGTGAATAAATGCGTTGATCAGGTGGGTGACAACTTTTCTCAAGAGACGACACTTTCCTGCAGGCGGTTTCTATTGTGACCACCGTGATAGCTGGCCAGGTATCAGGTGCAAGTGCAAGAGTAGCAGCTATGTTGACAGTGCCAGTTTCCAGAATGTTGTTCACGGCGTTGCAGGCAGAAGCGTTCGAAGAGCAGGAGCGGAATAAGCACGCAGCCCTGCAGAAACTGAGGAGTAAAGTGCTCGACTGCCCGCTGTGTGGCCAGCATCTAAAGACTTCCAGCGTAAGAACTATGAAGAAAGTTTCGCAACGCAAGTCACAGTCAAATGATCAGGGGTGGGTCTGGAGTCACATTTCGTCGTGTCACTCGTTTTGGTAAAACCACTTGTACCCAGGATAATTCGCTGCGATACCTTTGGAAAAGCAAGAGAGAAGTCACGTGGTGTTGATTGACACTTGCATTGGTGTCGACCTTCTTCATCAGCCGCAATCGCGCTGATATTGGCTTCGTTGCGTACTTTTGTCTGTGAAAGCAACTTCGCAGAGTTCGTTCACCCCCCCCCCACACACACACACAAGTGAAAGAACTCTGTGAAGTTGCTTTGCTGTGTCAATAAAACTGAGCAAAAAATTTGTCACTAATTAACCAACTGCTTTTGAAATGAATGGAGGAATCGTCCAACTTGGGGTTCAAAATAAAGTGATGTTGGTGCAAGAGAACATTTCGGGTGTAGTTCAGCTTCAGTTTGGAGCTATTGGTAAAAACGGTTTGTTTCACCAGCTGCTTTTTGTATTTTCGCTTGGTACTAATATGCAACAAATGTGACGAAAGAGTTGTGGTTCAGTTTTGATTCTTACTCACTCTGGACTACTCACTGTCACAGGGTAGAACAACCCACATGAAGAAGTGTGCGGCGAAGTTCGACGTCTCGCCGGCTGTGTTGATGGAAAGGGTGAAGCAGCAACAGGAAGAACATGAACTTCGGCTGGTGGCTGGACTGATTCCCGTACCTCGCGCAAAGCGAAAGAAGCAGCGCAGAGTGAATGTTGTTGCAGCGACGTCAACTGGAAGACCAGAAGTTCCTGTGAGGTACAGCTGTCCACATATTGACTCGTCGAATAAAAGTTGCTTCCATCCTCTGTTCGTGTGTGGGGGAACAGAACACACAAGTCTTCACAAGGACAACGATTCTTCAACGAGAGTGCATTTCTTTGTCGCGGCGTTGACCTTCGTACGTTCTGAACTGCAGTGCCCTGGATGCAGATCTGCAGATGGCAGTGGCTTTGTCCGAGTCGCTGCAGGGGCAGAGCGACCTCACCGCGTCGGCGTGCGGCGAGGGTCAGGCTGGCGCGTCCGTGTCGGTCAATGCATACAGTGTGCTCATGTCACCCAAAGTGCACAAACACACGAAGCGAAAAACCAAGTTCGTTCTCCTCTTTGTTTGTTCGATTTTTGCTGTGCTCCTGTCTGAAACAACGATTTCATAACGTCGCAACTTTCTATTTCTGGAAATAGTCAATGGCACATTTCGCCACTCTCTGTGACTGACCGGTCGTTGTGAGAGAAAACCGGAGCTTGTCAGTTTGTCTGGATTGCAGAACTGTTTCTCGCAGGGCGCGGCCGGTGTCGGTGCTGGAGACGGCCGACGCGGCGCAGGTAGCGCGGCGCCGCTCGGCCAAGGTGGCGGCTTTGCTGACGCCGAGAAACGACAGCGATCTGGATGAGGCTGACGCGGTCGAGCTGCACTCGAGCTTCCTGCGCGGGGCCGAGGTGCGCTGTTGCGTCTTGTGAAATCGTTACGAACAACCGACGTTGCCGGCCGTTTGTTGTGCGTGGGGGCAAAAAGTGTAGTTTGCCATTCTCGTGTGCGCCAGTTGCTTCTGCATGGAAATTTTGGCTGAATTTCAATGGAATCTTTTCAGGTCACTTTGAAGTGGGAACTGGCGTCTCGTGACGGCCACGCGACGTCCGAGTTTTACGTGAAGGAACTTATGCCGCCGCTGACTGTATCCACCGTCGCGTGCGGCAGCAAACTGCGCCACGTGTCGTCCATACCCGGCAGGGCAGACATGAGCGTTCTGGCATCCTCGCTGTTGGAGGAACGTAGACATGTGAGTTTCATTGGGGGCGATGGTCTCTGACAATTTCTTGGCATTTGTTCCTGCCCGTCCAGTTACTCAGTGTTGATCGGGTGCGGTGGTTACAAGAAATTCTTGGTCTTCCTTTGGGGTGACAGCTATCGAGAAGATCGCAACGGCCATTTTCCCACTTTTGTCATCAGGGTGATGATTTTTGGGTGATTGTCGTCTGGTGGTGATTGTACTCTTGGCGACGCGCACAAGTGATCAAAGCTCTGCTTTCTTGTATGTGCTGTGTTCCAGGACCAGGAGACAAATTTGTGTCGTTGCATGTAAAGTGTCGGCGTTTGTGGATTGTAGAGCGCAGGCCGGCTGGACTTGAACAACACGACGATGGTGGCGTCGACGCAGACGGCGCTGATGCTGGCGGAGTTGGACGGCAACGAGACTGCGACAGCGGCGGCGGCAGACACGGGGAGCGCGGCCCGGGGCGAAGCTGACCTCAACGCAACAGGCTTCATGCTCCCCGATGATGATGTGGTGAGGACGCGTGGTTTTGTTCAATTGAATCTCTCAGACAAGTGCCATCCCAAGAACAGGGCGCTGCTGCACTATGTGCACTGCAGGCGCCTGAAAGCGTTTGTAAGCATTTGTTTATGTTTGGGAGCTGATGCTGCAGTCCAGCTGCCCACACAGTTTGAAACTGCAGCAGCCAATCAACTGAGCATGACAAAGTGATTGGCTGCTGCAGGCTGCTGTCTAGCAACCCTCAGCAGCTGAGATGTGCTTCGATCAACCCTGAGTACACGCAGTGTACACCAAGTAGTCCACATAATTCTGTAAGTTACGAGAATTGTAACTTTTCAAATTCAATCTTTCACCCAATTGTTTCGGTTTGATGTGGTGCATGTTTTGAATTGCGATTTACAGGTGAGTGTTGTCTGCTTCAATGGCACGAACTACTTTCAGGAGAAGAGCCAGGAGACGACCAGGGCATTTGTGGAGGGCGTGTCGAGCGGCTTGGAGAGGATGATTGACAGCGCGCTGCACAGCGACCTGCTGCTGACGACACGTGACGGAGATGTGCGCGCGCACAAAGTGCTCATCGCGCTGCGCTTCCCCGCGCTTTCAAAGGTGTGACTCCTTTTGCCGTCATAATGAACGGTGAACAAAGGTCTTGTGCAGGTGTTTTTGCTCGTCCCATCTCTGATCTTTTGTGTTTCTTTGACTGAATACCATCACCAAAGTACTGATGGCAGCTTGGAAATTATTTTTGCAGAAATTGGAAGTCTTGAACAAGGTGGATCTGTCCCAATACCACAAAGAGACGGTTGTCGCGCTTTTGAGGTTCCTATATATCAACGACACTTCTCCGAGCAAGATAGTTGCTCCCGAGTTGGAACAGCTTGCGACAAGGTCAGTTTGTGAGCCTCCATTCTGAAGTTTGACGTTCAGAGTCCGAGATGTTTTGCTGGTGGACCATGAGGGATTTTCATGGAGCTATTTGCTAACGTACAAAAGCGATTTTGCCGCAGCAAGAATGAGCTCTCTGTGTGTTGCAACATTTCCGTGTCCAGTGGTAATTTCATTCGTGTTTTGTGAAGGTTTGGCCTCCAAGAACTAGCCGATGTTTGCCGTGACGTCTCTTCTCGAGTGGACGGTGTGGATACAGAAGATGAAGACGCGCAAGCGGGAGGCGCGTCGCTCAGTGACATCCTCAAAGAGGTGCGGTGTGGTGGGGGATTTACGAGGGGAACATCACCCCCAGGCGAACCGATCATCATACTGCATGAAGTTTGCTTCGTGCGAAGAAGCAGGCCAGCATTGTTGAAATTTGCATGAGAATGTTCGTCACGAGTGGTGTCACCCTCGTAGCAGGGTTCCTTTTGAGCTCGATGCAGCTTCATTTCACAACGAACAGAAACTTGCGTACGTTTAGTGCTTTCTTCATGTGTCGCAGGTTTGGGGAAGCGATGACGAGGGCAGTTCTGACGAAGACGGTGCAGAAGGGAGCGCCGAGAGGGAGCAACGGGAGGAGGAAGAGTTGACTGCGCTGTACGAACTCATGGCATCGCAGAGATCCAGTCGGCAGCGCTGCAACGACGAAAGTGACACGGAAATCAGTGACAAAGATTCGCAAGAGGGTACGGAGAGATGAGTTGCTCAAATGAGTGGCGGTAACTGTGCACACATGAACGTCCAACTTTGAACGTGTCGTAATGTGTACTGTTCTTTGCAGTCATTTTGACCAGTGGAACATTTGGCAGCGAGGTCTGATGTGTTTCGTGACTTTATCGTGATTTCAGAAGAAGAGCGGGACTTGGAGACGCGGTCAGTGTCGTCTCCCGGATCAGTGACAGCAGCTGCCTCCACAGAAAACGAAGATGACGCCGGCTGTGAGTTTAGCGCAGAAGATCGGGAAGAAAAGAACTTGTGTCGGTTAGGTTCCAAGGCCACAGACACAGAATCAGCCAGCAGCTGCTCAGGAAGTGCCGAAAAAGAAAAGCGGGATGGCACGAAGCCTTCTGTCTTTCTGTGCGAAAGGTCCACTCCAAGCAAAGCGCTTCAGGTCGACTGTACGCTGACAGGGAAGGTGACCCTGACGAGTGTATTGTTCGAGGAGGCCAAGAGCAAGTGGCCACATTTGGCGGAATGTGCGGTCGTGGTGTGTGACAAATGTACGCCGTGCAAAGCTGTTGGCAACGTGAGAACAGCCAGACATGCCCGGTGTTTGCCAGATTTGGGATCTGTCTCTTCTTCGTTGGAAACACCGGTGAAATCTCTTTCACTGAGAACGTCTACCAAACATTCTACGCCAGATCTTTTCGATTCGTCGTTTACAATTGAACACAACCAAAGGAAAGATGTGACTGAAGACAAAGGCAAACAAGAGGACGGATTTTACTCTGGTGATGAGTTGGATTTGTGGAGTGAAGACGTTGACAAGGTCTGTGATAAGATTGTGTCTGTTGGGACGAGTGAACATGTGGACGGGTCACACCGCAGTGATGAAATAGTAAATGCAGCAACAGAAATGAAGACTGATATTGAGACAGACATGCAGAAGGAAGAGCCTGAGATTGAAGAGGGGAGCCACGACAGCGACGATGACGATGTCCTTGTCTTGAGCGAGGAGGAGGTGGCCAAGTTACCCAGAAGCAGAACTCCATCACCTGTGTTCTGCAGTCAACCTACTTCACTTGGAATGAGAAACGATCAAGATGCGGATTTGACACACAATGCGGAGGTGAAAGTCGAGGACAGTGACAAGAATACGGAAGGTCAGACACCTCCTTCCTCTCGCCATGAGAATGCAGCGTCGGACCCGCTGTGGGTTCGCGAGCACAGCACACCAGTGTCACGTAAACCTGTCAAAACGTACGGCTTCAAGCGAACCAGACGACTGTCCCTCTCGCAGCCCAACCGCCGTTCTGCGGAATTTCGACCTGACGTTACAGACAAGGATGAGCTTCGGACTTCAGATGGTGAGGAACGTTTTGTACAGTCTCTGTCCGTGAAGACGACGTTGTCTGGGCATCAATCGATCTTTGAACACAGTTTTGTTACCTTTAGTTGAACCAAAGTGGTCAGATGAGCAGCGAGCAGGGCACCGGAGTCAAAAGAACGCGGAAGACTATGAAACAATCGACCTCACGCAGACTGAACCATCCGATGTAGAGAAGACCAAGGTAGAGATCACAGCGGTATTTGAAATTCACGCCATGTGTGTGGCAAAACCTACAAAGTACCGCATTTTGTGGTCAGTTTTTAATGCAGACGAAGAAACATCGAGTGCTTCCTTCATTTCAGCACAGAAACTCGGAATTGCCCAGCCCACACGACGTGATTGATGCTCACGGATTGTGGGATGAATATGTGGACGACGGTATTCTCCACATGAGTGACTTTCAAGACAGACCTTCGCCGAACAAAAGTCACGTGGACGGTGTGTTCAAGGTCAGTGCGATTTCATGGCACGAAAAACTTCTCTGTTCCTCCCTTGTTTCCAGCAGTCTCCGGGAAAGCTTGTGAAAGGTGTTTTGCAGCTATTTTTGTCAAGCGAAACCAATTACTGATCGAAGGCTGTTTGCTTCAGACGCCCACGAGCGCGTCTCAGAGCAGCGCGAGGCGAGGTGTGCACACCGAGGTCGGCGCCGTCTTCGAGCAGGGCGGCCTGTGCGGGGACGAAAATGAACCCGAGTTTGTGAGTTGTGGAAAAGTGCTTGATGAAGCAGAGCAAACTTTTGAACGGTTGCAGCGCTTTTTACCACGTATTTTTATGAAAGGAAGACAAGAGCAAACTTTTTGAAGTCCATGTTGAATTATCAATTTGATACGAACAGTTGAGCACTGTCAGTTAGAAACAAATTTCGGATCTTTGTGACTGAAGTTTCCTTTCAGGTGGAACTTGGAGCAGCTTCGGTGCAGCGCAAGACCAAAAAGGCGCTGCGCGAGTGGGTTCCTCCCTCTCCGTTCACTCCGATGCCTGCCTACGATGCAATGGACACACCAGAATTGAAGGTCTGCACCGACAAAAAATAATAACCAACTCATGTTGAATACCTGGTTCTGTCAGGAATGTCCGCAAGGTGCTCGATGTTTCAGCGCAACTGTCAGAAGTACGGCATCCGGCAGCAGCCCAAGAAGAAAATGAGGACCATGTTGAAAATGATCTATGAAGGAACTCATCAGTGTAAGTTTCACAGTGGCCTGTGTGCACCACACTTGGTTCTCCGCACATCCACTGCACGGATGTCGTTGTGAATCCAACAGATGTCTTTTCAGACGAAACAGATTCAGACTTTGATACGAGCGGGATCGAAAACACTGCGTCTGCTTCAGAGCTTCATGCAGTGTCAGGAAACAATTTACCCGTTGGTGGTAAGCTCGAGCCTTATATCGAGATTCTCGTTTTGTGTGTGTTCAGTGCAGCAAGTGGTCCACGCTTGCAGTCTTCTCCGGAAATTTCTCTGACACGTCGTTGGGAAAATGTTTTCAGGTGGTCAATCCCCTCGTGGGAAGACGGCTGCGACCAGAAAACAGGCTGCGAATGTCCACACCGTGAGCGCCAGTGACTCTGACTCAGCAGAAGAATTAGACACGAGGCAAGTCGTGATTTTGGTACATCATCGCTGATAACCGTGTCCTCGGAATGAGACGACAGAAGGCCCGGTGTCCCAGAGTCAGCTGACCCTCACATTCGTGCGATGACTTGGGAAAAATCATTTCCTGTCTGAGTGGTTAATTCCAGTCACAGACACCCAACCACCATCACGAAAAGTGGTGGTAGGCAACGCGACACATGAAATGGGCACCAGTACTGTGTCAGTTACTGGTGCGGTTTTTGTCTGCTTGCAGTGGTTCAATGCAAGACATGCTGGAGGAGAGTCTCATGCCTGGGGTGAACGAAGGGTTGGATCAAATTCTGGATGACGTTGCTTCGAGCCAGCTCACTGCTTCTTCCCGGACAAAAGGACCAATCGCACAGGAGCAGGTGGTGCAATGATTCAAGCGGCGTTTCCTTGAAATTTACGCACCTTTTGAGAGCCTCTGAAACTTTATTTGATGCCTTTCTCTGTCGAATTTCAGCAGAAACAGGAGATCAGAAACTACATAAGAGAACACACACAGGTGTATCATCGGGCTTTACATTACGAGGTCGGTATCAATATGACAACGTGTGTCTGTCTCTCTGCTGTCCATCTGTGAGCAAGACTCTCCACCCCCAATACCCACACGTGGAGGGGGTCGGGCAGGTGTCTCATCCTTGCACAGATGTTCCTTCTCCTGCCGCCTCTTGTTGACTGTTTTGGCCTTGTATTTTGGGCTGAATTAAAATGCCATATCTGTGTTGCCTCAACAATGTACCGATGTTGAAAGAGATGCCACATCTGCCTTTCTCTAGTGCGCGATGCTTCAACGACAATGTCACTTGTAACGTTGGTGGAGACAGCGCGAACCACAGGTTGCGCTCTTGTTCCAGGTCTTTGATTTCGTCGAGTTCAAGGCGGAACTGCAGCAGGCCGGAATAACACCAAGCAATGATCTACTGATGGATTTTCTGGACGAAATGGTAAATTCACACCCTTCTGTGTCCAACGATACAAAACAGCAAGAAGGTGACCAAAGAAGCGAAGAGAGTTCCAAGCCATTCGCGTGTTTCCGATTCTGAAGTGCTTCAATTTGTGTTGTTCTTTCAGAACATCCAGTTCACGCTCAAGAACTTCCAGCAGCGCGGAAAACAACGGAAGCGAAAAGCGTCTCCTCGGAAAGCAGGGTCACCGAGACAGAAGAAACGCAGGGGCAACACACGAGGTAAATGAGCGTCCACTTCGAATTCCTCCTGACGCACTCGACCAAAGGGAAACTTTCTGAAGTTTTGTCCTGTGTTGTGTTTTATGAAAGGCGAAATGGGGTGAAATTTTGGGCAAAGTCCTTTCAATTGAACTGTTTGAAATTTGCGCTGTGAAACGCCATGAACACATCACTTGAATGCAGTAGCGATGTACTGTCTGGAAAGGGAGAACGGAAGTCATTGTGGACTGTTTCGTTTGTTTGTACAAAGTAAGAAGTCCAGGGGAGCCCTGCCTTGTGAATCCGCATGTTCACGTTTGTTTTGTGTCCTTGGCGCATCGCGCGCAGACTGACATGTTTCGGAATCTTGCGAAAACAAAAATCTTGGGCAACAAGCAAACAAGCCAACTGGTGAGCAGGGAAGGTGAGGGGGGGGGCGTGATCCTTTTCTTGAGATTCCATATTCAGTGTTTCTGAAACTTTGTTTGTGCCGGAGAAAAAGGTTCAGATGTGCCTCTAAATTATTGTGTCACTGGAAAGTGCCAGCCATGATGGGCATGGGTTTGGGTGTCTGCGCTGGCAGGCAGTCTTGATGATTTTGCACCGTGTCCCAAAGGGAATGGTGCTTGAGACACGGATATCTATCTGGTCGTTGATCAGGCTCTGAGTGGCGCAAAATGCATCAATCACCCTGGCGATACTCTGATCTGATCAGGGTGATAGACTATTGGATAGACGTTGGATGCAAGCGCTTGCGATGCGCCTGTGTCGAAAGCTCTGCCTGGTGAGAAATTGTTTGAAACATGTCGCGTTTTCATCCGTCTCCTCTGGCAGAGTGAAAATTCCCTTCGGTTTCAAGTGCAGCCATTGTTTCTCGCTTCTGTTTTTGAAATAAACGGAACTTGGTGAAATGTTAAATATTCAAAAGTTGTTGTGTCGAAATTTGCTTGTCCGCGACCGACATGTCGGGAATGCCATCACACAAGTCCGAGAACCTGTTGCTGGTGCATCACGTGACAAAACTTATCGTTGCTACGGAGAGTGGTAAGTTATGCTCTACTTTTCAAAGTTTTTCGTTTTGACGTGAATTCAGCAACTGCAAGTCTGGTGCACACGTTCTTGCAGACTGCACGTCGGTTTCAATCAGACCTAGAATCCAGAATCTAGATCTGGTTCTAGATCTACTTCTAGGCTCTGCTCTGGTTGCAGCAGACAGTCTGACTGATCCCGTGCATAGAGTCCAGATGGAGCAGTGCAGAAGAACTTCTGCAACGATGAACTGGAAAAACCAACATGTGACGTTGATGGAAACATCGTTGAACATGCTGAAGCGGTCGAAGGTAGATCTAGATTCAGATCTCAGTTTGTGGTTTTCTCGATTCTGACTTTCAGACACTCTGCGCGGTTCCTGGCATGCCTGATTGAAAAGACTGAATTCATTTCACTCGAATAGACTTTAATTTCGAACGAACTGCTGTCAAATATTTGATTTCTGACTTTTCAGTTTGTGGGCGCCAGTGAATTCGAAGAAATGCTCTCGGTTTTACAACGACATCATCAGAAGTGCAAACAAGCCCAGTTGGCGCCAATGACCAAACGTGCCCGGTGAGGAACAAGTTTCAGTGCTTGCTCGTTGTCTCAGAGAGGATCTTCAAAACATTGGATTCTAATTTCTGCAAGTGACCAGAATCGTTTGATTTCAGTGAACGGATGGAAAACGACGGCCAGTTCTACCTGTTGCTTGCAAAACTTCTGGCTGAAATCAGCAGGTACCGGAACATGTTGCGACGAAATCGTTGCACAGGTCCGAGTTTACTGGAATGCTCACAACGCATTGCACACCCCTCATCATTCGCTTGTTTTCTGGTATCTGGTTTGCCTTGCAGCAATGAGACCGGTGCAGATGATCTGAACCTGTTGAGAGTGCACGCGTGGTTCCAGAGCAACAGACAAGTTACAGCTTTCGTTCCAGTGAGTCAAACATTTGTGAATTTGCTACACGTGAAATTTTTCCTCTGTCTGTTCTGCTTCTGGGTGTATTGTTGTGAAACAGCAGAGCTGTCTTTCTGCGTTGAGTCGTCGTCTCTTGTGCTGACAAGTAACCAAGTGATCTGAAAGTTCAAGTGTCGATTTGGTAAATTGTGGTCCAAGTTGTTTGTCCACGAAAGAACAGACCAATTCTTCTCAAGTTCACTTTCAGAAATTCGGAAGAGGCAAGAAAGAACGGAACAGACATCACGTGGACGAAAATGATGCCTATGAAAAATACTCCAGGAGAAAAGACTCGGATGATTTAGTTGCACAAGTCAGTCGATGTTGTCATGGTGTTTCTACCCTGAAACGAGATTTTGTTTTGTTCGTGATTTTTGAAAATGTCATGATGGGACAAGAGCTCTTGTCTTTTGTTCCGAATATTCTTCGGTTTGCTTTGTTGCAGTTTCATGAAGTGTCGACGGCTGCTCTGAACGGCGAGGAGGATGGAAATCAGACCAGCTTAGAGAATCCCAAAAAAGCAGAAAGAGAGCCAACAGATTCGTGCCTGAACACTGTGAGTTTGATGAATTATCCGAAAGAAACTCGCACGCATCAACAGAACAGCTTTTGCGACGGCTAAGTTCTGTAAAACAGTTCAAAATGACTGGACCATCGAGCAGTTGTTTTGTGCTGCAGGTGAAAGAACCTGTACCAGATCTACTCCTGAAGAGAAAAACACTTCCTTTAACTCACACTCACAACCCGTTGGCTGGTACATGTAACATGGTCGAGCGTTCGGAGGCAATCTCGACTGATTGTTCTTCTCTCATCAGAGGTTTGTTTTTCCCCACTTTTCCCGCAGATTCTGCCCATTCAAACAAAATCTTGATTGACTTGGTGAAGTGTCGTTGTTGTCCCTTCAGTTGACCGCCAGACATCCAGGTCAAAGCACCTGAAGAAATGGGAGACATTCCTGAAAGAAAACACGGCCACACAGCCGCTGGAAGAATTGTACAAATCTACGTCCGGCCACGATTCGTTCAGAGCTTCACGGCAAACACCCACCTTACAATCTTCTCGGTGAGAGTTGTTTTTTCTGTTTGGACTGTTCCTTTCTATAACTGCTACAAAACATTGTGCAATGGCCTTTTGGTGGTTCGACCTGCTCATGAACGGTCTCGATTTCCGTCAGCACGGTAAAATGAGCGTAAATGCGTTTGATGCAAATCTGTGTTTGCTGCGAACGGTTCATTCAATCAACTTTCTATCACATCTGTGTCTACAGACCAAACTTCAAACTTGATGGTGAATGCCAGAAGCAAAATGTCAAACTGGATGCGGTCATAGGTGTCCTGGATTCTGTCACAAACAACATGGTACAACACAGGCATCAGGTGTGTGACCAATCCAGGTCAAAAGTCTTTTCGAATCTCGCAACCATTCCTTGTGACTTTGCAACAGTTTGGTTCGAAACGGTTCTTGAATTCACAGCTGTCGTCTGAAGGGGTGTCGGACCACCAAACAGACAAAGAATCGTCTGTTGGAGTGGACCAATTTCCTCGAGCGGGCACGGCGCCACCAACAACTCCAGCTCAAGGTCTGAGACGGGACCACAGGTACGACCAGCTTTGGGCTCTCTTTTGTGCCCGAAAAAAGCCGAGGACATAAATAATACCCGGAAGCTTTCAAAATTGTCAGTCACACCGAAGTGTGAATGTTTGTGCGCTTACAACGCCCTTGGCGACGGCGGGTCTTCAACATGTCTTCCAACCTGGACTTGTTTTGTTGTTTTTCTTTCAGGAACACAGTGTTAGGTCTGCAGCAAATTGACTGGAGGGGTAAAATAACACCCGATCTCACAAAACACAAGTGAGTTGTTTCACATCATGAGTTATGGAAAAATAACCACATGTACGCCTTGCACGTAGTTTTGTCAAATGACGAATCGCGGCCCCGCGAAGTGAACTTCAAGCATCGGTATAACCAACCCTTTTCTCCATGATTCGCTTGACCCAGGACTTCTTCTCTGAACCGATTCTTTGAACCGTCCGATACACAACCGTGTGTGGTGAATTGTCCTGAGTTGGAGTTGGGAAGGGTTTTGTTCACCCTTTTCACACACAGGTGGAAGAAATTCGGGATGGAGAGTCACTCGTTTGTGGAAAAGAGTGTGGCGCGGCCGCGCACCATGCACGGACCAGTGCGTTCTGCTGGACGCCGCGTCATCTCCCCGCAGCGCCCGGTCACCGCACCTGCGCCCGCACCCGCACCCAAGTGGAGAGCTGCCGAGGTTGGGCGTCAAAGCTTCGTCTGTAATGCTCCGTCTGAGCATGAAAAGAACGAAAACAAAACAACATGGATGTTGTACCCAACGACAACCAAGCTGCTGAAATGAAAATACCCAACCCTACATTCGGGCTTTGACAATGTGACGATGTCTGATGAAACTTTGGACAAACACACAGAGATCAAAATAGCACCTTCCAAAATTCCGTCGGGACATAAAAGATGGACGACTGCTGTTCTTCCAGCAATAGAGACTGCAATGAGAACTTTTGTTGTCTGCAGGAAAGCGCTGACCGATCACAATCCACAAACAAGCCAGTCCGTGTGCAGCATCTCAATTCGTCGCGCACCGTGCGAAAACCAATACTTGGCCTGCAGAAACAGAACAACTTGGCCGCGTTGGAATTTCAAGTGAGCGAACATTTCTTCCACAACTCTGCGATCACAAAATTTGTCATGTGTGCTCGAATTGTGGTCGAAATGGGTTCTCACCTTACAAAAATGGTTCCTATAATCACACAACTCTTTTCTCAACCAAAGGTCGCGAAAAGTCATTGTTTGATTTCACAGGAACCACTCTTGTACAGAGTGAACACTTTCAAAATCACAGAGATACGGCATTCATTTTGGTGTGAAGTTTGGATTTGTTTGTCTGCACTTTGTTCTCTTCAGTCATTCTTTGGGTTTGATCGCAAACCTGGCCTTTTGGTTTTCATTGCTTTCGTTGTTACAGGCTCAGCATTTTGTTGCACCTTCGACACTGTCAACGTCCTGCACGTCCCCATTTGCTTCTGTTGAATACGTCAATATCGCCTCTGGAAAAGAGTTGCAAGGCCAGTCTGGTGCACAAGAAAGTTATTTCACAAAACACTTTGGCGTGTCCAACGGCAAAACTGTTTTGTTTTGTTTGCAGGAAGTCGACAAAACACACTCAAGAAGCTACGAATGGCAGAAGATTCTGCAAGGTACAATGGCCAGAATCTGTCACCTGAAGACCAGCGCAAGAGTGATCTGGTACGCACAGACAGCTTTTTGTACACAGACGCGCGCGAAGGAGCGACTTTGTGATTGCACTGGAGGATCGAGGCACCCTGGCTGGATCGCAGCATCTGCCCCCCCCCCCGCCAACAGATCGGACTCGCCCTGGTACCTCTGTTCTATCCGTCCCCTCAGCAGCGCCTTCCCCGGTGGATCCTGCCTGACCCCCCACTTGAGGCCAACCTGTGTAGGCCTCACCCAGATGTGTCCTACACGCCAAATAAGGCCTATCCAGGTTGGTCCTGTCCCCCTGCATGGGAAAGGCTGATTCAGGTAAGTCCCCTCCCAGTTCTAGGTAAGGCCCGCCCTGGTCGGTCCTGCCCCCATCTCAGGTTGGGCCTGCCTCTTTTTGACATCAATCCCACACCAGCCTTCCCGTCATTCTTGGGACACGCCTGTGTTCAAAGCTCTCCTTTCTCAAGTTTCTTGATCTTAGGCGATCGGAGCAAAGTGACATGGTCGTTTACACTGGGTGCACTCAGTTCGCACAACGGCATTTTTGTTTGCCCGTCTCATTGCAGCGCAAGAGTGTCTTCGCATTGGGCAAAGCACAAAACATCGAAAGAAGTCAAAAGTTTGACAGTTCTTTGGTCACTGCAGAGAATATTGTGACCTCTGGAACCTCACGTGTCGAAGCAGTTTCTGACACTGAATGCCCTGCAGAAGATAGTGACGAAATCGACCTCAGCGAAGCAGATTTCTCACCGAGAGGTTCAACGGATTTGTCTCGGAACGACTGTAGTTCGTCGCCAGACCACAGTCTGGTCCCAGATCGCATCGATTACGACCGTTTCTCGAAAGATCTTCGGTGTACGGGAGTCAAATCGCCCAGCATGCAAGTGAAAGTCACCAAGGCTCTGAGACAGCGAGCCATCCGGAAAATGCCCCTGAAGACACAGGACCAGCCTCCTGCCACCGACTCCGGAATGTTGTCTGTTAGAGGAAAAGGCGCCATGTTTACATCTGGTGCTCGCAAGACTGCTGAATCTTTCGAGTCTTCGTCCAACAAACCCGTAAAGACTGGTCGATGGCGGCCGAGGCCGTCCAGTGCTGCGCGGAGATTTATCAAAACAGACCCTGCTTCCGAGAGCGTCGAAAAAGGTGAGCTGGTCGTGCTCTGTGGTGCACGGGGGCGAAGCATTTCGTTTGACTCTTGATTGTGCTCGAAACGACTCGATCTGTTGTGAGAGTTTGTTTGCCAGGCGACTCTGCATCCTCGGTCGCAAGGGCGGCCGACGAAAAACTACGGAGCACTCTGACCGTCGCTCCCATGTTGACGCAGCTCAGTGAAACGCAACAACGTAAGCAAATGCATTTTGTTCCGAGCCCTGACCACGAAACCTCCAGCTTCCAGAAAAGAAATACCCCTTTCTCCCACTTGTGTGAATGAAACTGCTTTCCTTTTCCCACTGCAGGCGAGAACAATTGTTCCGGAATCCGCGACACACCAGGACCTGCAGGTGTTGCTGTGAACGAAACTGGCACAGTCAGGATTCACATCACCCACAACGATCTTTGTGACGGTGGGAGACCCACACCAGACCACCACCGAGTCAAAACACCAGTTGGTTTCTTTGTCCGGTGTCAAATTTTAAGCCCAACGGTCATTGAAATTTCCCGCAGTTCACAGCAATTTCACAGCAATGGCGCAACTCTATCATTTGCAGGAAGACTTCAAGGCAGAGGAAAGAAACGATCAAGAAACAAAACCTTCAGTGAACACACAGAGGTTTGTCTTTGGGTCCGAATAAAAAAACCGCGGTGAAGGATTGTAAAATTGACCCACTTCTGTCCACAGAAACAAGCGATGAGTCAACTTCAATGAGCATTTCGCGAGAAGTTGAACGGAACACTTCCAGACGTCTACTCATTTTGCCACGATTTTTACACCGCAGGGAGCATTCCGCGCGTGTAGACCTGTCGAGAGACCTTTGTGAGAGCGAGTCTGAAATCCTGCCTTTGGAGGGTTGCGCAGACCAGGATGGGGAGAGAAAGACAACAGCGTGAGTGCGAGTGTTTTGCGATTTGAATGTCTCCACACTGAATTTGTATCTGAGTGAATCTGTGACAGATCAAGACAGCACAAGAAAAAAGCCAACTGGATTTATCTTCTGAGTGAGTTACCTTCCTTTGCAGGCAAACAAGCAGAAATACGACCGCTGACACCGCTTTGTGGGTCATTGGGCCTCACGTTGACGTTTACATGTGCGTCCTGCGCTCTGCTGTCTCTCTCCTCTGTTGTGTTCGCCCAGTTTTGTTGTGAAATGTCAGTATTCTGACCAAAACACCGTCGATACTTGCAGGGCCTTTCATCCCAAGAGAGACGGTCCAACGAAAGCGTTGATGCACAGAGCAGCGTGCGTGATTCAGAAAACCATGCGGGGCTGGTTGGTCAGGACAAAGATGAAGCGTCTTCAGAAAAAGGTTTTGTGTTCAGGTTTTTGTGACAAACGCACAACAGGTTCTCATTATCATTATATTTTGTAAATATCGTCCCTGTTCACAGGCGGAATCTCACGCAGAGTCATGGAGTAAGTTTGTGAGTCACTACAAGCAGCTACTGAGGAGAATCCAGCAGAGGCGGGGCATGCACAAACTGCAGGCTCCATTCGACTTCGCCGATGTCAGCGAGCACATGGACCTGAAGAAGCGTACGTCTCCACGTTCACTTCAATGTTGTCGACTGAAGAACTTCTGTTCATGTGGTGGTGTGCTGCTGCTTGCTTCTTGCACTTTTCTTCATGAAAGGATAGTGTAACCCCTGTGGTTGAAGCACTTTCTTTCCACATGACAGGTTACGAGGACGTGTTTTCCTCAAAGGCTTTTGGAGGGGAGATGGACATGCAGGAGTTGATCGAGTATTTTCACCAGTGCGATCTGTACCCGACAGCCAGTGAACTTGACGATGCCATGCATGTTGTGTTCAGAGGTGAGCATCACTTTCACTCCAGAAACGAAAGGAGCCGCGCAAGAAAGCTCAGAGCCAAAAGGTCAAATTTGCCGGGAAGGCAGATTGGGCCTTTTGATTGTGGTCTCGTTCGTCAGCCTCAACAAAACGCAGCATCACTCTGGTTGGTTCCCGCTGCACCAGGGCGTGTCTGGTTGTATTCCGTGTCCTGCCTGATCGCGTTCATGCTCGCAGGTCGCGGCCTTAAGGCTGGGCGCTGCCTCAAGAAACAGGAGGTACTGGAGCTGACGTTCCATCTGTTCCCACCTCGAGGCACCGGCCTCACTCATCGCTACGAATCCACCTGGATGACTCCCGTCGTCGATGGCCAGCGCGCTTCCAAATTTGAAGGTGCGCTGGTTTCGTTGTGAGGCGTGTTTCAGGTTGGAAGCAACTCTCAGCGAGACACGCTTCATCAGATGAGTACGATGCCATCACATTACAGTTTCCTCCGAGCTGAACACCAGAAATTTTGTTTTCAGGGCAACTGGAGGTTGAGCCCACTAACTTTGAGATGTGTTGGAACCTGGTCGCCAATTCGAGAAGAGAGCGAACAGAGAAGGAAGGAAAGACAACGTTAGAGGAAGCTGAGCAAATACATGCCGAAGCAGTGGCCGAGGAAAGCGATGCACAGTCGGAGCAAAAGGGAAACTGGTGATACAGCGCACGGAAGCGGTTTCTCCCGCCAGATGGCGCTGCACAGTCGCGCCAATGTCTTTGCGCAGCAGCAGCGGAACAGCAGGTTCTTCGCTGGGAAAGGAGATTGCAGTAAAATGACAACGCGAGGAAACTCCCGCGGTGTGCAAGACAACCAGTGCTGTGCAACCAGTTAGTTTGAAGCTATTTTCGTCGGTAACCAAGTTGGGAATTACTTCGGACGATAATTCTTCGGGGCTGTCTTGGGCCACAAATTCTGCTTTGACGCGCTTTCAGGACTGCAAAGGAAAACAAACACAACCTGTGTTCTTTGTTCAGACTTCATTCAAATCAGTGTGGCACAATTCACATATCGTCGGTGAGCTCACGTGCTCTGTATCAAAACAACCGAATGCGGTAGATTCTACATTTCCACAACTTATCACCATCAACTTGCTTTACAGGAGCCCACAAGGATAATAGTTCATGTGTTTTGTTGCTTGCAGCCCCCAAATAGAAGTGACTAGGTTCAATTGAATACGCTTTGTACATGTTTACATACACTGTACAAGGAAAAGTCGAATTGCTCAGTTCTCCTCGGTAACAAATTTCACCTTCTCTTCCTGTAGAATTCGGAAGGTATTGGTTCGAGGTGTGTGCGTTTCGGAGAATTTGTGTGTGAAGTTAGCGGGGGTGCTTCGTGGGGCAAAGAGGTCAAAATTCTATTGGAGCAATCATTCGCCAACGACTGATCATTGCTGAATGTCGGCGAGTGGGGTGGGTGGTTGAGTTCTGAGAAGATCTCACTGATCACGGGGGAACCACTTCAGACAAGAATCCAGCAGTGGTCACCCCTGATCACCACTGGGTGTTAGGGGAGAGAGAGTGATTACCTCCAAGAAAATGTTGAAGACCACCAAGAAATTCTTCGTGGTGATCTCCCCCCCCCCCCGCAACCACCACCACCACCCTTTCATCACTGCTGACAGCAGTGTTCAGGGGTGATCGTTACTGCCTCAACCTTCTGTCAATGCAAAACACGGGTTCGCGGTCCAAAGGAGAGCTTGAAAAGTTGGATTGACCCCACTATTCCAATGGGAACATTATCAGGTCCGTTAGACGGAGACGCCCCACCGCAAATTTCGAGGACCGACGCTTTTGACCTTCAATACAAAGAAGGATACGCCCTTTCCCACAGGAAGCTTTCAGCAACGCACGATTCGGTCAGTCCATACCGGGTACGGCATTTTGTGCAGCAAAACGAAACTTTCAGGTGCAGATTGGAAAAGAGCAATTGTACACAGACAAAAATATCTGGGTATCCAAACATTCAAAACTGGTTTTGAGCTCTGACTCAGGTTTGTGCCGATCACTTCTTGTTCATTCTGACGCCACAACGCCGTCACCAAATCAGAACGGCTACACTTGCAGGTTTGTATTTTCACTACTCTCTGGAATGGAACAAAAAAGGTACTCCCACCAGACCGACAAGACAGTCCTTCAATCACGCGCCGCAACTAGTTCAGCATCGTGTGTCTGTCGTAGACGTTTCTGCGTTGCTCCTGTACCGTGCCCTTCCACTTCTGCTGCTCGCCCTTCGCTCTGTTCACCTGGTGCTGCACGCGCGAGATGATGGGGCCCCTCCGCGCGCGCGGCGTCTCATCATCTTCCACGCGTTGTGTCACGCTCTGGGTGTCCTACAGGCAAAAAAAGAAACGAGTATGGAGTCAGACACATCCGAGGACAACTTTCGCTCAAAAACGATGCGGAGTGTTACGCATTCTATGCGGAACCAAAACGCGCAATAGAACGAGAACTCTTTCTTGTCTCACATCAAGCGTCGAGTGAAGCACTCACCCCGTTTGAACCCACCACCGAAATCCCTCATCCATCAAAATCAAGAGGTTACAACGAGCATACAATCAGGGAAAGAGGAAATAGCAAAGCAGCCGCATTCCGCATAGTATTTACCAAATTCACCTCCTCATTGTGTTGCTCGAGGTACTTGGGTCGTCTCGACATGAGCGGATCGAGACAGAGCAGGAAAAGCATGTAGAGCACCAGCAATGACAAGACGAGGATGATAATGATGACCACGACCTGCAAACGCAAACACGAACACCGATTTAATTTGCTGCTCTCAGCAGTGCTTCACGCAAACGGTTAACACCGCGACAATTCAAGAGACTCAAAACAGTTCCGTTCTTTCCATTGGCGGGCGTATGAAATTGTTGACGGACGCACACACGAATGCTGCTGGGTAAAGCCATTTGTTTCATCCTGGATGGCCCCACCACGCGCTATCATCAACCAAAAGGAGCCAATGACATAACAAGTGATCAAAATAGTATTTGTAGAACCGATCTTGCAATTCTGGCACGTCGGCAGAGCGAACAGATCTGCTGAAACTCACACGATTTTCAAGTTACGGCTTTGGGGAAAGCCGTCCACTCTGGGGACGGGGTTTCGGAAGAACGATCCAGCACGGCCCTGAGCGACTCTTTTCACTCAACTATTTTTCCACGACTGATGAAACAACACTTTGCTGATTTCTGCGCCCACATCTCGTTCGGCGATGTCAATGCGCTGTTCCCCGACTCGCTCAGCAAGGCACAAGACGCCACTGTCATCGATGCCGAAGTAAAAGCGAAAAGGGACATTGCGGCAGCAGTACTCGTAACACGCTACTTTCCTTGTCGGGGCAATGCAGTCAAGCTGTTGTGCTCCGGTGTGTGGAGAGTATCTCAAAATATGGTGCCACAAACCTTGATCGTGGTCGTATTTCTGCGTTGCCATTCGCACTGGCAGGAATCACAGTAATTTGTGGGCATCGGGTTTATCTTCACAACATTTTCGCAGGTGCTGAAATGAAATAAGTTCTCTGCTGATTTCTGCACACGCCGACCATGGATTGTTGCAATCAGAAAGTGATGTGGAAAGACACCAGCCCCCTTCAGAAAATTGGACAAAACTGCAAGTTTTCTGTCAGGCAAAATGTTGGGCGAGCTTCCGCCCTTTGGGAAACTTGAAATTTTTTTCAGATTTCGTCTGAACTTGTTTTCACGGACAAATCACAGACCATTTGAAGGAGGGTACAAGCACTTTCCCGGATAGGCGGTGCACCTCCGTGAGATCTGTGTCACGTTTCAATAACTTTTTAATCAACCATTAGAAATGTGTCAGAACCCTCGGAAATGCTTCTGGTAGTTGCATTTATGTCAAATTATGCTGGAAAAGTGTGTAGCAAGTCTAATTTATTCAAAAAAAGGGTTTTTCAAAATTCACTGTGACTGTCTTTTTGTTTTGTGTTACTGACGTTACTTGTGATTGAGCATTACCTTCTGAATGTCACATTGTACCCACCTGGGCAACAGTCACCTAAGGATAGTCCTATCATTTTTTGGATAAAATTTCACTTTAAAGGCAAATTTCCTGCTAATAACAGATAGAAAAGTGATGTTTTGTGTGATTGTCACCTTTTGGTGCGATTTCTGTC
>JAAUXT010125222.1_pt1 | contig 21620 bp, 24 predicted proteins | sample 7278171 | NCBI WGS metagenome assembly JAAUXT01 (sample SAMN14350112, study PRJNA611818) | marine sediment metagenome | isolation source: surface marine sediment (1.8m) | place: French Polynesia: Moorea | collected 2018-08 | reverse complement strand
TGTTTACTTGTCACTGTGGTATAAGACAGATTGTACTGTGATGTATTCATGAGTATACAGTTGTACTTATAAGTACAAAAAATTAAATTTTTACCTTGGATAGCAGGTACTGCTGGGTTGGGCAAGATGTACTTGTGTTCTTGTGAGTACATATACAATTGTACTTGTGAGCACATTTTACGGTCCTTCGATCGGTCTATTTTGAGACGGTCTACGTACTTCCAGTTCTGCTTGCAAAGCTCGTCACAAACGTTTCGCCTGAACCCTGCCAACAACAGCCGAGATGTGTGCACCAGGTGCACGGTCAAACGTACAACACGATCACTCGTGGGGATTGCTGGCAATACCGAAGCAAATTGGACATCGAGTTTTGGCTTGGACATTGACGTCAATCTTCCTTTGCCTTCGTGAGGAAACGAACCTGATTTGATCGCTGTAACCCCCGCTGAAGTTGGCTTGAGGGGAAAAAAGTTCGAGAGAAAGAAGAAAATTGTGTCTGTCACTCAAAAGCTGTTTACACAAAACCTGATACACGGCAAACAAGTCTGTGCGCAGAACCCGAGATCACTAATTAGCATCACAAAATCCATTCCGTTTTCATGTTTCAAGGAGTTTATCAGTAACACATGTTTCGTCTTGGATGCCCTCACCCGCCCCTACTCACAGAAGTATGTGTGTTTATCTATATTTCATCCCCAGGCGCCAACGAGACTCTAAAATGTCCCGCTGCAGTAAAGTGCTCGTCGAGGGTCGGTTATTTCCCGTGCTCTGCAGATGCGATGACCGCAAGGAGCTTCTGCATCCGCACTTGTGTTGAGCTTCAGATAACCACACAATTTCCCCTGTCAGGTCAAGCTGAGCCCCGCAGCGAAATATGGTGACAAAGTGGGCTGAGATCACAGAAAACACAGCACAACTTCTTTTGGAGAAGCGTCACCATCTGCTGTGCGCCTGACAAATATGGAAGACCTTCCTTCATTGCAGAGATAGACCCAGGTTTGCGAGGTTGGTGAGGAGAGGTGTGCCGTGGTTGTGACTCACACTTTTGAAAAGAAGCCAATTTAGATCTTGTCTGCATCGTGGCCGTTGTTTCTGGGATCATGTCAGCGGACAGGACGCGCAAAAGACGCCCAGGTGTTGCACGGAGGATAATGCGTTGAACACTAGTGTTCTTTACACAACCGAGCTTGTGTGAGATTTTTGTCTTCGGTCCGCTGTGTGGACTGCACATTACGGAAATGCCGTGCACCTGCCTCATTTTGAATTCAAGCATATGACAACAAAGTCTTACAAAAGCGACGTTGGTGCAAAGAAGGCAACTGTCATTTATGGCAAAACAAACGAGCATCACGACAAAGTAGCATCTTGAGAAAAGTTCAAGGTTGCCACTTCCGAAGAAAAACGGCTCTCACGAGGTGCGAGTTTCCGGAGCCTGCACCTGCAGATTGATGCATGGTGCCAAGTGTCAAGGCCGCAAAGGGTGAAAAAAAATCTGAACGCTTTTTATATCATCGGAAGCCAGCACCAATTTACGTAACGGTATCATCTGGCAGTTTTTCTGTGCAAATTGACGGGAGAGCTGCCTTTGTGCTGCAATGTGCGCACTGTGGCCTTGGCCTTGCTGGGTAACTTCGCTCAGCTGTTTCGTGAACCGAATCTAGGCACGCAAAATTGTAGATATACGCACAGTGAGAAACACGAAAAATAGCTTCGTGCTTTTTGTCCTTGAATGTGGCCTTCTTTTTCATCCAGGTTGATTTTCTTTGCCTTTCCGTGTCCTTCACCTCTTCACCTGTTTCGTGAGAAATGATGTCAACAGCATGAGATCTCGTTTATGAGCGTTGTTCAAAGGATCAAACCAGATTGCACCAGTATTCTGTTTGTCTTTTCTCGTTTGTCCTCAAAAGGGTTTTACTGCTTCCATGACTCGCGGTTGCGATTTGAACTGGTCCTCACCCGGATCTCGAGAGTGTTCGCGACAAGCAATAGCAGCGATCCGGCGCATTTCGTGTCGAAAGTCTTCGGTTGGGGGGTGAGTGTTTGATGGTGTAGCAGTAGCTTACGTAAGGTGCGGATGGATCGATAAACAACCAGGATGCAGCGCTGAGAACATTCCCCAAGCCCGGGTCTCGCAGAGTTGGGACGTAGCACACAGAGTGTAGTCTCGCAATAGACAATAGAGTGCGTGGAACATTCGCGCTTTGCTTTGCCACTGTCCTTTGCGTGCTGCAGCAACATGTGGCTGGCGCCTTCGCATTGCGTGACGCGTTCGATGCCAGCACTTGTACCCAAAACACTCATATTGCTTTCAGGAAATTTGGTTTCGTGGAAGTGAAAAGGGGTTTATGGCGGGTGTTGAGAGGGACGGTCTGGAGGTGCAGTCTGCACCTCAGCTGCACCCGTCCGGTTGAATCCTTGAAGTGTGTGTGTGTGTGTGTGTGTGTGTGTGTGTGCAACTGAACCTCAAAATTCCACGGGACCAACAATCCAGTGCAGCGTGGGTTCAAGTGCAGGTGAGACGACAACATGGTGGTGTGTTCCACAAGTCCTAACGTGTCTTGTTTGTTGTCTCTGCTCAGGCTGCCGGTGGCGGACCGGGTGCGGCAGAAGCGGTCGGCGATGCAGGACATGGCGCGGCCGCTGAAGCACTGGCTCTACCGCCACCGCGGCAACCCGTACCCAAGCAAGGCGGAGAAGCTTCAGCTCGGCCGGCTCTCAAACATGAGCCTCATCCAGGTACGTGTGTGCGTGCGTTTGTATGCATTTTCGCCCGTCTGTTGTCAGTGTCTTCAACACAGCCGATAGAGTTCAGCTGAACACGGTCGGTGAACGTCTTTGGGGGGGGGGCGATCCAGGCGGAAGATGCCGGAGAAGTTATGTTGCAGATGTTGCGTTCTTTGGCACAAAGTATTTTTGGCCAGGACTTGGGCTCAAAGTTGTTTTTGTTCTTGGAGGAAAAGATCGCCACCACCTACCCCACTCCCATCAACCAAAACAGAATCAGCCCCAGGCATTCGCTCAACTGCACGACATTTTGACCGCATAATGGGAGCCAACCATTTCGATCCGTTTTGGACAAAACGCTGGACACACAAAATAAAAGCAATCAATTGCAACGTGCGTCAGCAGGCAAACAGGCAGTAAAATAATCATAGCCAGACAGCCTTGAATCCACGCGGCATCGCTACATAGTCTGCGGATATGACAAAGCCCGGTGATTGATCTCCTCGTGCTAAAAGGGTGAAGTTTTCCAAGCCAGAACCGCAAATGACTCTTTCAAAAAATCAATGTCCTCAGTGCCATCAGACAGAAATTGTCTGTACTGCGTCCGTTAGATAGATCTACGTCACGTTTGGTCCATACTTTAGTTTGTTCTGATAAAACGTAGGAACAGCCAGCAGCGGTCATTCCATATTCGTCCAGCACGCCTGTGGTCGTCCGTGAGTGATTGAGCCAATGCAGACCCGAACCTTCAAAAAAGAGCCTTGTACAGTTTGGACCATACCATGCAACTGGGAGGATACGGTGTTCACATTTGTTCTGTTGCAGGTTTCCAACTGGTTCGCAAATGCTCGACGGCGCCTCAAGAACACTGTGCGCGGCGCCGACATGAGCTGGGACACGCGCATCCAGCGCTACAACACGTGCGTGCAGGGCAACGCCGAGCTGCTGTCGGCGTCCAGCTCTTCAGACTCGGGCGCAGAGTCCGACACCGAAGGTTCGTGTCTTCGCCACCCCAACCCAGTGCACGATGAACCAGTCGGATACACACTCGGACACACGGACACGCGCACACACTGCACTGACCCCTTTGAACCAAAGAACTGTTTTAGACGCGTGTCCGACGCAACGGTTGTGGCTTTGGGATTGAGGTACAAACTTCCGAACCAAATCAAACGGGAACGTCCCCCCCCCCTCGTTTCTCTCCGAATCGATGAAGTGGCGTGTTGGAGTAGGTAGCGTCCCCATTAGGATGGTTATCGTCGCTCCCCACACGCACGGGTCATCAGTCTGCTGCCAATTCCATCCAGACCTCCTGACCCGCCGGCCCAGAATAGCTGATTGCACTCAGCGCGGCTATGCATTGCTGGGTACTCACCCACTCTTGTTAGAGAATTGCTTCAGATGTCGCAAAGTTCATTTGAACACGAAATTTATGACAAGAAAAGATCTTTTGTGGGTGAAATTAAGTTTGGGAGAGGTAGTTCTCTCTCTCTTCAGCCACCCGAGCACGCACGTCGCGGTGACAGAAGCTCCACACAGCGTCAGATCTTCTTTTCGCAACGTCAAAACATTTGCATTCTGAATCCACAAGGTTGAAAAGGAAAACCACGTTGAAGGGTGTGTGATTGTCGCCTGATATGGCCCGATTCCCAGAATATGGAACTCTGTTGTGGTCTTGTTTGTCAGATTGGTCAGTTCAGAAAGTACAAACACGCTGCACAGTTTTCGGTTTCAACTTCTCGAGGGATAGGCACCCACGCCTTTCTTGCAATTCTAGATTTCGGCTCAAATCGCTTTTGGCGGCTTCTCGGTGATGTACTCGTATTTTCTGGGGACTGGAAGCTACCGAGATAATCAGGAAAATTTTGTTTGATTTTGCCTGATCCGCACTGGAGCTTACCTGGATTGCAAACACGGGAAGAGAGTGATTTATCAGATACGGACAGATAACAGCGGACACAGCGGTCAGCCTCGTCCAGGGCAGCGCGCCTTTGTCCCACGTCAGAGAAGAACATCTATTCGGATTGAGCAGCGCGACGCCGTCACTCGCAATGCACCTACCGGCGAAATTGTCGAATGGCTGAAATTCGTCGACACGAAGAACGTTCTGTACGCAGCCTGTCCTTTTTGGAGATCAGCAGGTCGATATTGGTTTGCAAACATAGAGAAAGGCCTTCCTTGTTGGGTTTCACGCTTGAAAAATTACAAGTACGATGTCCCGACTTGACAGAAGTCCCCGCCTTTCCCGAGGCACTGCAGGAAAACGCAGAAAGAGACGCAGTCTTTCTCGTTATCTCTGCTTTGGCCAGAAACCACTTTTCCAAAGGGACGGTGCTTCTCAGATGAGAAGGGAAGATTTGAGGGTCGGGAGCGCCTTGTGGTTACTGCGGAGACTGGTTTGCTTTGAAGCTTTTCCAGGATCATAGTTGACCAGTGGCGGTCGAGCGGCGCGGGACCAGCGGGTCCCGGTGGCTGAGGCTCCTTCGTCTGTCTCACCGAAACTGGTGATTGTATGGTTCCGACGGGATTTCATATCAGGAATTCAGAGAGTTGGGAGGGGGCGGAACTCACAAGAGCGAATGGACAGTGTTTCTCATCGGACTCTCTGACGCTCGTCTGGACCGCGAGAAGCATTACTTAAGGGCAAGAAAACAAAAACGAACGGTCGATGTCAAACTCGACCTGACTGTTGACAAATCCGTTCATCCACTGTCCCTTCAAACAGGAGCAAAACACGTTTTGTTGTCTGAAAATACCGTCCACAGCACACAAACATCACGGCTGGAGTAACCATGGGAAGTGCAGTTGCCATTGGAAGCGCAGCCCACCAAGTTGGTTCAGAACCAGGTTGCTGTGGCGCGGCGCCTTTCTGCACTCAGACTCTGGTTTGAAGCTCTGCGACACAAGGACGCACATACTCGGAGGCGTCGTTCAGATGCGTTCTGCACCGCGGCGTCCTTCTGCGCTGAAATCCGTTCGTCAATGCGCCATCCAATCGCTCTCATTTGGGTTCCTCAAAAGCAGAGTAGATCTGTTCGTGAGAGGGGGGGGGGTTGCGCCGCTGGGCGGACCTCTCCATGGGCGATGGGTCCACACGCGGGTCTCAATGAGAACAACGTAGAGTCAACATGCGGCAGGAGTTCACCCGGTGTGGGTAAACACCGCCTCAGGGCAACACAGCTCGGCTGTGAACAGCCAGGTCTGGTTTCGATTTCTGCGTCAGAATGAGTCTCGGTTGAGCATCGGGTGGACGTCCGTTTGGTCCCGATCCGGGGTGACGTCGCCAAGAGGAACGAAGGAGCTGTTGAGTATTCTTTGTGAAAATTTCGTTTGAGGCCGCTTTTGATTGATTTGATAACTCGACGAGTCACCAGTCCGACTTGATGGAGTATCCGCTTGCGTGGCTTTGTGTCTGGGTGCACAAGCAGACTGCACCAAGTTGACTGATTTCAGATGTCATTGACGCACTGTGATGAAGTGCCCGAGAGCTATTCATTAGGTTTGCGCAAATTGCATTGATCATTTTTCCTTTCCTGTTTGCAGCTTCCGTGCAGAAGCAGGAGCCCGACCAGCCTCCCACCCCAACACCCGCTGCGCCCATTGCCATGCCGCCGCTTCCACCGCCTCCCAGCGACAGCCAGCCGCAGCCCGGTGCAGACGGTGACGTCACGAAGGCGGCGCCTGCGGATCCAGGGGTGTCGCCCAGAGGAGGACTGGCCAGTCCCGTGCAGCACAAGTTCAAACAGCACATTCTGCACCGATATCTCAACGACTCGTTCGAGCACTCCCTGCAGTTCAGGTCAGTCACGTCACAAGTGACACGGTCAGCATCAGGGGTTAAATACAGACCTGTGCGTAATGTGTGACGTTACTTCATGAATAAATCCGAACAAATTGGAATTGAATGTCGACGCAAAACCAAGACTGGCTGTTGTATTGAAAGTGGATAGAACGCGCTTACTTCACCTGTCGTGACTCCTATTCATGACTGGGGTCACTGTTCAGGTGCAAACCACGTGCAGTTGTATCTGGGCAGACAGAAGTTACAAACTTTGTTGTTCCACAGATCTCCGTTCGAGAACCGCAGTCGCAACCCGTCGGGGTCGGTCGGCTCGCACGACTTCGAGGACTGTTCGATGAGCATGTCGTCGCGCAGCTCGCCCATCCACGAACACAGCTTCGATGGTGCGTTCGGTCAGAAACACATGCTCTGTGTGTGTGTGTGTGTGTGTGTGTGTGTGTGTGTGTGTGTGTGTGTGTGTGTGTGTCCAACAGACAGGGCAACACCTTCACCACTTGCCCGTTCCGCAACTGAAATTGTCGCAGTGACCCGAACACTCATTGTAACCACGAAGTTCTTGTTTGTTTTCAATTGGTTCCTCGGCGCATAATCTTTGTTTATTTGTATCTCGAACATGTTTGGGACTCGCAAGATAAGACACACGCTTTTGTAACATGTGTTGTTGACCTTTGGTTTGACCAAAAAAGCCAAAAGGTGGCACGGTACATCAGTGATACGGAAGGTGAAAGAACACAATGGTGGCGTGGCCACAAGCCACACTTACATGAGTAGTTCGTGTCAAGTTTGCAGAAACGTTTCTCATCGTGCCGTCTGTTGTGCGAATTTAGCCGTTGCATGGTTTGGAGTGTTTTGCTCTTTTCTGCAGACAAAGTGGTGTTCTGCTTTCAGACGTTCCCGAAGACCTGGAGCAATTTGCGCGGCAGTTCGAATCGCAACCCAAAAAGTGAGTGCAAGCTTGGGATTGTTTCTTGTGGTGTGTGCGGTGGCGATCCGCTCCGAGTTTAGAATTGTGAAGTGCATTTCTTGAGCTCAGCATCTGAACTTTGAAGGCGATGTATTTAGTTGGTTGGTTCTCGCCAATAGGCACGTTGCTTCTTGGTCTTGACGCGTCTCTGTGTTGCAGGCCGGAGGACGAGTTGTACTGGAAGGAGATCAGCGCCGCCCTGGCGCTCACGACGCTCGCCCGGTCCTCCCGCTACTCTTACAAATAAACCAGCAGCAAACATGTTCCTCGAGAGGCCACCACCTCGAAGATCAGCGGACGGCGCGTTCTTCCTCGTCGGGTGCTCAGCGACATCTTGAGCTCCAAATCCTTCTGAAATTCTACAGACCACTGTGTATCCGCCACCAACAGAGTCGTGGTTCTGACCAAACTGATTCCTGAACGTCTTGAGCAATGCTGAATTATTGGCCTGAATACCAACAACGGCCCAGTCATCCTGTCGGGGCCTTTCAGAAGTTTGCGACACGAGCGACGGCTGTGTTCGGGCTCCGTTCTGATTTTGCACACACTTCCAACAACTGACGCTGAGTGACCCCGAGGAAGCGAACTGCAGACATTTTCAATCATCTTGAAAGTGAAAACAATTTCCTGAGGAGAATACGATACCACTAATACACCAGTATTAGTCAACGAACATTGCCAAGTTCCATCCGCAGTTGGCACAGAAGATTCATTGAAACATCGGAGAGATGGAACACTGTCGACAGCAAAGTGTTCATGAGACTTATCTGTGATCAAACACAGCATGGCAACGGACACAGGGAACCTCTCCACTCTTGGTCATCGACCTTCGTGCGATTCAACAGCTGACACGACGCAGACCCGAAACGATCAGGGCTTCTTCACACAGGAGATCGCCTTGTGAATTATTTTTGTACAAGCTCTGGAAAGAAGTACTGTCAAAAGGGGCTGGGCCCACCATTTCATTGACTTGGACGAATGCCACGTTTCCAGAAGGCTGCCACGTTTTGGGTCGGTTTCTGCAGCAGGACAGGGTGAGGAGAGTTGGACGAAGCGGCGCAGTCAGGGGAGAGATCGCACGAAGGATTCCTGTCAGTCCTCGGAAGAATAACATCATTGCCATACGCTCTTGTAGCAGTCGAAACATTTGTCATTTTGTCAGAGTTTATCAGAATACTGTATAGATCTATCTGTATGTTAAGATGTGCGCAAGTTCCGTCTGCTCAGCGAACAACCCCTCACCCACCGAAGACGTTTGGGTGTCTTTTGCCAATGGCACTATCCTGTCACTAAGCCACGGGATGTCGGTTTTGCTTTGTGTGAGCTTCACGCCTTCGGTAGATGAGGGGCTTTGGTCGCGCGCGTCGTTCATAAATCGCGCAGAATTTCATCCAGAAGAAGTGTTGGTCATTTTGAACATCTTCACACACGTTCTTTTTTCATTGTGATCACGCTTTTGTGAGCTGAGGGCTGTTTGTCACTGTTCCCAAACACGTGTGGGACTTGTGAACTGTTGTCTCGAGAAGGCCTCATCCCTGACAGCGTCATCCGCAGTTTTGTTTTCTCCGATGAGGAACATACAATTGCAAGAACACGGTTACAACGAGTGGCTTGATTCGACACGATTTTACGAATTTGACGTTTGGATTATGAGGAAAGCGGGGTCGGAGAAGTGCATTTCTCATTCTCAGATTCGTTGTTGTTGATCATCGTTGATTGATGTTTTGCTGCGGGTTGGTGTCAAACAGCCAACAGCTCAATCGTTAGGTCTCTGGTTCAGAATCAAAACAGGCTTGTTGTCGCGAATTGTTGTGAAGGTCGTTTGCTTCTGTCCTGTTGTATCGACAGTCGTTTCCCGTTTTGCACAAGCATCCGGTGTGTACATTGTTTCTTGGCCAGCCACAGATTTATTATTGAATGTGAAGTTTGAGGGAAGTTTTTGCTGGTTCTCCGAACGCTCCTCGTAGACTTGTTCGTCAGATTCAGGCTGGCAAGACGAACGTTTTGCGAAGGAGACGAAATGCCCTGAGTTTCTCCAGCTCAGGCTTTTCTTGTGGGGAAGCAAAAACGATGTCGAATGACGACCGTGACGAACAAAGGTCAGTTTTCGTCCTTCGGTCATACTCGCGCTGACTGGGTGACTTCAGAATTGATCGAGAGATTCGAAAGGTCACACAGACGTGTACGGTGGTTACGTGGGGGCCGTGTCGTGTGCATTGTGCGCGTTGAACTTCTCATTTAGAGAAACTAAAGATGGAGCAAAACATGCGTTCAACATTCGTGACCATCGCACAAGGCTGCAAGATTGACCACAAATGACATGTGATTTTATTGCATCACATCGGCGGAACATAAAGGGTTTATTATTGTGTGCTTTATATATTTTAAATTCCTCTTATCATTTTATTGACTGAGAAGTCGGTGAAAGACTCCCAATGTTGACACCATTCACCCTCAGAGCCGTTTTACAACAAGGAGTTTTAGTTTTGTCCTTCGCATGTGTGTTGTTGAACAAAGTTCGGAGCAGGATGTTTTGGTTGTTTATCAGTGACAAAAACAAGACCCCAAAACAACCGTGTCCTCAGGTGTCCAGTTTGAATTCGTTGCGAAGTCGTGTGAAACTTTTGCGCTGTTTATTTTCTGTGTTGGGAATGCGTATTTCAAGAGCAATACAGTTTGAGCGGAAGAAGTGGGGGAGATGCACCAGGCGTAACAATTGTCAAGTGTCCCTCGTCTCTGTTCCTCGTTTTCAGACATTCCATGTCCACAAACTTGTCGCGACTGTGTCGCTATCTTCGACAAGAAACTTTCTGTCGCTTCCTCAATTCACTGTCCTCGAAATTTTGCCTTTTCTGTGTTTGCTGTTTGAAGGTGGTGAAGAACCTGGTGCATCGTGTGGTTTGTCGGGATGATGATCGTTGGGGTGGGGGATTCTACTATCGAACACTACACGCACAATCGGTGTCATCCTTGTGCATGTTTGTGGGTTTTTGTGTTGCAATGGTTCATCAAAGTTTTCGACGATTTTTTTTCTAATTTATGACGATTTTTGTGCGATCTCGAGAACTTGTGGTCATTTTGCTGCACGAACGTGTGTTGGTTGGCCGTTCGGTTTGGCTGGTCAGCACGTTTGTGCTCTCTTCTGCCGTGGATTCCTTCTTGATTTTGTGACGCAACTGGAAAAACGCGGTGTCAATTGAATCTGATCAAAGCCATTCTTTGACGTGGTGTTTCTGGGCTGCTTCCGCAGAGGCATATTTTGCTCGCAGCAATTTATGATTTTCCATCCGAATGAAACAAAGCAAAGAATAAATGTCGGAAGACAAAACGTTCTTCCATGTGAAGAGCCTGCGAACCAACCAGAACAGCTACGAAGTCAATTGTGTTGGCAAAGATTGATTCTTTGTGTACGAGTTGAACTATTTATCTTGTTTCGCTTGACACAAGTGTCGTGTGTTGCACTCTGACCCAGGTCAGTGAGAATGTGGGTTCGGGACGTTTTCCCGGATTTCGCTTTTTTCGACGATTCGGCAAAGCGACCTGAACCTGGCATTGACTGTGTATACTGCCATTACTTTTGAAGTCTTTACACAGAGTGTGTGTTGACTCACGATGTATTCCGGCGTTGATGACCGTCAACCATTGCAATTTGTAAGAACGCGGCACACAACGTGGTCCTCCGCAGACACTAAATGGGTGTGTCCCAACAGACTTGCTGGTGCAGATCTGGGTGACGTGAACTGAATCAACGCTCCGTTGAGATTGCCCTGCTGGTGGCGACAACGCGCAGCTCGAACACCTTGTGACATCTGTCCAGACGAGCTGGTCGCTTCCGACATCACGTTTCTCCGCGTGGTCAACCCTTCCAATACATCTGACGCACGTTGCGTGTTGTCGCTCGAGCAGGTTTTGTATCCACCATGCAAAGCAGATTTTACTTGCCTGAAGCCGCAAAGCTTTACATGACGCATGTAGGGTAGAAGAGCAGTCAAATTCAGGGAATGTGTCAGGATGAGTCGTTCGAAAAATGCACGAGAGCTCAATAACATCCGCTTTCGTCACATTTCGACAGATTTGATTTGGACCCGACACAAAACACGCAGACATACACGCACATGCATTCACAGTACAGGGCAGTGGCTCGTGTATCATAGTTTTTTTTTATCCACACAGGATGATCGTGCTGGCTGATTTCTTTGTTCCCCCCGACCAAGCACAACCTTTTTTGTGGCCGTCGAGTCTCGATTTTGCGGCCTCCTGTCTTGATTGGAATCGGCTCGAAGAAACTAGAGTTGGTTGACTGTTGACCGCAAAATGTTGAGGTTTGCTGGACAATCGGTTTCCAGAAAATAAACGTGTGTGAATTTAGTTGCGGGCAAAATTGGACACAGGGTTTAACTATGTACGTACGGCTGTATTATTATTAACACTGCATTATTTTTATTACATAATTTATTTTATCGTACGAAAAATTATTGTGTACAAATTTTTAGTCTCCACAGTGTAAAAGGATGTGGAATAGTGGACACGATGGTGAACAAACAGGCCTTGTATCAGGTTTTCAGTGTACGTACTTGCATTCGTAGACAACTCCACTTTTCAAACTGCTGCGGAATTATTGTACATAATACGTCAAGTGTGAGATAATAGAAGAGTTTCGCTGGAGTTTGAAAAGTGGCTAGGTTTTTTTCCACACCGAACTGGGTGTTTTATCCGACTGTTCTGTTCTGTTGTGCGAGTGGTGCACGGAGAGCGCTGTTTCCACTGACCGCGAGAGAGAAAGTGAGTTGCGGCTTCGCTCTGAGTTTCAAACGGAAGACCACGCGTCTGAAATGTCAAGAAAATATTTTCAACGGACTGCGAGTACGACCGTGTCAGGATCTCTGGAAGTACAAAAAGTTTAATTTTGTACAAATCTCGCCGAGGTGAATTTGTTTCCAGTCTTCATTGCAGCAGCACTGTGCTGCGAACTTTCAATTGCTGTGTGAATGGCAGAGTTTGAGTCCTGTCAGATTTGTTGCGAGTTTGATGTACCTTCGAGGTGTGTGAAATGGCACGAAAATGTGGCCGTTGACAGGTCAAAGATGATGAAGAAGTCGAGAGACTTCAGCGGATAGATTTCATCTGATAACAACGTGTAGCGACGGCGTAAATGATATCTTTCGCTTATCATTGTCTTTTACTCAAAACATGAGGAAGAAATAAAATAGAGAACAGAAACACTGTCTTTGCTCGCGGATCACGACCTGCAACTGGTTCCCGGAGATTGACAAGCAGACGGCAATCGGTTGGTCCGGCGATCTTCAACACAACAGATCCGCTGTCCCAAAGAGCTCGGCAGCGTCGCGCGACTGTCTTCGTGGTTTGGCGAAATTGACAGGCAATAGAGTCCGAACTCTTGAGGCAACACTGGACAATTGAAGGAAACAACACACCAAAGCGTTTTTGTTCTTCGTCGGACAAAGTGGTCATTCACGAAGCATTTCAAACACAGAACTTTATGCAAAAGGATTTATTCTCAAAATGTTAGGCAAAAAAAACATGATTCAGATCGTTCTCATGAACTGGAAACTTCGTCGTAGCAAAACTAAAAGTTGGTATTTGAATGTGGACAAAAATCATTTCAAAGTGAGGCACTAACAGCTGCATTTACGTCCAAGAAAACGCAGCGAAAAGGCGCTGCTTGTATTTTGCTAATCTGACGTACAGCCACGCAAGAGGCTGTACGTTGAGATGATCGTTTTAGTCTTTCACATTCACATGGGGCACAGCAAGCAAGGCACACTTCCATATACAGCCACTCAGGGTGCACAGAACAGAGATTCTCTGATCAGTTGATACAAGTCAAAAACGCCACTGACTGCATCCACAAGACCCAACCAGCAACGACGTGAATCATTCGCTCGAAAACAATGGAAAACCAATGGAAACTGACAATGACGATGATGTGGAGAAATTTCAGTGGACCCAACTATTTGGACACATTTTCCGACAAGATACTCTTCGCTTTGGCCAAACGAACAAGAATCTGAAACTAACCTCCCGCGGTGGACGTGTTTGGCCTCCGTCGAGAAAGGCAGTGACGAAACAAATATTTTCGTGTGTGTTAGAAACCAACAAATCTGCATCCCAGATCTTTCTCAAAGCCAGAGCTTCAGTATCGTACTTTCTTGCAAAAGCTCTTCGTTGTCACCCCGTCCATTCCCCGGTGGTCGTATCTGAGCACCGAACATCCCTTTGCCCTTTTGCTCATCCCACAACTGCCCCCCCCCCTCCCAAGTCCAATCCCATCCCGGTGGAAGCTGGGCTCGCAGAGATTGCACAAATCTTCCCATTTCCCACCCCAGTGGGCATAAGGCCCCGAACTACAGCGCATCAGGATCCCCAGAGGTCGCAGATCTCCTCGCGGATGTGCTCTCCGCGGTGCAGGTAGCCCTGCTCGCTGTTCAGCTCCATGTACGCCGGCTTGTCGATGGTGTACGGGTCCCACTCCAGTTCGTCCTCTTCGAAGACAGGGTCCCTGAAAATCAGGCCATCATCACAGTGAAAATATGGCAAGAAAACACTGAAGAAATTTCTCCTCACTTGACGAACAGCTGAATGCAACAAAACAGGCAGACACGTCAGTTTCCTGCAGGCTCCATGATGGCGAGTGACTGCAGCTGGCTTGTAGCCCACGAGAAGCACGTACCCATACTTGGCGAACTGCACCCACTTATCCATGACGGACCGAGAGAAGCGCTCATCCTTCATGTCGTATTTATCCTCGTTCCCCTTGCGGAATGGAGCCCCGAAAATCCACTGAAAGCAAAACACCAGAACTCCAATCCAACCGACGATCCGGCGGTCACCCGAAAAAGAAACAAGCAGATGCACATGGGTTCTGCATAGTTTCACAAACCCTTCTGTCAAACTACATGGCCCAACGCGACTAACTTGTGTGTTGTTTGCTTCAGCAGAAACAGCACAAAATGAAATATAGCGCATCCTTGCGTTTGATATGACTGTCAAAAAGAAGTTGGCAACAGACACTGACCTGATTCTCACTGCCGTGCGCGACCTTGCCCTTCGGGTACGTCAAGTGGTACATGTACACCTGGGGAAAACAAGGCAGCAAACTTCCTTAGCACTGAGTGACAAGAGACCGGTTTTGCTGGAGTGGCTCCCGAGCTGGTTCACCATCCGACATCAGCCAACGAATTCACTTCTGATTTCCACGCACTGACTACCACAGCACTGCAGGTGAGTTTTTTTGCCAAATTCTGTGCATCCTGCAAAGCAGCTTGAAGTCGCCGTCGTATGCTGGGCTCAAAAGTTTGAACAACCTCACCTGCTTGACGGCCTGTTTCTTGATGAATGCCGCAAAGTCGTTCGCTGGGCAGACGAACACGCGATCAGCCAACATGGCACCCAGCGCGTCCGCCACCTTGTCAGCGTCGTCCACGTCGTCTGGTTGGTACGCTGCGGACGACAAGGTTGACGGAGTTGCATGGCATTCGCACTGTCAATCCCCGAGACAAACTGCAGAATGAAGACCATCTGGGCTATGACCCTCACACCGGGAACACAACTCACCCTCCTTGAGTTTCTCGGGGTCTTGGACGTGGCCGCCGCGCGCCATGTGCAGACTGCTCTCCCGATGGAAAGACGCACTGGGAGACTTCTTCATGCGATTCTCGACCTGACCTGCGACACAAAACAACACATTATTTTGTGAGTACACACCAGTCAACTTTCACTCTGGACCTAGTGGCGTCCGTTTCAGACAAAATGAATGCCGTTTTTCAATACTCACTTCCAGGAGTCGCACACGCGGAATTGTAGCCACGCTCGCGAACACACACACACACACACACACACACACACACACACACACACACACCTTCGTGCCGAACAAACGTCTCGCCCTCATCTTTGTTGACGCCGATCATGAAGTCGATGTCTCGATACTCGCGCGTCTTCAGCAGATCCTTGGGTCGCTTCACAACGAGCCAGTCGTCCACGATCGGCAACCAACGCAGCGGCAGCGTCTCATGTGCTTCCCCTGAGGACAAAACGTGCACAGTTGGTCATGAATACCCCGCGTGACCCTCACCTGTACAAGGAGACGCTTGTCATTCATTTGTGTTGCTAAAAGCTGGGGAAACGTGCGTGATCACATCGGAGAAGGGGTCATTCAAAACTTGGGGAACATAGCCATGGTTTCTGTGCCTCGGGAAATTATGGCGGAAAAACGAGGACGTGGTTGTTGTATTTTCGAACTTCGAGCAATGTCTGATTGAGTTTGATCGGATGAGTGATCGGAAGACTGATTGAGAAGCACTGACACATGTCGGTAATCTTGAGGAGATCCTTCGCTGGAACTCTTCTCAGGCAAGCCACCACGTTGTCCTGAAAACAGTGCAAGTGGACACCTTTGCAACAAGTTTCAATCGGCACTGAGCACACACAAGACCGTGATTTGTGGCAATCGAGCTGCCAAGAAGCAGCAGACCCCGTTACAACAAAATTACACTGCAAGGCAAAGAAACGAAATGTAAAAGTCGCTTGAGAGTCCTCACCGGGCACTTGAAACGTTCCTTGATGTCCTCCCCGAACTCTTTGGCCTCATTGACCGTTCGGTAGTAGTCGAAGATGTTCGGCATGCTCTGCGCGAAGAAAGACTTGTTTGAGAAAATTGCGACTCAACTCGCGAGTCGCATCGCTGGATCCTAAGCACCGAACCCATCGCAAAAGAACAGAGGACGTGGAGGTGATTCGCCTGCAGAACACCACATCACCGCCTTGACATGCAGGGTGCAAGAAACAGACACCAGCTCCGTCTGGCAGCACGCCTCCTTGCACCCGTCCGACCCCGAGTGCCGACCCCACAAAACTGACCTGGAGAATGACGCGCTGGAAGTTGTATCTGCCGGCCATCATGGCCACGAGCATCATGATGTTGGCTGCGCCCTCGCCCTGGCCGAACAGCGTGATGCGGTTCGTGTCGCCGCCGAAGAAGGAGATGTAGGCGCGCACCCAGCGCATCGCCACCTGGTGGTCCTTCAGCGCCATGTTGCCTGCAACCAGACTTGAATTTGTGATTTGCTGCAAAACTGCAAAGGCTCGAGTAGTGTGGATTGGACGAACAATATGCACAGTCACACAAGTCTTGTGTTTCGGTTTATTTACTCTCAGATGTCCAGAAGGGTCCACCGTCCAAGAATGAAAACTGTCCAATGGAAAGACGACAACAGAGAAGAGCGAGCTCACCGACTGAATTGGCGGGCGTGACGTCCAAGTTGTGCATGAATCCAAAAACGCCCAGACGATAGTTGAACGTCACAACGATGACGTCACCATGCGTTGCCAACATGCTGGCTTCCAGCTCGGGGTCCGTGCTGGATCCGTGCTCGTTCTGACCTCCATGGAAGTACACCTGAAAGTGGGAAGAAACCGCAAATCATTGCAAGGCTCTGTACCCGTATCACTGACTACAGATCAGAGATTGTCCAGCACGGCCCTTCTTCACTTTGGTTCTCATGTCAGTTTCCTTTCTTTTTGCACAGCATCCTGTCACCTCTCGAAAGTCGTTTTCTCTTCTGCCAAGCATCTCCTTTGCTGTTTGTTGCCCCCTCCCCTGTCCTTCTGACGGCCGACCTCATCTCACGCGTCTACTCACCATCACAGCCCTGCCGACCTTGTCCGGCTGTGGGACCCACACGTTGAGGAACAAACATGACTCGTCCTGCTCGAATTCGCTGTTCGTGTCGTCCTTCGGCTGCACGCACGACGGCATGAACCGAGTCGCGTAGTAAAGCCCTGCAGAGTGAACTGGCAAATGCACTTGCGTGGAAATGGAACGTTGCTCATCTCCAGCTCATCTTGAATTTGCACGGGCAAGTTCTAACCCTGGTCAGTAGAAAAAGTTTGCGACCCTGTGTTCTGCATTACTGGCATGCAATGTTGCTTCTCCTGGGCATTTTAGGTCTCGTCGAAAAGGGAAATGAATTGTGATATCCGTCAGCAGCGGAGCCAGGAGTGAAGCCTTTTCCTGAGCAGTGTTCCGATGGAGCCAATCGTCCACTGGCCGTCCGGCACCCCGCGCGCAATGCGATGCACAAAATGACCACGCAAACACAGCGCTGTCTAGCTACGGTCTTGACGGTTCGAACGTGCAACGTGCAAATGTTCTGAATGTCCGACTCGAAACCAAAGACCCATGCAGGAAGTCCCGACCACATTCATCCAGGGGCCAAATGTCGATCGCTCCTCCTCTTTGGTGGTTGTTCTTTTGTTTTGCGGTGCAGTTGTTTTCATGTCTGTACAGGCACTCAGACCCTTTGGTCTGTCGAGAAACTCACCTCCACGCATTTTCTCAGTAATTCGTCCGCTTTCTGGCGAAAATATTACACACGCAAGTGCGAGTGAAAAAAATCTACATTCGCAGAGAAATCTTGTGAATAAATCTATTGATTGAGCATGCAACACGAGTGAATAGATCTACCTCTCAGGAACATTCGCAGTGTTCAGCTTTTTCTGGAAATGCATGCGTGCATCGAGTGAAAGACTCTTTTTTTCGAAAAGGGCACCATGGGGGCGAAATCATTCAAAAACCCCACTTTCATGTGATCTTGCATGAAAAGTTCCAACAACAAAAAAAAATCTGAAGCAAAAGTACAAAAAATTGTACTCGTAGTTACGTGGCACAAACTCCTCGCAAACGCAGCCACGCTCAGGGAAGTGCAGAAGAACAAAAAGAAGAAAGCTTTCTGCCTTCAGGCCACTGCTCAAGTGAAGACAGAGTCTCATCTGTATGCAGACTCGCACCACCAGTCCCGTTTGTTCATCACAGAAGCACAGAACACGATATCCTCACGGCTCAATCAAGCCGTGCATCACTATCGGACTGTGCACAAATTCAACAAAAACAAACATGTCTCACAGGCAAAGCAAAAACGTCTGCGACGAGACCAACATCGACCAGAAAGCAATACACCCATATTTGTCTCTCACACTGGGTGGGAGGAATTTTTGCGTGACACGTCAGTGCAGAGACACTTCACTGCGCACAGGGGAAATGGCCCTTGCAAAAACTGGTGGAAAGAATAACGAAACGGTGCCCGTCACGCATCATGCACGGTGCTCAACCACAGATGCGACAAAGGCGCACAGTGCACAAATTCTGTTTCACGGATCTTCAAACAGCAAGAAGTGAAACAGCAAAACGTGTGGTAACTTACGCGCTGCAAATTCCACTTGAACATTTGACCACGTGCATCAGGTTTTTGAGGTGACAATTTTGGGCCTGACCTTGCAATACACCCGTAATTTCAGTGGGTCGTCGAGCAACCACAGAACAGGTGCAGGAACAATCGGGTAAAAAACTTGTCTGGGGAAAACTTGGAATTGCAGAGCAACACTTTCAACCGTAATCAACGCGAATTCATTGAGGATCTGTGCAAATTCATGCAAACAACAAGACGGGAAATTCAACGTACCGGTCTCGATCTTGCCCGAGGCCAACGGATTGAGGAACCTCTGACTCGCGACGCCATACGGAATGCCCAGGAACGACGCGACCTGCCAAGAGCACAGTTCAGACAAATTCAGAGCAGAGAATCCACCGCTTTGGGAACACTGAAAAAGGCCCAGTCAATTGGCTGCCGTCAATCGAACCACCTCAAGTGCAAAGTTGGTACGCGTACGTTGAGTCAAAATCAATTCCTTTGCACCTCAACAACAAACAACACGGAGTACGCTCTGCAGACCTGTGCAACAGGAACTGAATAACATAAAAAAAGCCGCACTACAAACGACCTGCTGAGATAGATTCAGCAGTGGGAACGTCGACCCACCTTTTTTCCACCTGGAGCTTCGAGCACTTTTCCCTTAAAGACTCCTTGCGGGGTCTCCACTTCGGTCACCTCATCTGCAAAGAACCAAAACACAGTTCAAATTTCAACAAATTTTCGTGTCCCGTTTATGTGACGTGAGGGAGTCAAAATGCAGGACGTCGTTGCACTGACCTGCGACGACGTGAAAGACGTACGCGACGCTAAGCACGCTCGTCACGCTCAACAGCAGCCTCGTCCACATCCTGCAGCACAAAACACGACAATTTTTATACTGACTGACAGCCGATCGCAAGAGTTCTGGAGCTTTTCAGAATAAACGTCGAGAAGTTCTCCTCTTGAGACAACGATGAAGTCAGACCAGCAATTCGGCGGAAATGCCCCCTTCGGATCAGACAGTTTGTCATCTCAGAAGGATATTTTTTGCAAGACTCCTTGCAAAAAAGACTTCTGATGGAGCTCTGAGATGAGATGAGTCCAGCGACACCAAGAAGCCAAAAAAAAAAAGAACACGAAAAAACACAACATTACCTGCAAAGGTGAGCCTCAGAGTCACACTGACTTCTGCGAAAGGAAATTTCCCCCAAAAAAACAGAACTTGTCCACGTGTACGCTGGAGGTAATGAGACCGTGAACGCCAAAAAAAAGAGTCTTGAACGGAGACTTTGTACAGTTGGGTGGACAGACAAATAGGAGACTGGCACGTTGGCAGTAAAAAGAGGGTGGAGGGCACTTTCTGAGAAAAGCACGCGGTCAGAAGATAATTTTAGGTGGAGCACACAAAAAACTTTCTCGAGCCGTCTTGTAGCCGGGTGACACGTTGGCAGAAATATTTTTGCAACCACTGAAGCGCGGCGACGCGCCTCGTGGATCGTGCACACGATATTTTTTTCCCATAGCATTGTGGGCTCCCTCATACTTGACATGCAGACCTCTCAACGAATCTTGGAGGCTCAAAAATCAAATCAACAGTGAGTCTCAAAGGTTCACGGTTCACTGAGTGGTCTGCAGGGGACTCGCAATTGATCCAGTTGCAACATCAAATTTGGCTCCTTCCCTTCATCCCACACAGTGCTGCCAAGTCTCGTTCTCATCCACAGAAAACTTGTGCACGACCCAACAATAACTGAGGAAAGCAAGTGGACCAAATGAAACAGTTCTTCAATCGATCATTACTGTGCCATGTCCTTGAAATTGCGGCAGAGCACCTTGCATTGGTACATGTCCCGTCTGCCCCTCCGCCCACAAGCACACAAGCAGCCATAGGGACTCTCCCCGGCAGTTGATTTGAGCACTGCTGCTTGTTCCAAAACAGCTTGTGGTTCACCAGATGATCGGGTGTCAATTCCTTCAGGTTCACACTGACTTCCAATCAATCTTTCAGTGGTCGCGTCAAATCTGAGCAACGCTTGTGCGCAACTGTCAAATGACAGTTAGATCTACTCCACTCAAGAGTCACTCGACAGTTTGCGTGTGTCGTTTTATGCGTGCTATTTGTGTGTTGCACGAATGTTTTGTTGTGCAGACTTGTGTGCGTGCACGCGACGGCCGTTGATGAAAACAGACTGCGTACTCAACGGTACTTTCCGCCCACCCACCAGTCTCTTTCACTTCAACCGGCAGCGAGCACTTTGCAGGTCCAGCCGCACATAAGGTCTTTATTTTCCCAGAAAACTGCAATGATGTCCATCGCACAACGTGAAAATGCAACGCCCACCTCTCGGACCGAAATTGAATGAAGGAAAGGTCGGGAAAAAGGCGATTAGAGTATGATCACGCAGCTACACTCACCTTTTTGGGGATCAAAAATGCGCTCCCTCAAGTCTCGAGTGAGTTCTGAGAACGAATTGACATACCTGACGTCGTCTTGGTCACTGGGCTTCATGCTTCACCCCACGTTCCGCTTCACGCCAACAAACATCAAATTTTGCGGCTTCCCTGCCGGGGGCGACCTATTTCCCTTAAAATTGGAGCACTAGAGATCTGATGCTCTAGAAAAACTGCAACTGTCGCCCTCTGTGACGACAGGCAGAACTAACCTTGCGCTTTACGCGGGAAATGCTGGACGACAGCCGCACAAGAAAAGTTCGCCCATTCCCCGAACTTTAGAACTCCCTTTTGCGGCTGGAAGATGGGGAGTGGTCCCCTGACCCAGAAAATATTTTAAATATTTAATATTTAAATTGAAACAATTGAGTTTGTTTTCTTTGCCAGTGCTGGGGCCAGGGCTGGGGCCAGGGCAGGGCCTGGGGGCAGGGCTGGGGCTGGGGCTGGGGCTGGGGCTGGGGCTGGGGCT
>JAAUXT010032096.1_pt1 | contig 21621 bp, 21 predicted proteins | sample 7278171 | NCBI WGS metagenome assembly JAAUXT01 (sample SAMN14350112, study PRJNA611818) | marine sediment metagenome | isolation source: surface marine sediment (1.8m) | place: French Polynesia: Moorea | collected 2018-08 | reverse complement strand
TACTTTTTTCACCAAATATTTGTACCTTCTGAGATATGGAGACATTTCTACATTTGCACCCCATTTTTTCCACACTTCCAAATTTGACCTTTTTGACCTCAGAAACCCAAAAATTTTAATTTGACAAATTCCTTCCTTGCACATTATCCCCAACCCAAAATGAACCAAAAGAGCCCAAAAGATCTCAAATCAATCCTCATCTTGACCATGAAACTGCTGTACACATACTTTTGGAAGAGGCTGCCTGTAGGTGCTTTGATTTGGCTCGCATCAATTTGGCTCATTTGAGCCCAAATTGTGCAACCCACCTCAAATCACCTAAAAACAAGATTTAAACACCAAAATCATTGTCTCCACACTTCCTTTCTTGTACTGATCCAGCAAAAGCTATAAAATCTTCCACACAAGTGCAATCTTGAAGGTCACATTCAAAATCACAATTTTTCATCCAAGTTTTGAAAGTTTGACTTTCAGCCGCACCCTGCCTCACATACACATGCAATATCAAAAAATTCAAAACCATGTGCATTCTTTGTGACCAGGTCCCAATACAATCAACAAACATTTTGATACAAAAACCCCAAAATATCAAATTCTTAAATTCTGCCACCTGAAAACCACTGAAAATGTTTGTCACTGAAACTAACACCCACTTGACTTGAAAGCCCCCACATGGATTTTTTTTGATAATGTGTGGTGCCATTCATAAGCCACCACTCACTTTCAAGATACAGCCCAAAACAAAACTCAAAATGCAAATTTTCAAATTTACCAATTTGAACTTTTTGTGTTGAAAATCCCAAAATATTTTGTTCTGTCCTTTTGAGACCATTGGCATCATTTAGGACCCAGAACACAACGTTGGACAATTGAACTGTATGTTTGTACGAAAAACCTGACCACCAGCTCTTGCACAAGATATTTGAATGCCCTGCCTACAGGAGATTTTTGGGTTGCATATTCATTTTGAACAACCCAAATACAAGGCAGTTCTCAAGTGGAATGATTTCTCTTTCATAAGTCATGATTTTTGCTGTCAACAACAATTTTGTTGCATTGCAGTTGTCAACAAGGAACAGAAGAACAATATGTTGTGCAACAAAGTTTTCAAAATTGTAAGACAGCAGTTGAAAAGTGTGTTCAAAAGTATACTTTTCTGGTAGATTAACCATCTCAATGCTGGCATTTTATTACAATTATTCAGTCTTTATCATCTGTGAAAATGCTCTGCTCAAGTCAGGCATTCATGCTCATAAAGTTTTCAACAAAAATGTAAGGAAATGTGCAGAAGAATGATGACAAAATATATTTTTTAAAAGTCACAACAGAGTCAAAGTCTCAAACTTGTTGACCTTATTAACCTTGTTACAGGATCAAAGGATCAAGTTCTGATAGTTGTCCAGTGATCATGGTGATCATCAAGGAGGTGGTGATGATGTGCGAAGGAGTTAGAAAATTGCACTGATCCAACTGTGAGTTGAGGAAAAGAAATCACTTTATAGGAGAACTGCCTTATATATATATATATTTATGCAGCCATTCAAATAACCACAAATGTTCCATTGCATTGACCAAAGTTTCATTGTCGGAGATGGAGGTGATTTCAGGATGCCATTGGGGACGACCACTCTTTGACTCCAAAGGAGCCGCCCCCTGAGACCATGACAAAATTTTTAAAACTCACCCAGCGTACTTCTGTCAGCATGTGGACCTTTCCCATGCACACAAACAGATCTCTATCACCGCTGGTATCGCTTGTGCCACCCACAGAAACACAGTGGGTGCCTCTGTGGATCTTTCCATTGGTCATCGCTTGAAATGACATGTTATCAATTGACACAGTCTGCTTTCGGTTTCAATCTCTTTGATTGAAAACAAACATTTCGTTGCAAAATCCCTCTGTTCATTTGGCACGTGTGAAAGTTGCTTCGTGAGATTCTTGTATCCGGGCTTCACAGACTGTAAATATTGGCCTCACTCTCTAAAACTAACAGAGTCCCTTCCTCAGGATCGAAGCAAAGTGAGGACGAACTGCTTTCCTGGATCCACCACATTTGGTGGCAACTCGACATCCTGCTGAACACAGAGCAGGACCCTGCGCAACAATCAAACTTCAGTTCGTTCATCGTCATTCGGAAGAGCACAAGTGCATGTACAAACAACATGTTTTGAAGCCACAAATTATGTTGCATACCACAACAAGGCACAACAACCTGCACTGACAAAGGGTACTCGGAATTGATTGCACGATTTCAACTCATGCTTTTGGGGCGACTCTTTTTGTTGTGCAACCAGCAAGTGAACATTCGGAGCACAGTGTTCACTTGAGACACAAATGTGCCAGTGCCATGAACCAAAAGCGCAGTATCTGCCAAGTATTCAGCGTAACTGACCGGACTTGTACAGAGACACACCCCTCACGTGCTGTCTCGATCTGGCGGCGAATTGCTCATTGGTTGCTTGACACGAGCACGCACTATCTTGGACACCAGAGATCGGGTAAACGTCACACATTTTCCTGTTGTTGAACCTCAGCTCGCAATGTGTATCTTACTCACATGACTCTTGCACTGCAAAAGAAACTCATTGATCTCAATTGTGATTCTCAAATCAATAATTGCTCCTTTTTGTTGTCGTTATGGCATTGTTTTGGACTCATACACATTGTTTTGGACTCATACACAGCATGAGACTGCGTAAATTATACCCGAAGAGAACCAGATGAGAGAAGGCAACACACTTACGTTCCCCATGTACGCGAATTGGTGACATGCAATCGCCAACCTGAAACATGGCAAATGATGACTACCAAACTCTGTATCACGATCCCGACTTCAACACGTGTGTGCAGGCAAGTACAGAGTTCGCTGAAACCATCCTCGAGATGTTGGACCTGCGGGACAAAACCCTCCAAACCCTCGAGTTGCGAAAAGACAATATTCAAAAGATGAAAGGTACCAGAGACACAGCATTCCTGTTTGGAATCATTGCTTTAAGTGTCGCTGGGTTTCTGTTTGTTTTCACCGCACTTGATGTTTTCATGTACGATGGCAAGGACGAAATTACGTACATGTACTCTCTGGGAAGTCTCTTGTTTCTGTGTTTTGTTCTGGCACTCACCAGTCTTGGCATTATGGCTGGAATTGACAAAAAACGCATTCCAAAGCAGCTTCAAGGTGCTCAGAAAGCAGTGACAGATGACCGGGAAAAGATCAATGATACCAGGAGAATGCAGGATGAACTGAACACTGCATTGAGTAACCTGGAGAAACATTACCCTGACATTCCACAAGAAACGATTTGGGAACTCATGTGTGTCCAAAACAGCTGTACCTTCAAGTTTGAGGTGATACACACAGACCTTGATCAATTAAATTCCTCTTCATTGGAGTGTCCAGAAGATCTTCCAAACATCATCACAGAACTCAGGCAACAGCAAGATCAACTTTTAAATTTGCGAGACCAAGAGAATAGGGTAAGTCAAAATTTCGACAATGTTACTCCCGCTATATTGAAATGAGACCTTTCACCAGGAAAAATGTTTTTGTGACAAAAGAACTGCCCAAGAACAGATGGAAGAATTGGTCAGAGGAATCTCAACTTTTCAAGGGGCGACCTGATGTTCTTTCCACAAGGAAACAGTCACAAAAGGGAACAGAGCAAAACAGGAAACAAATTTCATTTGTAAGAAATGAAAGAAAGTGGTTTCCTTGTGGTCGGACTGCACCTGCTGCTGGTTTGTTTGCATGTTTACCAAGAAGCTAAAGCAAAGAAATTTTGTCTTCTTTCAATCAGGAAAGCCAAACCAATGAGACAACTTTCAACGTCGACGATCAGTGTGAAGCAGAACAGAATGAGGTTTCTCAGGCATCAGCGGTGGTAAGTTGTTTGTTTTCGGACTCATTTTGTGTGTTCGATTGAACAGTTATCCCAAAACTGATTTGAAGCAGTCACATTTTATGAGGTTGGCCTGAACCACATTTCACAAGATTTAAATGGGCACTGTTCAGTTTGCTCAATTGATTCAAAGCCCCAGAAATTTAACCTGAAAATTACTTTCAAAATTTTGGTGCACACTCTGGTGGTCAGGATGAACCACACAAATGTGTGGTTCAGTGGTTTATTTGTTGTGTTTTGGGTGCCAAATGCACAAGGTCTCAAAATAGGTCCACCGACCTCGCGGTGATTTGAACAAATTCGAACGTGCGAGCAATAACTGGGGTAGTGAGTGCACATGTGATGTGGGTCAGGTGAGCTCAGGTGACCTGACCCGAAATGAGACATTGCAGAGCATAGGACAGTGCGGAAATGTATTCAGGTCTTGGAGTTTTCTGTTTGAGTCATGTTCCAGTTTTGCTTCAATTTGTCCTCACAGAAGCAGGACAGCCGAGCAGAAACGATAGCCTCTGGTGTCACAGAGCAAACTCAAGAAGACGACGACATTGTCAGTCAAACACCAAATCTGGTCAGCACAACACTTCTTCCAGACTTTGTGCTTTCCAGCTGTGAGTTTTGTTTACGTCATATCCAGGAACCTCATGATTCCCATGATTGGCACTTATTTTCTGTTGCAGGAAAACCAATCAGATTTGCCAACGTCCACGGTCATAGATCAACATCAACAAACACTGGGTCTGGTCAGTACTCCACACATGTGTCTTGTGCAAAAGCTTTTGAAGCTCCCCAAAGAGTTGCTTGTTCTCTTTTCCCAGTGGGAATTGTTTCGTGGCAAATCTCACTGTTTTAGGTTTTATGTGTTCAGGAAAGCGAGGCAGATCTCCCGAGCTGCAGTGTCATCGACCAACGTGAACAACCCGAGAATGAGATCCCTCAAACACAGAACCCCATCACCGTTCAGCGCCCAGAATCCCACGTGAGTTGACTGTGATTGGTAGAATTCAACCATTGAATGAGGGCAGTCACACACGCAAAACAGTGTTTCAAGTTTCACAAATTGTTCATGGCAGAAATATTCTGATCACCGCTTCTTTCCAGAAACAACGAAATTGAAATGAAATGTGTGCTCTTTTCACCAAGCAGCATGTCTTTCAGATATATTTGACCTTTGGTCACATTCTTGACGTGGCTGACTATCTGAATGATGAGCTCCAAGTCAGGAGACTGGCGCATCACCTCGACATCCCTTCACACAAGGTGGATGGATTCATCCACGACAAGAAGACAACAGCCCAGGCAGGATTTGAAGTTCTCAAATTGTTCCAAAGGGAGCAAACCAGCCAAGAAGAAGCATTCCAGAAGCTATGTTCTGCACTTATCAAGATTGGACTGAAGGATGTGGCCCGCAAACTGCTTGACAACCAGTGATTCAAATGGGTGCAAGACTGCATGTGTGTGGTTTGTGGCATCTTCAGAGTATCTCATGTGAAAATTCACAAAATGGCACAGACATTTGAAACTGTTTTGTGCTTTTGCTTGCTGGTCAACTTGTGGAACATCCCACAAGCAATGTTGATATTGTACATAGGCAACAACTTTGTATCTATTCTGATGTGTAACTTCACATTCAATCCCATGATTTTGTGTTTGAATTCACTCACCAAGGAAATGGTTTTGCTGATTTTCCTGCAATCTGCTCACCACAAGTAGTCAAGCACATCACTCAGAGAACACAAAAACAAAGGCAGTTGTTCTTTTCACCACAACAGGAAGCGCCAAACCAATTACACAGAACATGTGTGTATTTTTTGAGCTGCTGGACACAGAAACACAGGTTTCCCTTTCGAATTTCAAGACTTGTGTGGGATTTTCAATGCAAAGCCTCTTCTTTGGCACTGGGTTCGGAATGGAAGCAAAATGGGTTTCTCATGCCCCAACGCTGCACTTTCAGCCCTTGTCGAGGCACTTGTCAAAGCAACACAAGACCCACCAAGAGAAAGCCTGTCCTGCAAAAGAAGACTCACAACTCCCTCACCCTGCAAGCGTACCTCTGCGTCACTCCGTCAAATCCACCACAGACCCAGTGAAAAATCTGTTAGACTCTACAAAGGTAAAGTTTAGCGAAATGCCTTGTTCAGGGCGAATGCTGCTTTGTAAATAAAAACGTCAGGCGGTATACCTCAAAGGAGTGCACAGAGTAGGACCGTGAGTTCTGACTGGCAACTCTCCGGCAATCTGCTTGAAATCCCAAAACCAACACAACCGAAACGGACCAGCTTGAACCTAAGCAGGAAGATAGAACAACAGACAAACTCGCTTGACTGAACTGCGATGTGACGAAGAGTGTGATCAATCGACAAACACCACAGTCTTAGTTTTTGTCTGTCAATGGATAATTTTGTAAATGAAATAATCACACATAAACGAAACCCCCACAACAAGAGCGAACGAAGCAGCAAACGCAAATGAACGAGGCTTCAGTTTGAGGGACTCTCTATCCCCCACTGAGTGGCAAACTGACGCGTGAAATGCACAGATCCATCTTCCCCACCACAGATTCATCCAGTACAGGGTTCAATGGTTGGGAAAAGAATACTTTGGTAGTAGTCAGAGAGTTGCGTGAAAACTGCTGTTCCGAGAAAGGACCGCATTGCGTGGACCAGATGTTGGAGGCATCCTGATGTTGGGTACACCTTCATGTTGGAGGAAACAAGGCGTACCCTGATGCAAAGCACACGCAGAGAAAGGACACACCCAGAAAAATAGCATACCCTCAGCCACTGGGTGAATTTGGCACGTTTTCTCCCGAGTAAACGTTTGACGCTCGTGGGTGTGCACTTTGCACTGTTCACGCAGCACGATCTGAATTCTGAAGCCAAACCTCCCTATTCCTGGTTCATTTTAATAAGTCTTAATTGGGCCGTAAATTATTTGCCGTCCGCGTTGATGCAGTGTGTGAAATTGATGTCTGTGGGTGGGCCGATATTTAAAGGCGACACTTGGAGTGGCAAGATTTGTTTATTTCTGATGCATTGAAATGGCTGTGAATTTTCCTCCTCTCGTGCTTCAACGTTTTGTGCTCATCAGAATGAGGCCAATGAACTTGGATCACGCAAGCGTTCCCCCACAAATAACTAATTTGCGTGCTTTAAGTCCGATTGCGGAAGTCGTGTTCCGAGGAAGTCTCTCTCCCCTTGACCGGAACACGAAGGGTGACATTTGTTCTCGTTGCAACAATCAACAGATGGACAGGATGTTGCACGTCTTTCACTGAGAGATTCAGGCCAATCCACAGCTGACAGGCCGGAGCAATCCGTGTGGGAGTCAGTCTTGTGGCCCAGGGAACCCAGGAAATCACTGAGCAAGACCAGCTCCCTTGTGGTGGTCGCTCTCAAACTCCAGACATCTGTTTCAAAATTCATCAAATTATTAATCAGTTTACCAACACCAAAGGCACCGACGTGGTGGTATCCCCTGGACCCACCCCAGGTAGCTGCATGCCCAGAGCTTTGAGGGCTGACGAGTTATTGAATACACTGGGCGTCGGCTCATATTTCACACGTGCGCCAAAGATCCACACTCTGCGGATACGTGCAATCTACACTCCAGTTCAATGCCTGTGTTGTCACTGGGTGCGGTGAGTGCGTGTGTGTGCGTGTGTGTGCTTGTGTGTTTCAGCACCAGATAAGCACCGACTCTCTCCTTTCTCCGAGTGTCCCGGAATGAGGATTTATGGGGACAGCTCAACATTGCTTTTCCCCAGGCTCCACTCATCCGTGTCGTGGGAATTCCGAAACGACATCAGCACTTTAGGTAATTAGCAGAATACAAATGCGTGCGGCTGCAAATTGAGATATTCCTTTTGGGTACAGAGGGACACAGGGCATGGCGTATCCATTGCAACGCAAGGCTCCCAGAAATCCTCATCTGCAAAAGATTCAGCTCCTCCAAATGCCCTGACCAGCACCCAACACAAAATTTTACTTATTCCCTAACACAGGCTTATGATGCACTTCAACAGCCTTTTGCTTTCCACCGTGCCAAGAGAGTTTTTGATGTTGAGGCAGAATTTTTTCACCGCAAACACACTGGAGGTCTCTAAAATCCTTCTTGCCCTCTCACTCCAGCTCTGGATCCACGGTAGCCCCCCTCCCTATACTGCACAAAGACTGACACTTGAATAACTCTAATCCATCAAGTCCACGGTGGACCCAGTCCGGAGATACACGATAGGAAGCTGCTCCCGCTCAGCGCGCGTCTCATCTCGTTGAGACCCGAGAGTTGACGCGAGAACCCTCGAGACCTCGTGGAGACGCGGGGTATGAATACAGATGAGGGAACCCTGCCTCCCGCCAGAATGTCAGGGTTCATTGATGCATTTGCGTGCATAAAACGTGTTTTTTCTGAAATAAGGTTGATCAAACAAAACACTTTGGCACCAGGCTGCCAGCGGAAGTAGGATTTGGTTTGAGGGAGGGCGAGTTGGGAGGGGTCTGGATCCCAAGAGCGAAGGACAACGGTTTGCCGGGTGTGGGGAATGCTTTCATTTTGCGCACGTTTCTCTGTTCAATGGAGAACTTATTGCAGGTACTTTGGCAGACCATCTGGATGCATATGCGGAGCGCAGTCCGTGGCAGACAGACATACAGACAGACAGACAGACAGACAGACAGACAGACACAGACAGACAGACAGACAGACAGACAGAGCGTGTTTTCTCCAACACACTTGAAAAGAACCGAAATGTCTGAGCCCTCGTCATCGCTGGAGCCTTTGCGGAAATGAAGGTTTTTCATCACGCAATTCAAACTTGAATGGACTTGCTCTCTGGAGTTTGCATCGGAATTGACTGTGGGTGGAGCTGGCAGAAAGTTGGACATGAGACTCTCAAAATAGAATCACCGCTTTGTCATCCCGGAAACACGTGTCGAGGGTCACATCGTCAGAGACTCGGGGTAACAAAGGCAGATGAATGGGACTGACCTCGGGCCGGATTCACGCACAATGGGTCGGATCCTCAGTGCTTCACTGTGCGGGGAATAGGGAGATTTAGCTATCGCTCCTCGCCATGTGACAACGTGATCTATTTTTAGACTGGTGCCAGGAACACTTCCTGATTTGTGGGTCCAAACTAGAGAGGGATGGGGAATACAAAGGGGCTGACCACACCCTGCCACTGGCACTACGCCAACAGGCACCAGAGTGCCCGCTGCGTCACGTGTCCCAAGGGCGCACCCATTGTGAACAGCCCTTCCCTCGGGATTTATATGTGTCAGAAGGTAATTTCCTGTTGCGATTATCTTTCCAAATTCCATAAACTGCAATTTTCTGGTTGTCAGTCGGTGCATTAGATCCCGTGACTCACGGCTGTGCGACACGCGCGTCAGGAATCTATCGGAATGAAGCTTACAATGGAGCTGGGAGAAGCTTCGCAAGTTGCTCCGTGATCAGTACAGTGCAGTTGACGAACGTGTTCTGTCTCCTGCAAACGAGCCACAAGACCAGACCCCTGACCCCGAATGAAAACCCGCTAGATTTATATCCAAGGTTTCTCTTGTTGGACTTTTTGCGAAGGTTGAGCCCTTGACCACAATGGGATCGATCGTTTGTAGAGAAAGAAGAGAAACTTCTCAGGTGTCAAAGCACAACAGGATTAATTGCACTGGCATTTGTTGAAGATTTATTATGTGCAGCGTCGAACGTAAAATGTTTCCAATTTACAAAATTGCACAAGAAAATTCGTCATTGTCAAGATTCAAAAGTGACTTGCACACGCGACGCATCTCGCTCCTGTGCACATTTTAGTTTGGGCCCAACCGGGTGGACCATGAGGGTCCTGGCCATTTCTAAACCACCGACAGATCCAGAATTTCAACATTTGACGCTGGAATTGGGGTCCATCTCTGGTGTTTGGCCACGCGCTCTGACCACACCCCGATCCGGCGCCGAACAACGATTTGCAAGTCGCACCAAATTCCGGCACGGCTTCGGTAGAGACAAGTCGGGAAGTCGCAGTCATCCAGAAGAATTTATGTGGTGAAATTTGCGCCGTCCACCGAACGTCACGACAGAAATAGAGGAATGATAAAGTGAGTCACAACCGCCTCAACAAAAGACTCCACACGAGTACAAAATGGATCCTATTTCGGGAGTATCCTTCCCCCATCAATGTATTTCCTTCCTGGCGGAAAGGTGGATTGGTTTTGAAGTTTGGGCTTTGGGTCAGACAAAAGAGATGTTGATTTATTATCTCAATTGTTGTGTCCACTGTCGCGGTAAATCTTGACGCAACTCAATGACGTCCTGGAACAATGAGCCTTGAACACACTCGTGAGAGCCACACCCTCAGAGCGCCAGACCTGTAGCCCTGCAGGCATCATAATGAGGCTGGGAACAACACTCCCAGCGACGCAGCAACCAGCATCCTGCTGCCCCGTCGTGCTGTGGCCTCGCCCCATTGGGTTTGTATGGCGGTTGCTATTATGTTACCCCAACTACTCCTGGAGCGGTTGGGGCCACCCAAGTGCAGGCCAATGCTGACCCAATGGGTCAACGCCACAACACGACGGGGCAGCACGACGCAACATTCAGTGTGTCCGCACCTCACTGCTGAAGAGGAGCATCTGCCACGGTCTCTTCGCTTCCTCTCAAAATCGCGAAACTTCGTAGACCACGCCCTTTTACACCAAGGTCACTCAAGGCCGTGCGTTCAGTACCAGAGGCACACACAGGGATTGGATAATTGCTGTTTGGCGCTGTTGAATCCTGTCAGCAGAAACAACAGACAGCTCATCGCGAGACAGGTGCGTCTATATACTGTCTGTCTGCGAAGCCACTCAGTCGACAGCGACGACACCTCATAGACCATGGATGTCACCCACCAGACCCACCAGTGTTGAATCGATGGAAGGGGGGAATGGACGCCTTGATCAACAGGTTGACTCAAGATGCACAAATGAGGAAAATACGGGGTCAGAGAAGCCTCAGATATTCACAACTGTGGATAGGAAGACCAGCTCATCATTGGGCTCCTTTTTCTTCCCATGGCCTGTGTCCTCGCAGTGTTCCACGTCGCGCTGTATCACACAGAACCTGGACCTGCACAGGGATCGCTCAATCCTCACCCTCCCCCACCCGGGGACCTCTTCTTGTTTGAATGAGCAACGACACAAAGCAAGCCGCGTCCGTGACTTGGGATAGAATTCGACATGTTCCAGTTGAGTGGGTTCTGGTTGAGCTGAACGAGGCGCAAATTTCAAAGTGTCTGCTGATCCATTTGCCTCAATAATTCATTGTCAGCCCAACAGGATATGTCCCGTTCCTGCTCCTGAAGGCGCGATGGATCGACCGACCTCAGGGAGACCGCTCCATTGTCCACAGACGTCTCCGAGACTCAGGCTGCGTTCACATTGGGCGCGCGTTGCTCCCCTAGAGGGCGCTGAGTGCACTGCGTCACACTGTAGGCGTCGTGCGTCGTGCGTCGTGCGTTGTGCGTCGTACTCGTCAAGGGAAAGTCAACCGCGGGAGACAAGCTCACAGCGCGTGATGCATTCAATGGCGAAGTCAAGTGATTTCGCCCCTGGGTTGGACACACAGGTCAAGTCAACCTTTTGTGCCAGCCGCACACACAAATGGAACGCGCCCAGTGTGAAACAGACCAGCGCCAAATATCGCCCAACGACAAGGGCGCAACGTCTGCGTGAACGCCTGCAGTAGGCACCCGGCGATTCACCCCTGGGAGTGAACCCCATTTCCTCAAACGAAGCAGACGCGGAATCCATCAAGACAAAGTGATTGGAAATTCATCATTCATGAGGCGAAGACAGAACCCATTTCTGAGCAGAACTTTTATTCGCGTCTTGGTATGAAGCGCTTTGAACAAAGTTGAAGGGCACAACATGAGGACAAGTCTGAACAAGTACACTTGGAGTCGGTGACAAGATGAATCGTTGTGTCTCTGAAACGGAAATTGCAAAGGAAGCAGACGGAAGGAAGCTCGTCCGGAACATGCCCTGAAATATTCAGTTCAAACGAGTTCAGCGTTTGTACCAAAGTTGGTCTCAGAGAAACTTCCATTTCCTTGAGTGGTTGACGTTGGGACTTCCCCCTCCCCCAGAGCGAACAAATTCTGGCCAACGGTTGAGCCTACAGGTTGTAGCATGCGTGTTATTGAATGGACATAGTTTGGTTCCGTTTGGCACCCTCCACAGGGTTTTATGCTGGTTCGTATCTCAGAAGTGCAAGTTCTGACTTTGATGCAAATTCGATGCAAGCTGTATCATATCAACAAAAAGAACAGATGGAAAACGGAACAAGTCCGTACGTCGGAACATGAAAAGCATTCAATGTGAACAGAGCCAGGGTTGGGCGTGAGGAGTTTGAGTGCATGGGTGTGATCCTTTGAGTTTGAGTTTGCATGTGTGCATAGATCTGCTCCTTTGAAATCACAGTTGACGACGGGTGCGTGTGGCAAATTAGAACGACAACAGAAATTGTCATGCAAAACAAAAAATGGGACAAATTTTGTGAGAATTTTCCAACAGTTTCGGGTGTCTCGGCAAGAGCTGACCATCATTTTGTGTTTTTTTCGCTTGACGCCCACTGTGGTACAGGACGCATCGTTTGCTGCGTTCCCTGCACGAGTCCAATGGCGCTGTGTCGTTGCATGCGACGTAGTGCGTGTCGCACCCAGGAGCAAGTAGACAGGAACTTGACGTAGGGAGCTACACGTGTGTAGCTGAGGGTGAGAAGCTCGCCCTGCTGCTCAACGTGTAGCTCGTCCTCGTGCTCAGCGACATCTTCGACGCGGAGTCCCGGGTCGAGTCGAAGCGGTTCCAGCGAGAGGAGGGGCTCGGGCGGCGGCCAACGCACCGCAGCAGCCACCGCTGCATCGTCTTGCGGAAGTACGCGTTCACCACGCAGTAGAGCGTGAAGTTCGATGAGGAGTTGAGCGCCTGGAGCAGGTTACTCGCGAACACAGCGAACCGGAAGTTGCCATGGCTCGTGTCCGATTTTTCAACCTCGAGGTCAATGAGGAGCTGGATGACCTCAGAGGGGCACACGCAGATGAAGAACATAAGTACAATGGCTATCAAAGTGTAAGTGATTCTGCGTTGGTTTTTCTCGGCTTGTTTTACGGATCTGTTGGTTTTGGGTTGAGAGATGGTGGTGCCATCTGGGCTCAGAGTCTGTGTCGTCAGGTCCGTCTTCAGGCTGTGTTTTCTGATCTTCTTAGAGCTCCGCAGCGAGAATATCAGCTTGATGTTGCAGTACCCAAGAATACCTACCGGGATAAAGAACCCCAGGGTAGCCCACAGGTAGGTGAAGGAAAGCTTCAGTTTCCTGTTCTCCCGGAAGGGACCCATATCATCCAGCACATACATGGGTCCCGACGGACACTCCAGCGTGTGATACTTCCACTGAAAAGCCATTGGAATCTTGAAGAGAATCCAGAACACCAGACACAGCACTATCGCCCCCACTGTGTGTCCACACCGCATGTACTGCCTTGCCTTGATGGGCTGACTCACAACGAAGTACCTGGACGCAGCCATGATGACCGTGAACCAGGTGGAGGTCTTGATGAGTATGTTCTGAACGCAGTTCCCGTAGAGTGTGTAGTAGAATGTGAAGTCTCGGGTGAGGTACACGAGGCGGGTCCCTGGGAGGTAGGACCCGGAGAGGGTGACGGCGCAGAAGAGGAGGTCCGATACCGCCAGCGCCATCATGCCGACCAGCGCGCCTTTCTCCATCGTGTCCACGCCTGCAAGAAAGACAATATGGAGTTTAGGAAGACGTCCGGATTGCGTAACGTAGCCAGTGCAACTCAAAAGGACAATGGGACAACTCAAAAGAAGTGTCTGACAAGAACTGACGCCAAATGTGCATTGTCTCTTTTCCATACAACAAGTCAATATTCGTGTTTTTGTCTGCAGATTCTTGCATCATCTGCCTGTTGTTGGTGTGTTGATTGGACAATTTTAACACAGCTGCCTGAATCCTAACAGATCAGGCTGCAGTTGGTGGAGCAGTGGCAGCTGAAGCAAACACACGGAAACGAGACGAACACACCTACATGACGTCATGAGCCTTGACTTTCAAACAACGCACCAGAGCCTCCCAACCCCAAACTTGCCAAATTTGGTATTTGTCCATTTCAGAGTTTTCTCAGTCAAGTGCCAAAAAAACAAGTCCCCTTTCAAACCTGAGTGTTCCAACCAAAAGTCTTTGACCTCATTCTGACCCCGCAAGCATCACGAACCAAAGTTTCCGTTCATGTCCCGTGTGTGCGCGAATCATCTGCAGTTGTTCTCTCAGAGATAATGGAGCCAAAACAATGGGTCATAGAATACATTCGTCTGCACGCAAAATCCTGAACCGGCTGCAGAAGCGGGCTGGAGAGATTTCATGTCAATCTTCCCCGCGAGTACAATTGTCAGCAATTACCATGTTCAAAATTGCGTTGGGCTCACTGCCTGATTCCGCTCGTGCTGAGATATTGTCCTTGCGAGACCTGGCACCAAAACCAGGGAAAAATTTGCAGGGACAAAATTGCGTTTTCCTTTTTCTGCTTTGGAGGCGGAGACGTGATGAACAGTTTTGGAATGCAAAGGTCACAGTGCCCCAGACCACTCCACCCCCGCAGAACATGAGAGGTGAGGCCTCTTCACTTCACACAGGAACCTGATGTTGTGATGGTCCCCGCCAGTCGCGGTGGGGGGCGCTGAGCGCGTTAATTGATCAATTGCACTTGACGGATTGAGCGTTTGGCTGGTTCATGAAAGTGACGGGACGTCCATCCAAGTCCCGTCACGTTCGCGATGAAGCCGTCAAGTCAACACGTGCAGCGTGGATCCAGAACCGGATTCACAGGGGTGGATCTAGAGCAGGGAACCAGAAGCAGAGACAGACAGACAGACAGACAGACAGACAGACAGACAGGGCACATACACACTCACACACACACACACACACACACACACACACACACACACACAGATCAAACCAGAATCCAGAGAGCGGGGCCTCCATGCAGCAATCTTGGGAGTTAAGTTCAGAACAAGAGACTGATCCAGGAGACAAGCTTTCAGGGCAGAAATCTTCTTGTGGAAGAGGAGCAACAAACACAGCAAGACAGGAAGCAAAGCGCACTCAGCACCCTGTTACATTCTCGGCACCAACTGCAATGTAGGCAGACCAAAAATACTTCATAATTGTTCACAAGGAAAGGCCCAATTAAATTCATCAAGTGAATCTGAAACTTCGCAACTCTCCCAACTCTCTTCATCTTGTCTCCATCTTGTCTCAAACGCGCCAAGGAGATTCTCCCTTCGGGTTGATCCAGTTTCCGCTGACAGTGGGAAGTCTCGGTGTGACACCTGTCAACCGCAGGATAATCCGTTTGTCTCAATTTTCCCGGGGTTTCTTGACACACGCGAGTGAGGAGAAGGATGATCCCACTGAGGAGGGTCCAGATGAGGGCCCAGATGAGGGTTCAGATGAGGGTCCAGATGAGGGTCCAGAGGAGGGTCCATCGTCACAGAGCTGCCCTCCGGCCTCAGGGGGTTCCAATTTCATCCACAAGTAAACAACCATCAAAGTTTTCTTTGCCAATGGCACAACTTTTGGGGAACGTTGATAAGGTTTTGCCCGTGTCAGAGGTGACCGTGATGAGAGCCCTGGATCTGCACTTTGACCCGCGGCCTGCCCATTCGCCTGACGTTGCAGGGCCACTTGCATTTTCAGACAGAACAAGCCGTGAATCCGACTCCGAATTTTAGGAATCTCCTCAAGTTCCCTCCACATCAGTCATCGTTAGATGTCTGCGTCAGGGTCGGTCCCCAGTGGACCAGGGAGCTGGGGAGTGCAGGAATAGTGTCTGCCTCCGTGGAATTTTTCTTAACCGTCTCGTCTTCACCTCCAAACTAACAGCCACTCGCAAAAAATGTGCTTGTAGCACGTTGGAAGAGAGCGAAGTATGTGGGGGTTTTTTTCTTCACTTTTTCTATGCTCAGAGGCAGGCCTCTGACGGGCTCATCTTTCGTGTTTCTGTCAGTTGCCGGGCCTCCGAAGTTCCCAACTGCTACAAGTCCAATCCCTGTCCCACCAGAGAGCTGGACCCCAGGATTTAGCCTGAGCGCTGGACCCCTGGATCTTCGTGACGATGTGTTCAATGAAGATTGCTCTTTCGTGTCCAATTAAATTCCATCACGGGCGAATCACTATCACGAGAGCCTTTTGCTTGAAGTAGACGTCTGTCTTTGATCGTAAGAGGCCCCTTTGGTTTGAGATGAATCAAATTAACGTGGAATGCTCCGCACGAAACTGTGAACAGAAGGAGAACCAAGATGAATGCAGAAGCAATATTGAATCTATGGTTCGTCAACAGGAGAGGGTGAACCCTTCATGCATGAAGGTGCCTTGTTCGTACACTTGAGATGTAAATGGTGCAAAGCTAGTGGAGCGTGGTTGACATGGTTCAGTGACCAGAGTGGGCGTTGGCTCTTCCGGAACCACCCCTGACATCGTACACTACTGCGTATGATTGATATGAATGAATCTCCACGAAGAAGACCCTGAGAGGTCAAGTGGAATTTGTTTTCTACTCGTACCAGTGTTGACGTTTTGCCGACGCCCTTCAGGAGTACGATACAAAATTTCATGACCCCCTATCACATTATTTTTTCAAGGGAGAGATTGCCCTGCGTTTGATGGTGGACCCAGCGGCCTTTGAGGCAACATATTCTCCTGGACGGGTGACTTGCCCATGAATATGCCAAGAGAAACCCGGTCCCCAACTGGCTGCGCCTTGGACACGTCTGGTTCAATTTGCTCTTTCCTGAATGCTACCGACTTTGGATGTTCGGGAGGTGGTGAGGCCTGCTTTACACAGCAAGCGCCAAAATATTCCACCCCTGGATGCGTCATCAGGTCCGCTTTGGGTTGGCATTGGATGAACCAAGCGCAGTACGAGGATGTATCCTGAGACTCAGCATGTTCATGCGTCTCCGCAAAGGACAATGGACTCTGCTCGTCAGCTCTTGTCTCAGGTCAATCAACAGTGTCAATTTGCGCGCCTGTGAACATGCTGATTCTCAGAATATTTGGATACATCCTCGTATGTCGGGCAAAGGGCGCCATGGAGCACAACGCGGTTTCACTCGTTCAATGCAGTATCGCCTGTTTCATTGCACCAACAGGAACGCAGCGGTGCGTGGCGCGTCCAGTGTGAACGTCGGCCGCTGGATGCAGGGGATGTTGGTGAGACTGACCAGACGCTGTGCCTCGGAACCTGTACGCACAATGGATAGACTCTCCTGGCTAAGGAGACCCTAATGGACCCAAACTGGATCAAGTCGCGCAGGAAAGCGGACTCTTGATTGGAAATGAATGGAGAGCGTCGTCGCGAAGACCTTATGGAAAGGTGTCAGTCACTGTGCGCACAGGACCTGAAAAAGACCCAATATTCGTGCGCCTGCTTCGTCGGGTACTTGTGTACCCGCTGCAGCACCGTCCTTTCAGCGTTGCAGAGGAAACACAGGGTACGGTGAACTCTTCTCGCAAAAAGATCGCTTGAAGTCTATGTTCGTGAACACATTGGAAAGAACTGATGGAGTTGGCAGACACTTTTCAGCCGACAGCTTTGAAGGGGGCACCTCCTGCTCTTGACCGCAGGGTACAGCAGCTCACTTAATGTTTCGCTGGGGAGGCAGAAGCTCGAAGCATGCTGCTCCAATTGTGGCGTCAAAACGCTGCGAGGATGGCGCTTGTATCATCCATGGTTTAACGACATTGCTGTACCACCTCCTTATTCCCTACCAACCCATCGCAAATTGGTATCTGTCCGACAAAGCGAGTGAGAATTAGTGAGGCTAATTTAAGACGCTGAGCCTCTTTTCTGTGCCATTACCGACTGGTGCAGGAAGGACCATCACTGTGAACCACATGGCGGGTCCAATTCAATTGGGTCTTTTGTGGAGGAAATTGGTACAGAGTAGTGTATTGATTGCACATCATTTAGGGAGTGAAATTTTTGGAACTTTGGCTCTTCGATACCCGCCCTCCGCCCAATAGGATCCCGCAACTTGAAAAGGCAACATTGAACATGAAAAGTGCAGGCTACGCTTGTGTCGATTGGAGAAATATTCTTCTCTTTTTTTGAGATTCCAAAAGAGCCGGGGAATAATTGTGCATTTTTTGCCTTCACTTGCTGCAATGAAGACTGTGTCAATTTGAATGACATCTCGAGAGAATTGCTGATTTTTACAGCTTGAGCCAAACCCAGAAAAGCGAAGATCTATTTGGATAAGAAGAAACCCCAAAAAGGCAGCACGAGGATTTTTTTGAAGTCAGAGCAAAATCCAAGTTGTTTTCTTGTGCCTTTTCGTTGCTTATAATGAGGTGAGAAAGGCTCAAATTCTAGACACGCGAGTCGGCGCCAAACAGACGTTTTTGTCGGATGATACGGAAGTCAACACTGAGCCTGTCAATTCTACCGGAGCATCTGTAACACAATCCCCCTGATTGCAGAACTGATGTCCAAATCCGACGTAAGAAAAAACTGGAGAGAATTTGAAATGGCTGATAAAAAATACATTTGATGAGGAAAAACTTTTCTCCTGGCTTCTCGAAGCGACTGGAATTTCAGACAAGTTCCATGGAGTCTGCACCCACGGGCTCACGCCCTCAGACGGCGGTGAATTTCTCAACTGGGGATTGGCGCGTGTTCTTGAGTAGAAGCCTTGTCCCCCAAGGTCCCAGTTCTCACATGCAGGATATTTGCTGCAGAGTTTGAGTTCGCCTTCCTCGTCCCTTTACGTGTATTTGCTGAGTACGTGGAGACGGGAGATCTGGCTTGGGGTGGGGTGGGTTGTCCACTTTGATGACAGTGCAAAAATCAATGCTGACTTTGAGAATGTCTGCATGTCTCCCACAGGAGGAACAGGACAGGGACGCAACGCGTGGTGCCTTTGCGCAATTTAATTGCGCAAGCAGTTCAGCAAGGTCTTCAATAGATCTACTGGCAATGCACATCATGCATGCATTGACTCGCCCAGTCCAGCCAAAGGGCAGGGCAGCACAGGAGATGCTGAACCAGTTGATCTATGCAGAGAACAGGGCGAAGCGCGTCTGGTGTGTCCAGGCCTCAGGCCTCAAATGAATTTCCTCCGCGCAGCGTTCGAGTTGTACAGAGGGAGATGAAAAGAGCTCGGTCGGTTCAGTCCAGGTTCTCAAACGGACCCACGCGTCATGTGTTGCATCCCAAGTGGATGTCGAGGGCGGAGGCTTTCCTCAGTCAACACAGAATGGCTCCCACACACAGGCCACTGAAGTGAGTGCTGAACAAACAAGAACAGATATTAAATCATTTTCGGCCTTGACACACAAAAGTCCCTCAAAGCCAAGTCCAACGAAGCACAAGGGATAGAATTGGCTGATTGTTGTTAAAAGCAGCTTGCATTCTGGGTCAAGGCCAAGTTTAGTTGACCATCTACAGGATATTGACGAGTAACGCCCACAACTACTTCCTGAGGGACGCATTGAAGAGCTTTCAGAGGCTACTGTTGAATGTTGCAAAGATTTTATGATGATGTTGTGCACTTAACACATGTGTTGCGCCTCACTACAATTAGCCACACGACCTGGGCAACACAGCAATCTCCTGTGGGTCCGTCCTGAGAGAAAGTGCATTGGGGCCCACACACCAGCGGGGCCTTGGAGGATTCGGAGTCAGTGAGATGCGAGCTGTTCAGTGCAAAATTGATTCCACCAAAAACTGCTCTCCACTTCTTTGGGGGCAGGGGGGGAAATAAAATTCTGACGCGGAAAAGTGATACTTTGGGTGAAGACAAAGTGTCTGTGGTGCAAAATTGGGAAGAATTTTTTTCTGTGGGTCAAAGGGCCAAGAAACACCGCATGGATCCGCGAGAGACTTGTGGTATTCATTACGCGTAAAGTGGCAGGGGCTGCACCTGGACCCAACAAACTAACGTCGTTTAACTCTGTGAGTGTTGTGACACTGAATGTGGGCATCATTTGAACATTCCAATGGCGCTTAGTTTGTGGCCTGTCTGCGATTTTCGTGTCTCCCACAGCTTCTCAAATAATTGGTGACAGAATAAGAGAAATTGAGAGCTCATTCCGTAGCGCATGTTTCACAAATCCTGCGGGTACTCCATGTCCATGGGGCTCATTTTGAGTTGGTTCAACAGTGGTGCAATTGCGAGCGAGGTGTGTTCGATCTCCTGCTGGGGGCGAGGTTCACAGGTGCACCGACATCAGAGAAGCCACGCACGGAGCAGTGGATTTAGGTAATCAGCTCGAAGAAGCTTTCATGCAACAGCAACGCTGGGAATCAGTTTGTTTTTGCATGTGATTGCTCCACAAGTTTGTGGAAGTGGTATTATCTCAGGGAAGGAAACTAGCGACGATCCAGCGGATGCAAAAAAGATATATAGTCCGGGGGGGCAAACCCTCGTACGCGCCCATTTGGGGGTTGCAATGGTAGGCCGGTCACTCAGGACCGGACCCCGACCGCAACATTTCTCCGACATCGTTTTCTGGTAGGTACTAAAAAAATTTCACTCCTGGCAGGTCGGACGCTGGTCCTGAAATTGTAGGACCACACAACGACCTCGGAGTGTGGTCGTTGTCTGGTCCTGGTCGTTGTCTGGTCTTGTTACACCGAGCTGTGGCACCCTGAATCCACCCCTCAGATTGTGAGCCTTGTTTGCACAACTCGGCTGATAACAGGCGCACATTCCTGTTCTTCCTGTGTCACAGAAAAATGCAATCAGTGCACCACGTCACAGCTGCCACGTGCTCGGAAGTCCAATGTCAGGATTAATGATCACAACGCACACAGGGTGAACCCCAAAGCCTCTGGATCTCCTGGCTGTTCCGTGGATGGTACGCAGTGCTCAAGTCCCCTTCCTCTGCAGTTCCACCAACCTCTGTTGGTTTCGTGCTCTTCCCTGTGTTCCATTTGACTGCAGCCTCGAATGCTGTCGTCCACAAAACACTTTCCTCTTGAACCCATTCATCCGACGGCCTTGCGGCCCAACAATCTCCCAACCAAACGTTGTTCCACCAACCACAACCTTCCCATTTATGGTCCAGTCGGTATGTTTGTGTTTCTCTCGTTTTTGCGCTGTTTCTTCTGTGTCTCTCATCTCTTTCTGCTCCTTCGCACGCGATTCTGCAGAGAGACCCATCACAGAACAAACACGTCATTTGACGTCGCGAAAACTCCAGGCTTTTCGTGGAAAATAAGGATTGTCACGTAACAGGTAGAACAGGTGGAGCCAGGGGCAGTCTCGGAAGTTAGCTCTTCCCAAATCACGGGAGGCAGGTGTTTTGGCCAACTGGGCTGCAGGGCCTCCTGGCTCTCTGCAGATTTTTGCACTTCAATCATTGGACTTTTCTGTAGAGGTTCTACCCATGACAAGTCAGGCTCACCGAACCACAGATCCGCCAGAGACGAGTTGAGACACAAGTGGAGCAGTACGTCTGGAGAAATAGGTCAAGCCAGATCCCATGTGGGCAGATCTGGAGTGGATTGAGCAGGAAGGACGTCGGATTGACCTGGTTTGAGGACATCCAGGGAATGATGAGAGCGCACAGGTAAATCCGGGGTTTTTCAGATGGTTATTTGCTCTGGTACAGCTGTCGCAAGGCTTGCTCACCCTCTCTTGGTCTCTCATTCTCTCTCTCTCTCTCTCTCTC
>JAAUXT010018951.1_pt1 | contig 21623 bp, 19 predicted proteins | sample 7278171 | NCBI WGS metagenome assembly JAAUXT01 (sample SAMN14350112, study PRJNA611818) | marine sediment metagenome | isolation source: surface marine sediment (1.8m) | place: French Polynesia: Moorea | collected 2018-08 | reverse complement strand
GGACGAAGAGAAAATGTGGTTGAATGGTAGCCTCAGGGAAGACACACCGGAAAAGCTCTGAAACACAGTAATGTACTTGCTGGGTCTCAGTTGTGCGTTGCGGGGGGGACAGGAACACAGGAATCTGAGGTGTCTGGGGCATGACTGTCAGTTTACTGTCTGCGCAGACAGTGCTTCCGGAGACAGATACCTCCAGTATGTGGAGGATGAACAGAAAAAGACAAACCAGGGAGGCCTTCAAGGGAGAAGGAGCGAGCGCAAAGTTGTGAAAATTTGGGGCAACCCAGACCCTGCAAGAGATGTCGTCCGACTGTTCTTGAAGTACACAAGTCTTCTCCCGGTCGATGGCAAATCTGAGGCGCTCTACAAGTACCCTCTGAGTGACAAGAAATTGACTGGGAAGACATGGTATACAGATAAACCCATCAGGGTCAATAGCCTCAAAAAGATTGTCAGAAATCTGGCAAGGGAGGCTGGGCTGGTTGGTCATTTCACAAACCATTCTTTGCGTGCGATGGCCGCGACACAAATGTACAACGGAGGAGTTGATGAGCAGGTCATCAAAGAAATCACAGGTCACAAGAGTGACTCTGTTCGTGCTTACAAACACACGAATGTTGGTCTCCTGAAGAGAGCTGCATCCACCATTGTAGATGCGCAACATGACCAGAGCCTGACTGAAACTGATAAGAAATTTTTGTTGCCTTCCAAAAAGGATGCACCCACTGAACCCAGATCAACCTTGCCACCAGACTTCGACATTGACCAAGTTTCGCTGCCCAAAGTTGACCCACAAGCTGAGCATGTCGTGAGCAACTCACGAGTGCCGCTGCACTCAGGTCACTGTCCAGTCACTGATGAGACTGGCAAATGTCCGCCGATCTGTCACTTCTTGACATCTTTGGACAAGAAACATGTTGAGGGTAAAGTAAAAAAAATGTGACTGTCTCTGAAGTATCGCAAAAAGTAAGGAATGCCATTGTTGCCATGTTCAGAAAAAGTCTGCTACCGACATGTACTGCCGAAGTTACTGAGACGGATGTTGGTCTCATTTCTTGCCTGTTTTCTGTTGATCTCGATGTTGTTTTTGAGAAAAAGAAATACATGTGTAAGTGCAACCATGTCACCAGTCTCTGTTTTTTTCCAGACACCAAGCGTTCAAGAGTGCCGGTTCTCTGAACGTGCAAACATTGAGTGATGCGTGCTAGGAACAACAGCCGTGCCGGAAAATCGTTGCTCGGATGTTCGTGATGTTTTGTTTTCTCAAGAACGGATCCAAAGCAGTTCGAGTCGCATCTCGGCGCTGGCGACCCAATTAAACTGGTGATCGATGCGCGCTGCATACCTGTTGAAGTTTTACTGCTGCGCACAGATTGGGTGGAGTCGGCAGCAACGAAGGCGTCTTTTCGCTGCTCATCGTCTTCGGACTCGAACAGAATTCGTCTTTCTCGAAGAAAAAACTTTGTTGCATTTCGCCGTGTGTTTTTTTGGTTTGTTTTTGTGAGTTGTATCCAGCCCTGTCAGGGTTTCCCCACGCGAATACAGAAACATTAGCGCTTTTAATAGTCCCCGCCCTGGAGTGAGATCGCAATCATTTCATACGGCACCAGCGAGATTTACTCGTGCCCGCCGCCTTCAAGCGCACCGCTCCGACTGCTGCTCCTTTGTGCGCCCATTATGTGCACTCTCCATTTAATTTCCACGATTTATAGCTCTCTGGCGACACGTCAGGAAATTAATGCTTTTGCCTATTTTTGTGAAGAATCTGAGCAGGGGTAAATATATTCATGGAAGTATTAGGGAGGATTGTGATTAATTTTGATGAAGTAATTTGCTTAGTTGTTTGTTCCGACGTCCGCTTTTGGTTCACAATGTGATATTGATCTGCAGGATCCCAGCGGCCGGGTTCACTTTCTTGGAGGCAACCAACTCTCCCCAGAATGAATGAGAAGGGCAGAGAGAACAAACTCAGCGGTCTGCATGGAGCCTTGAACCAACTCTGTTTTGCACGCAGGAGCGAAGCCATGTTCGAGAGACGTTCCCCATGCACTTTCTTGGCAGATAGATTCTGTGCACCCTGCCAAGAACTCCATGTACGTTTGGTTGATGGTTCTTTTTGATGTGAACTTTACGAGTCGACCGGAGCCTGATTGCGTGAGGAACAGCAATAAGAGGAGCAGAACGACCCTGCTGAACCCTCCCTTCATGGCAGCTTCCCTCCTTGGCGTGAGCCACGCCCATCTGCGCAGACTCGAGTCGGAAACCTGATTGCGCTTTGCAAAGGTTCCCGCGCCTCGCAGAGACGAAGCGAATGCGACGTTGGACCCGCGGCACAAAGACCGTGAGCCGAGATTGCTATCGAGGAGGTGGATGAAAGTTTCTTTTCTTTGAAATTGTCAAACTCAGCAAGGGTGAGGAGGAGAAGACAGAGTCAGAAGTTTTGACTGAGTTGGTGACCACAAAAAGTCCGAATGTGTGTGTGTGTGTGTGTGTGTGTGTGTGTGTGTGTGTGTGCGTGTGTGCGTGTGTGCGTGCCCGTAAGCGTTTGCGTGTACGTGTGCGTGACCATCTTAATGCCTCAAAGTTTTCCACCAACGTCAAGATTGTCTGTCCATAATATGAAACAGACACGTAAATCTCTCACACAATACACAACTGGTGTTGTTCCGCGAAGGAGACATGTTTCTCACCTTCGCCAAAATAAAGTGGTGTGTGCCAAGAGACTTTTTGAAGAGACGATTGGACCAGAGCAAACGCAAGACTCCGGCCTTTTGCAGCAGCCCACGCCTTTCATTTCGAGCGCTGTGACCTTGTGATGAGCTGACTGCTGAGCCTCGTGGACCTGGCGCTGCTGCAATAACTGCGTCGGCGCCGCGACGACATCGGCTCCTTGCTGCTGTTGTTTGTGTGTCCACCAAGTGGCTCTCAGTGGCGAATGCAGAACAGTTGACGGCGAGAGAAAGTCTGACGCCGAAATAGTTGTCTCCAATGAATTGTGAAGATACAGAAGAGTCTTGTATCCATTGCCTATCCAGGGCCACAACTACAGTCAAAAACAATCTGAAACCAAACAGGACCGGATCCAGTCGGAGAACACCAGTCGGTCAGTCAGCGGGTCACGGAAGCAGCGAGAGTTCCCCGCATCTCAATTCAGGCATCAAAGGCTCCACAAATTCACATCCCAGTGACGGTTTCCTCAAAGCTGCACTTTTGTTGTTGCTGGGCAAAAACGAACGCTCCAACCAAAGAAACAATCAGGTCAATCAAGGTAGCCATTGGATCGAAACAAAAACAACCACCTCGGCTGATCATTTTGATGCAATGTGTTCCATTCCACTTTTGCAGGATTGCAACAATGTCATTTGAGTGTGCTTCAAAAGTAATTCCACAACATCCTGACAATAATTACTGCAAAGCTGGAAACAACAGATGACAAGGCCAGCGACACGGAAGAATCGCCCAGAAGCACGAAACCTGAGCGTCGTCTAATTGGACACGCGTAATGACTCCCGATTTCGTTTGCCGCGCGGGAACTCCAGACTTGGCGCCTTCTTGGGAAATGAAAATGAGTGGCGAGAAAGGCGAATTGAATTCAAATGGTCAAGAAGGCAATTTGTCGTGCAAATCTCTCAGAAAGCCGATCAGATCAGATTTCTGATCGAAACAAATCAACTCAACAGCCCATTGGGAACAATTCTTGGAAAGTTTCTTTGCAGAGGGGTCACTGCGCGTTTTGTCCCTTTCTGCGGGAGAGTGAGGATCGGAGCATGCCGTGTGGATCTTGAACGGTGTCACCTGTCTTTTTTCCCTGTCGGTTACGGAATGAAAACAAGAGGATTCACGATGATAATTGGCTTCTGAACTTTTGCCTGAGTTCAAACCAATCCAAGTTCAGCAACCAGTGAGAATGCTCAAGTTGAGTTACGAACACCTGCAGAACAAGACAAAAAGGAATGAGGCTGACATTCTGTCAAAAAGATTTTCTTTCTTCTTCAGGATCATGATTTTCCTGTTCAAGGCCACCAAAAGAACACAAAAGTAAATTTTGCAGTGAATTTTGCAAAGGACGGGTTGTTGAACGACAAAAACAAGTGGAAATTTTTGACTGTCTGATGCAAAGAAACTACATGTGACGAACATTCATGTTTTCAAGACAACATTTCAGAGTTCATAGTGCTCTTCGTTCGCCCTCAAGGACAAGTGCGGAGAACAAGAGTGCCTGGTTGACTGCTGAAAGCAATCAACAACAGAGATGCAAATCTGATCCTCTTGTTGACAAACTGCGAGAATACACGATTTTGGTTCCGCGCAAATCTGAACCACCAGCCGCAGCAGTCGACTCAGGCTCCGGCATGAGTGTGTGCGAGTCCATCGCTTTTGGTGTGAAGCGACTTGGAGGACGAGTGGATTTAGTGCCACATTTCAGAACAACGAACGACCTGACCTTGCACTGAGTGTCACTTTGACAAGAGCTCCTCTGCAGAGGCCTTTTTTCCGCTGTGGCGGAAGTCGTTGCGCACAATTTCCGCGAGAACTTGATGAGTTTTCACAAATGAAATCATGCGCCTTATTGATCCGTTGTCCACATGTCAGCAATGCGTGACATGCGACCTGCGAGAACTTCACCTTCCACAACCCTGACTTCACTTTGCAGACGCTACCTTTCAGACAATCCACCGTGCAGAAAGTTCACGTTGTTCTTCGCACCAGGAAAGTGCCCTGAACTTTGAAGCAATTTTGTACGTACATGAGAAAAGTTTCGCTTGACTCGACAGTCTTTTGCTGCGCACGTTCCTGGCTCTGGATTCATCTCTCAGTGACAGAGCAGACTGACAAAGCTGGAAATCGAATCAGCAGACGTCGCTGTCCTCTGTAGTAAGCGTGACCAAAAAGGGGTCAGACAGCCCATCTCCCTCCCCTTCCCACCCCGCGAATTTGATCTTGCTAAACATGTGGGTTCAGCGAGGATCTTGAAATTTGACCCCAACCGGCCCTCAGCGTCGCACTGAAGTGGGGCGACACCAGAGCTGTCGGAGCTGGCCGTGCGCACCTCGTCCAGACTGACTGCGGAATCTGACCTATGTTTGCCCTGTACCACTGCACACAAAGAAAAGAGACACTTGTCGCAAATCGCCGCACATTGAACGAGGCAAATGGTGAGAAAACTTTGACTCAAAGCCGCATTCCGTTTTCGACAGCCCAAGCGTCACCTGTTTCCACGCTGGACGTCAAACATCTTTTGTGTTTGCAACAGGCTGGCTTCTGCGAGTACATTTGGAATGTTTTTGATTCATTGAGATCTTGCTTCTTTACATTCAGCAAACATGGAAATCTGGAACAACTGCTTTTACAAATTGTTCAATGAATCCAGAAAGCAGAAAATCCCTGTTGTTGTTGTCGCGATTGCCTCGCGTCGGCAACAAAAAGCTTCGCATCGACTGAGTTTCTTCCCATCAAAAAACTTTGCGTCAGCGCAGAGCCCGCGGGGGAGATTCCGCGGAAACGTTGAAGCTGCCAAGCTGCTAATCCAGGTGGACTGATCCACGACCCTCCCGCGCGGGCGTCTGGCGATGAGGTGAAGACGTGAAACCCTTTATCCTCAGGAAATGGACAGACAGGGAGGTCGAGGAAAGCGCGTAATTCCCATCGAGTGTGATTGGCCTGCGTAAGGTTGTTAGAAATCAATGAGAACAACCCTCCATTTCAAATCAAGTTGTCCGAGCAAAGGACTGACGCCATATTTACTGGTTTTTCAAGTTCCTTGAAAGAGAATGAATTTGATCTGGCACACCGCGCCTTCATCAACTCCTCGCGTATGGTTGTTTCTCTAAGTCGCTGAAAGTGAGCAGTCTGACATCTGTTGAGTCGAGAAGAAGGCTTCACAAGGCCGATGGTGTGTGTGTGTGTGTGTGTGTATGTGTGTGTGTGTGTCTGTCTGTCTGTCTGTCTGTCTGTCTGTCTGTCTGTGCCTGTATCTGTGTCTATGGTAACTGTCTGCGTGTGAGTGTGCGCGTGTGTGGAGATCGTTTGATTCATTTTGGCTTTTTTGTTGGCGTGACAAACCTGCCCTCCTGTCACACAACATAGTTGTGTTCAATGGACAGAAGGCACCAGTGGACTTTTGAAAATCTGATTGCTTCGTATCACTGCAATTGAAAACACGACGTCACTTTGAGCAGGTGTCAGAACGGTCTCCCGGTGCTTCGCCGGCCGTCGTGAAATCATGAAATATCGCCATTCGGCGGTGGCGATTGTGCTGCGGGTTGTGGGCTTCGGTTGCAACAAAATCAGGCCAATTTTCATCTCACAAGGACCTGTGAGTTTCGGTTGTGTACGTGGACAGCGATGTAGAGGAGGTTCTGAATGGTAACTGGAAATTGGTTTTCTTGCTAATCAGATCAGTTGTGGTCTTTGGTGCCAGAGCTCGCCAAAGTAGGTCACAGAAGGAAGACAAGGGCTCCTTCCACATCAGAGAGCGAGGCACTGGCCGCGCACTGCAACAACGAAAGCGCTCGGAGACAGTTTGCGAGGCTCACAATCGTACGTGACGTCTGAGACTTGCAACAAGCACACGGTGTATGTTTTCCGGGGATGATGAGGAAAAGCAATCAGATTGCAAAGAAAACAGCTTCAAACGCTCAGTTGGAGCTTTTTGGGCACTGAGATCTCAACGAAAAGAAACACCTTGAGCAAATATGGAAGCAAGTCTTGTGCTTCAAGGAATCAGTGAAAATTCAGGTTCATGACGCATCGGTTTCGCTCGAACACTTTCATGACGTGAACCGCACGTTCCGCTGGACGTCGTGAAAGTCTCAGAGTTGTGTTGGCTGCTTTGACGAACGGTCGCAGATTTGCTGTGTTATTGGGGTGTTGTTGTTTTTTTTGCTACAGTTTTCTTGATTTGTTCGTTTCAAAAAAGATCTTTGTGGTTTGAGGTGAAAGGAAACGTACTTTGAAGCCAAATTCTCTCCAGAGCCGACACAGTGCAGCTGAGACGCGATGAAGACAAATCGCCTGTGTGAATAGAAATCCTTCTCCGTTGTATCTCTTCACACAGGGAATTGATGTCAAGCTTCCTGATGTTCAGAGAACGGACCTTTCACTTGTTGACATTGAGACCAGTTCCCATAGGGAGCACCTGCTGGAAACTCTCGTCACTTTGTTTGAACCTGACCTGAAACAGAACAGGAGAATTTGCAGACCACAGCTTATAACCCACGATGACCAGCAAGATAAAATTTGGTTCACCACATCCTGGCCTCGCACAAGTGTTCCTGTCTTGTGTTTTGCGTTTTGGTGGGGAGTTGCACAATGTTCATTCACTCTTTCACCCAAAGTCTACGTTCTCCGTCGATCTTGCGTTTCATTCTTTCGAATGGATCAGGGATCACGGTTCATCCTCCAGCCAGCCTGACGGGAAATTGTTCACAATTTCACAAGTTTTGGGAAAGAAAGGACTGCAAGCACGTGAGACATCTCGCACCCTTCAGCACCCCCCTGCCCAAGTCCTTCACTCCCGGTACGGTACTTATGTCAATGCGACTGAATAGATGTCAAATGCAAAAACCACGACTGATTTGAGCCAACAATAATTTTTGATGAAAAGACGTGAACTGAAGAACAGGAAACCACAGAATTCAAACAGCACACAAGTGCTGGCACAAGTTGCGCTCAACAGTTGGCCGGGGGAAGAATTTTGAAAATTGGACGTGCACGTAAGCATCAAAAAAGAAGGTCGTGTCCTTGTGCTGCATTTGAGTTGACCACGAAACCAAAGCGACGTTGTTCTTGAGTGACTTACGTGTCGGTTGAAACATGCACGGAGATGTTTGGAGGGGTTCGGCAGCCCAGCTGCCTCCCTTCCCCTCCCGCTATGGGTTTGTCTGCTATGTGACAGCGAAATGTTGGCTCAAGAAACAATGTGTGAGGCTGAGGTCAAGCCAGACCGATGGGCAGGGGTGTCAAGCAAACGCAAGGACTGATGGCCAGAGTGTTTTGACAACCAGGCCCCAAGGGTCTGGCTTGACCTCAGCCTGAAGGGAAGCCAAACTGTTTCTGAAATAAAACTTGGGTGTCTTTTTGTCTTTTGCAATTTTGTGTTGAACTAAAGTTGTGCAATTTGTCCACTTTTTTGAAAATCTTACCCCAAATCCCTTGCACCACAAGGTGAGGGGGTCAGTATTTGGTTCGATTTTGGTGAGTCAAGAGAGTCTGTGCTGTCACAAAGTACACAGGCCCCGGTACGAAGCCAAACCCCGACCACCTCTTTTTTGGCACAACCTAAGTCTGCCAACAGATCTGTGCACAAAGTTGCTTTCTTGCCGCAGACAATACAGGCACCTTTGATTGTCGTGACCACTGAAAATGCTGATTTGTACATCGCTTTCACCTGCAAATGGAAAGAGCTGCTCCCAAGCGTACTGTAAAATCAAAAGTCACCTTCAGCAGCTCGACTGTGCGGAAACGGGGCTTTCTCATCAACAGAACGGAGGTGAAGCGCCTCTCATTTCAACATTGGCTGTCTTCCGTTTGTTCCGTGGAAAGCTCAGAGCAGTCTTTCCTTCTTGGTCCACCACGGATGTTCAACAACAGCGGATCGATTTGCTTTTAACCGCATTAATTTTCAGGATTTTTGCGTCTTTGGATGTCCCTGGCAACGCACTAGAGAAACGGCCTTTTGTCTCTAAGATTGTTCGGACCGATTTACGGACCTGAAAGCGAAATATCATTCTGAAGGGAGCTTTCTTTTCACGGTGCTGTGTTTACTTAGTATCATGAAAAGGCAGCTTTGGTGGAAATCCCTTTGAGTACACAAAGGCATTTGTCGTGCGCAACGATCCTCTTGGCATTTTTCGTCAAGAGTGGCAAATCTGTCTCCTGACTGCTGCACAGTGTTTGACTTGGCGCATTGTGAAATGTTAGGATGCGCGTATAGAATGTTCGAAAGCAAACAAAGGCAACTCGTTTGGTGCACATCTGCATTCATGACAATCCATTTGGCGAGCAAACATTTAATTCCGGGACTATTCCTGTCGTCTTTCAAGAAAATGAAGTGGATTTCACCTTGTCCCATTCCGTGCGCTTTTTCAATTGCACACGACGCGGCGGTACACGCGAAAACGGCGCCGACCGTTTGCTTCAACATGTCACGCAGAGCAAAGAGAAGCTTTGTCACGTCGTGCCTCGAAATAAAAGCTGAGAATAAAAGTTTTACAAACCAGGCAGACTTGAGATGCCAAGGCCTCAGAAACGGACACACGCGAGTCCGCCCCTGCGCCAGTCCAGCAGGCTGTTGGTCGGGCAGAAGCGAAACTTTGAAACACGGGAAGGTTCTTGAAAACCCAATCTTTTTTGTCCAATGAACAATTTATCTCAAGTGAGCTTGTTGGTTGTTCGCAGTGTTGACGCAACAGCAGAAAATGGGCTGATCTGTCAGTCTTTTTACGGGTCATTCACAGACACAAGTTTCAGGCCCACCCCGATCACACTTTACCAGCTCGACTTCGACGCCTTGTGCAGCTCTGCTTTCAAACCTCGACGGTCCCCGGATTTGGGAACAACAGCAATGCCAAAGCGGGGCTATTGATTGGTGCAATTTGAGCCGAGACCTTCTCTGTGCTTTCCTGGTGCTTCGTTCGGCGTTCCGGTTGAAAAGTGAACAGACATCTGTGGTACCAATGCCTCAAACAGAATGAATTGTTTATTTCTCCATTGTTCGCTCCGTCGAACTCAACGCCACAGGTGCGCAGCAGAAGTGACTCCGTACCTCGCTCCAAAAACAACTATTGGAACGTGACACCCACGAACTTGGAAACGACGATCAAAAGGACTTACTGAGCAGAGCAAACAGTGTTGGAAATCAACCACCACAGTGGTACAAGACATTTGCCCTGCCCTTTTCTGGGCAGCTCTGGGGTGTTGGGGAACACAACAAGAGAGCTGCAGTGAAACGGCTGATCTGTGCGAAACTCTGTCCAGAGTGCGCGACCCTGTGGAAAGCGCTTCGACAAACCGTCATTTGTGGGGCCTGAAAGGTTCTCATTACTTTGGGACTCTCTCCAAGTCCGATGAAGTGTCCCACCTGAATATCAATGACGAAGAAGAGAACAACACTTCTTTTTTCGTCAAGAAAAAGTGTTTACCCTTTCATCACACCACCAATTACTTCAACAATCCATTTGCTGCGTAAACAAACCAGCGGTATCCTTTGCGGCCACTTTTTAGCCCTCTTGTGTGCGCCGGGAAAATAGAGCAATATTGGAAAAGTGTTTCTGCCGATTGGACAGCAGACTTGTGACCGGGGAACCTGTGTTTGAGACAAACTCAGCTCTGTGACTTTTTTCTACGCAAAAACGAAAAGCAAAGCGATTCAACCCGCAGGCTACACAACATTTATTGTCACACAAGCAAAGTGGTTCATCCAATTACGCGAACTCCTAATTGACAAAATGCGAAGAAGCCGCCTGCTCTCTTGAAGATTCGCATCAAACTTCGTCGTCGTAAGTGAGCGCTGTGCCTCCTCCTCAACCCGACGCGACGTGAGGTGTTTTTCAGTCGCCGATGCCGAGGAGGTCGGGTTTGGTCGACTGTGGCATCACCACTGGTCTCCGAAGGAGCACGGTCCCGCGCTATTTTCTTGTCTTCCCACTCGAGACTTCGTTCGCAAACCCAAAGCACGCACGATACACAGCGACCATACGCTCGTATGTTCTCTGTGGCGGTGGAACCTGTCTTGGTATTGGAGAAGAAAACCTTGAGTGGAGGTGGCTGCGGGGTACTTGACAAAACTTGCGTCGCCTTTCCTTCTTTATTTAGTCTGGCACCGCAGAGAAGACATATTCGGGAGTTGAGTATAGTCTTGAAGACAACTAATAACGTTAATGAGGCTGTAAAATATCTGATTTCACTGATTTCCTGTTCACGTCAGATTTGCTGTCAAGAACCTCAGTGGAACATGTTCAGAGCAGAGACGCTAAGGCAACGAACATCTATTTTGGAAACAATTTGTTTCAAACCTTTTCTCTTGTCTCCTTTTCACTGCTACACAATGTTCCTGAAAGAGGAAGTGTGCGTGCGTACGTGCGCTGGCATTGAACCTTGGCGTCTTGATGGAAAAGGACTCCAAGAGAAATCTTAGAGGAACCTGGAATGATGTGAGTGACCACAAGCGAAAACAAAAAAAACTAACTTGAGTTCAGGTTTCGCACTGAACCCTTGAGGAATTCTGTGGCGCGGCGTTTCGACAACCCGAACTCGGACCGCTGGAGGCGAGACCGTCTTTTCTCTTTTTTTCGAAATTCTATTTTTGTCGCTTGTTCTCGAAAAACTAAATGAACAAGAGTTTTGTTCCTGAACTATAGAAATGGTCACGAGTGTCGACATTTTGAAGCCAGTCTTGATGGCTACTCCAACTCGACGGCCTTCAAAACGTGGTGCCCTGGACCAGTTCAGGAACCACAACGTCGACTGCGACCAACTGGCGAAAGTTCAATGAAGCACTTATCAAAACAACACTTTCCCCAATTCTGTACCCAATCAGTGCCAAGAAGTCTCTCATTTTGTGTCCACGGGAGCGAGGTCACAAATGGATGACTCCTGCTTTGGATGTGGTTCGGTGGGTGTCCCAATCCCAGTTTCACGATGAATGTGCGGTTGGGGCAGACATCACAAAACAGCTGTTCCAGATCCCACACAGGCCAAGAAAAAGCATCCTTATTCACATGAGTATACTCACCTGGACATGCAAGAAGTATGCCACGCCTGTCTGGAGTGTTGGATGAAGACAGATCCGTACTTCCACAAACAACTAATTGGCATGATGGCTTTTTGGAGGTGATGGCCTTGCACACAATTTTTCACTCAAAACTTTGTGATGAAGTTCACTTGAGTTTGGGTTTCACTCATCAAAAATGACATTGCCTCCCTTAATCTGTGAGTGGTTCGTCCTCTCTTTGAATACACAGCTTGAGGAACAATGTACTCCCCCGAGGGTGAGGTCGTCAGACCCGAGGGGTCGCGGGTGCCAACCAACAGCCAAAGGCCTGAGTGTTTGGTTAGCACCCCCTGGCCCTCGGTGATGACCTCAACCAAGGGGGAGTTTCATTGCTCCAATTATAATTTGACGAGAGGTTTTTGTCTTTGTTATTTTTCCACTAGTCTTTTTCTTTTTACATTCAAGAGCAGAATTGATTTCAAAGAACAAATGACCCCAAAAATTGTCTGAGTTCCAAGGGGAATGCAAGGATTATGGACAATTTTTTCCAGACATAGTTTTTTGACTCAGGAGATGTTTCTGGTCACTTCTATGCACTGAAATTTTGTGATATGTTTTGCCTAAATTCAATCAAACACTGACCCTCACTTTTGCTTACACAACCAAAAAGTGAGGGGGTCAGCGTTGGGTTGTTTTTGAGTGAGTCAAGGTTCTTCGTGCTGGAGGACCCCCTGGAAGGAAGACAAAAACCGACCATCTGATTATAATTACGGGTGTTGTGAAGTTAGTTGATCACCGATCGACAAAAAAATCGTGAAATATAGCTGGAGTGGGATGCCCCAGGCATCGAGATGCATTCAAACTGGACGGACAATTTCGACACGGAGGTGTAAGATGCGTTTTCTCCGACTGAAATCAACAAGAAACAGAACCATCCCAGACTTAGATTTCTGGTGTCACGTTGGAAACGACCAAAAACAGCGAGACTCAAGAAACAGGAAGTGTTCGCAGTTTGCGCAGGATTAGTGTGATTAGTGCAATTACTGACAGCGGGGCACAGGAAATTGCTTTCAGTTGCCGACTTATTAATATCTTTTTGACAAAACGCAAGGTTTGTTTTCCAGCAAAACGAATAAATCCTCAGAAGAATTAACTTCGAACATTCACGCAAAGTTTGGGGACTCAATGAAACTGGAAGTGACGGCTTTGTCTTGCAGGAGATGAGGCAAGATGCAGCACAGGCCTGTTTTCCGAGGCGCAGTAATTTTCTCAAGGCAGTGTCAAGGAGAAGCTGCCGACATCTTGTTCATAACCACAGTGTGCGAAGAGGAAACCTGGTTGTCATTGATCAGCAACGTGGAGAAAACGGACATCAAAGAAACGGTGTGACACAAACCACCAACAACTGTTTGTCTCCCGAGGGAAAACACCCGTTTTGTGAACACTAAATATTTCATTTGATGCCTTTTGTTCAAACAAATATGGATGAAGCTTTGAAAGCGGCAACTGCAGGGAAGCATTGACAAGGTGACATTCAGTTGCAGTTCCGTGATACGAGGTATGTCCCAAAATAACACAGGTCACTCCGCTGTGGTTTTTTCAGGTGGGCAATGGACAAATGACTCTATACATATATCATTCAACAACTGAGCAGTCTTTATCTGTAAAACAAAGAAGATATCTTCACTAAAAAGTATCTGAATGCTTTCTTGCCTTTACTTTTGTTGCAAATTTATCTTTGTCCATTCAAAAGTTAGATAAATACCTTTCAAGTTTCTTTAAATTGTCCTTGTTTGGTGATCATTTTATGTTGATTGGGATTCTTTTGAGTTTGACCCTTTTGTGAATATTTCTTGTGCTGTTCTGTGCATCTCAGATAATCTTCAATTTTTCTTCCCCAATACAGTTTTCTTTCAAGAAAGGGTTCTCTGCAGGGTACATTTACTTTGCGAATATATTCAAAGAATGTTTGTGCGGATCCCAATTTTAAGTGAGTTTACTGCACAGATGTACAAGAAAGGAATTGTAACAATTGCTTCAAACTGATGAAACAAAGATGTTTTTGCAAGAAAAAGCCTTTCTGTATCATAATTTGCTTTCTTTCTGTATTTTTGGGGTTTGGATAAAGTTACAGAATTGTTCCCTTGGAAGAAATATATAGCCACACAACAGAAAACTTGTTGCAAAAAGGCATTTTCAAGTCACTTTTGTTGTGTGGGGGTCCACCCTGTACCCATGAGCATGCCCACTGGTACCTGGTGACCACCACACCTCGCTCTGATCCTCTTCATGACACATCCATGCTTATGCCTAATGCACACAATCAAGCCAAGTCATGGAGAAAGGGTCTCAAGCTCTTTGTTCCTTGAGCCTCAACCTCAACCACTAACAACTTAGAAAGACTCCCAAGCTGCACTTGGGACAGCTTCTTACATCCCAGATACTCATGGGTACTCTCGCAGGTGAAGCTGTACCTGTTCAAGCAAGGACAATGGGAAAGTTCAATTACGAGGGAAACATGTACGAGGTTTGTATACTTTGAGATGAACATGTGTCCAGAACAATGGGATCTAATTGTTCTTTTTTGACCAAATTTTGGTGAGTTCTTCTTTACCTGTCGAACTTCATTGTGTCATCATGGTGATGAATTTGGGTCGCGGAATGACCCAGTTATGGGCAATGACTTTGAGTGACTTTTGACCAGTCGAGCGATGCGTTTCACCTCTTTGCTTGTCGCAATTTCGGTCATGTTTTGGAGTGTTTTTTCCAAAGAAATGGAGCACAGTAAGTTGACTCAGCGTGCTGAGATTCACATATTTAGAATTCAAGGTAAAAATGTGTCTGAATCTCACAGAGAACTTGTCAGAATTCATGGGCAACATGCCCTCAGTCTGAGCACTGTGTGTCAGTGGTTCCAGAAATTTGCTGCAGGAGTGCATGACTTTTCAGTGAAGAAGATTGGTGGGCACTTGACAAAAGTGACAGAAAAGAAGTTGGATGAAATAAAAGCACTTCTGGAAGAAGACAACACTATGTGCCTCCGGGTAATGTCCCGCAGAACTGGACTTTCCTTGCGGACAGTGCACAATGTGTTGAGGAACAAGCTCCAGCTGAAGAAGAGACCAGCTAAATGGATTCCACATTTGCTGTCAGAAGACCAAAAAGCTTGTCGGCTGCACATGTCCAGAGATCTCCTGCGTCATTTCCGACATGCCCTGACCCTCCAAGACCGCGTGGTGACCGGGGATGAAAGTTGGTTTTGGTGTTATGAACCTGCCACCCAGAGAAATTCATCGGCCTGGCTGCGACGCAACCAAAGAAGACCTCAGAAACCACTGAAAGACCGATATGGGAGGAAAGTTATGGTGGTGATCTTCTGGGATTCTCAAGGTGTGATCTTCCACCAATTCGTGCCTTGTGGTCAAGGAATTTCAAAGGAAGTTTATCTGCAAACAATGCGTGACCTGAGGGAAGCCATCAGATGTTGGAGGCAACGTTTCTGGGCATGACAGAACTTTTGGCTTCATCACGACGGTGCACCCACACACAGGGCTGACATTGTTGTGAATTTCCTGCAAGCCACTGGAACAAACATTTTGCCACACCCACCGTATTTGCCTGATTTGGCACCGTCAGATTTCTTTTTGTTCTCGAGGTTAAAGAAGAACATGAGAGGGATCACCTTTGAAAATCTGGATGAGTTGCGCAGACGCGTTGACTTTGAAATCAGTCAGATCGCACACTGGGAGTTCGCTCATGCCATCACAGAAAGTTGGGTCAAAAGATTGGAAAAATGTGTCCAACATGAGGGCAATTATTTTGAGACTTGAATGTCTTCATCTGCACATTTTCTGAGAAGTAAAAGTTGCGCAAAAAGGCACTTTTGTGTTGCCACACCAATCGCACGAAATGCATCGTCGCGCCCTCCGATAGGGCATGTTACTGATACAATTCTACCCATGTTACTGTTACCGGAATTTGACCATGTTAGTCATACATTCACCTGATATAATAAACAAGACATCGTGAAAAAAATGGACTTTTCCATCAAGCCAATCCGGAGAAATCGGCATATGTTCATCTCAAAGTATACGAACCTCGTAGATTTACATGTGACACTTGGGAACAGGTTGGTCTTGCCACCTTGCAAAAAGGAAGGGTAAGATGCCAAGGAAGAAGGCCCTGTACTCCTAAAGTTGTCCTCTTGTTTCTGCATCATGCGGAGCCGACCTACGTTATTTTGGGACTGCCTCGCACAAGTTTGAACCAATTTTCCACCCTGCGGACATCACAAGGCACGCGCCCAGGAAAACTTCCAAAATTGGAAAGCTGGGAGCCGGCGCATTTCACTGACAACTTGGGGATATTTGGAGCCAAGTTTACCTGACATGCACTCAAACAAACAGACAGTTGGGTCCATGGTGTTGAAGGGGAGCTGTTTTCAGAGAGGTGTTCGTTTCAAAGAAGCAACGAAAAGTTTCTGGCCCAATTCGTTTCCCAAACGGCACAGTTTGTGACGAAACGCGCACTCAAAGAGAAAAGTAGTCGAAGCAATGATCCCCTGGATTGATGTTTTATCGGGAGTTTCAGTCCACTACACTTTTTATGTCCATCAAATCCCATCACCATAAACACAATGGAAATGGCACAACGCACTTACTGTCTCTGCGAACATTTCTACGAGTACAAATGACTTGACTTGGAAGTTTCGGACCGAACGGCAGATAAGAACTTGGTTGTGGTCTGGCTCTGGATGTCAACCCCTTCTCAAATCCAATTAACCCTGCTGGTCCTGAGGACACTCGCTGCCCAAGAGGGGGACGACTCACAGGCGAGCAGTTGCACAACTCCATGACCAGAATTTATTGCACAAAGAAAATCGGAACCCGTGGTCAGTCGTGGAGCAGCTGAGTACTGGGACGTACGAAGACACGCTGAGCTTCCACGTTGCACGAGCCGCACGGAAGACCGTTCCGAACCAGGCACGAAAAGCAGAAAGAATAAGCTCCTGGGTGTCTCGGTGATGTCAACATTCCGATCGCTCATTCCTCGGTTGCTCATTCCAATTGCAAATTTGAAATTGACTCTCCAGGTGCCACGAAAGTAAATGGGACTTTCCACAACTCTTTTGACTCACCGAAAAAATAACAAGCCTCTCACACCAGCAACAGAGGAAATTTCTTTCTTCTTTTTTGCTACAAGCAGTGCCACTGTCCTTTGTTTGGTGCTTTACGCCCCAAACAAAAAATCATCACAAAAATGACCGCAGTTCCATCTTGCTTTGACCAATTTGCAAGAACAACTACCAAAATGATCATCTCCACAAATTTATGTGACCCCCCTCCAAAAAAAAATAAGCAACACGAAGATGGACATCATCGTGGGCATTATTCACAATGAATTCCCAAAGTCCCTCATGGTAAGGTCCTCTTTTTGATTACTTCGCCAAAAAAAAGAAGAAACAATTGCTAAACATTTTCATCACAGAAACAAAATACCCACCAAACCTGAAAGCCACCGTGATATAATGAAAATCATCAACCTCAAGGTTGACCGAATATAGCTCATTTTCATGACACAGCACAAAACAGAAATCCATGTCAGAAGTTTTCATCTGCTTTTTTTCAAACTTTTTGCACTGAAAGCGTGAAAATATTCTATTTTGCTCTTCTTTCTTTCTTAACAGAGCAAAAGGGTAGACTTTCACCTTTTCAAGAAAGAGCAAAGTTTTTTGGTCATGAAAATGAGCAATATTTGGCCAACCTTGCTGTCAATGATTTTGACCAAGAATGATTTTGGGGGACCTGAAACACAAATTGGCTGCTGAACCTGAAAACATGTTCCAAATCCTGATCCACACAGAACACTCCAGAAAGTCACTTTCGACTGCCTGTGTGGGTGATTTGGTCCAGTCCAAACGGATCCACAACTTCGCTTTGTGTTTTGTAAAGTTCTGCTCACAGATCAGCGTCAGCTCCAGTTTCTCCACGTCCCTTGTGAGCATCATTTTAGACCTGAAAATGCTGCAGCGAGATGAACTTGCTCCTCCATGTATGAAATGAAGGTCATGCAGCTCCCACACGACTTTCTCGTGAGCGCACGTAGTGCATCGTGTCGGATAGTGCGGAAGAATGAAGGAAACACAACACGTCGGCTCGAGTGGCTTGGAGTCTTCGACCACGAGGGGAATTCGTGCTTCCAAGTGTTGATTTTGACAAACGTTCGGCTGCTGCTCACTGAAGCTCAAAACAAAAACGTGGACAATCAACTTGACGCACTTCAAGTTGCAGTGGAATCAGTGGAAGGGGAAAATAAAGCCTTGGAAAAATGAAACATCGGGAACCTGTTTGTCTTTGCACCTCGCAGGTACCAGCAGAAGTAATCTTGCGTTTGGCTTCGCCCGCATCTGTCAACCACTTGAAGCTGGTCTGACGTATCATGCAATTATTCCGCAACCGAACACTTGAAAAGGAGAAGGCCGAGGAAGGAAGCGCTGTTCTCGCCACGAGTGGAACAAGTGACGCGGGAGGTTCGCCTCAACATCTTTGCCCGATTGAACCTCAATATCTTTGTGTGTTTCGTTTCAACAAAGTTTCGCTGGAAGCTCTTCGCGCTTCACAACCCAACCCAGAAGGAAATTCACGAAGGGAATGTTTGTCTTGCAGCTGTGGGTCGTTTGCATCCAGTTGTTCTTCAGTCGTTGATTTTGTAAGAGCTCGAGACAATCACCGTAAACCGAGCCCAGAGCAACGTCTCTGCCGTCGCCACCTGAAAAGAGACGCAAAGCGGCTTCGTGGAGAAACTGGGGTTTCAGCGTGAAATGTCAGCAGACCAGCCACTGACTGTTGAGGCTCAAGTCTCGTGGGAGGCGACTGAGCGCAAACCTGGCAGGATTCGAAGTGCACGCAACAAACTGTGCAACAACAAAGTTCTCTTGATATCCTGGTCATGTTGTCACTTCGTCCGGAAGTGCGTTGTGATCAATTGATGTGTTGTCACGCTGTGACAATGTCTGTCCACTTTCACAACAGAAAGTGATGGCTTTTATTGAACCCCCAAATTTGTAAAGAAGCAGTCAGTGTTCGGAAAAACCATGGCGTTGAAGGGGCACACAAGAAATTTGTGAAATGGTTGAAAATTTGGAATGGCCCCACGCGATGCCTTCATCTGTTGCTCCGAAAGCCAGACAGTTCCGACTGTGTTCGAGTCTGCCGCTCCTGCTGAATCCGACGAGACTCAGAGAGACACTGCTCAGCCGCGCTGTACTCGCTGCGCCTTCGCCAGAACTGCGCTGATTGGAAAAATGACCGAGTCTTCCAGAATTTCTGCCTCCTTTTGCCTAGGAGGAGATGCAGTTGGAAACATGCCAAAACTGGGTTCTGCGATCCCATGAAAATCACATTGACAGCGCTCATCCGTAATCGTTTGTACTAAATGAAAGCGAATCTGTCACTTCACATCACACACCATTTACGTCGCGGAAACTTTCCGTTCGCTGCGATCTGTTCTGATTGGAAAAGATGCCCTGACTGCTACTCTGGAGCACGAAGGTACCCCAGAAGTCTTATGGAACGTCAAATCAACTTCTCTGGGTTGCAAGAAAGTAGAAAAAAAAACTACAATTTACACTGTGGCGCAAAGCAGATCGCGTGGTGGAGAGTACCAACATGAGAGCAATCCTAGCCTACTTCCATTCCGACTGTTCTCGAAATTGAATTTTCTACCACGATTCTATTGTGAGATTCTTTCAAACCAAGAAAAGTTTGAAAAATATTCTGTCTGTCATTCTAAAGAAAGGTTCGTTTCTTTGTTTTTGTTTTCAGGTAAGTTGCTGTTTTGACCACTCGCCGGTTTCTCTGTCGCAATCTCCTCCTTTGGGTGGTAAGTTTTTCAAAATGTTGTTTGTAAAAATGTTTCGACAGTCTGCGAAGGACAAACTTGCACGAGAAAAATGGTGCGGAAGAAAGGCCGCTTTTGCTCCGCCCGACCTTCTCCGCCCTGAAAACACCGCGGCGATTATTTCGTTGATTGCAAAGCCGAGAACTGAATTGGAAATGGCAGCCATCACCGGGCGGAAGTGAGCCGAGAAACAACACGATTCAGGTCAGGTTGAGCTGAATTAACCTTCTATTGATCAAAGCTCGCGGAGCTTTTCCACCTGATCCGCTGGGCTGACTCCACTTCACGATTGTAAACATGATGAAACACGTTCGCTTCATCTTTTACCTCTGCTTCTGTTTCAACACTCCAGTGGGGAGCGATGAAAGGTCTCAAGCAAAGTGTCTTGCGGCAAATCTCTCGCCCGTGAGAAGAACGACATGTCACGCAACAATTATGGCAAGTCTGGCTTCGGTTTCCACTCCCAGTGAAATGGCATCTGTAAGCATCAAGTGTTGTGCGTGGGCAATGTGATCGAAACAACGTTTTTCCTGCTGCTTATTTGGTTGTATCCCACCTCATGTGGCTCCGTGGTCTGTGGCTCGGAGGTTATTACGAGATGCGGAATGCGGGTCAGAAACGGACTCGTTGCTGCGGCTTCCGGCGCGACCGTCATCAGCGCTGAACGTCGTTCGTGCATGATGACGTTTCCGTGTCGACGGAAGTCACAATGGAAGCCACAACGATTTTGTCCCGCATTCACTAAGGCAGAGTTGTGTGCTGAAAGTTCGTGTCGTGCGCTGTGCCCGGATTCATGCAGCCAAAGGGAAGATGTGCTGCGTGTGAACATTTTGAATGACTGAAGCTGCAGAAGCGACAGATGACGCATCGTCCGCTGAACCAGCTTCATCCTACAGATGCACTCGAGTTGGGGCCGTTGCGGTTCACGGTCCTCGACGATTCAAAACAATAGAGGCACGGTTTTCCAGGAATTGTCTCCCTGGAACCGTCCTTTCACCGGTCAGAACGGTTTCGGGTCTTGTTGCTGCCCGCGTTAAGTCTGTAAATCTTTAATCGTAAGCTGTCTTCGCAGTCTTTGTGCACAAGGGGTTCTGTATCTACGCGTTCCTCGGAGCGTTTCCGAACGAGCAGCACCACGCAGTGAGTGGAGGCCCTCTGAATGAGGCAGCTTCGTCTGGTGCTTGCTGACACTTTTTGGTCACGCGCGAAAACTTTCATTTGTCTGCGCGCAAGTGCCAAACGGCACACACCTTCTCCCCTTTTGCAAAACACAGATGGAGCCGTGCAGCTTTGCTGCTTTCAGCCTGGTTTGGTGGTTCAGCTTTCCAAATGATAACTTCTTTCTGAATTCCTGTGTGTGCGAACAGTGCTGGCCGGTGACAAGGGTGGCTCAGAAGAGTTGATGGACGAAAAGAACTCTTTGTTTACAACAACCACAAAACTCCAGACAACTTGACATTCGTTGCATTTTTGCTGCATCACTGCAGCATCACGTTCTTGATGTTGGGAGCCTGAGCCTTCAAATCTGCAGTTAAGTTAACTGCGTCACAGCAGCAGCACTCTCGTGAGTTGGTTTGAACCATATGGGTGCGAAGGTTTTCTGCTTGGGCCGTGAGTAACCTGCAAATTGGGGGTGCCTTGACTAGGATAATTTTGATAGTGGCGCACTTCTGTCCAGATTCTGATGCTGAGCATCAAAGCATCACAAATTATAAAATGGGCGATGGTGGGAAACGCACATAAACACTGGGTCGTTCCTTTCCTAAAGGAGCGGAATGGCCCAGCCTATGAACGCTGCAGGAGCATCTGCCTCGACAGGACGAATCCTCAACTCGACGGGTACCTCGTGGCTACACACAGTACAGTGCGTGCCGTATGTCCGAGAGAAGGGCTCTTGTAAGTCGGATCAAACTCTCCATAACGGATACAGAATCCGAGGGGACCGTTCCCACTCCTGACCTCAATGCCTTTACCCAGTGGATCCTGACGGGTGCTAACTTTCCCGTGGCAT